>Ga0307978_1000445_pt1 | contig 34640 bp, 26 predicted proteins | sample OrgLakmetage1056_FD_203151 | JGI IMG/M metagenome (GOLD analysis project Ga0307978, IMG submission 203151) | Saline water microbial communities from Organic Lake, Antarctica - #1056 | ecosystem: Environmental > Aquatic > Non-marine Saline and Alkaline > Saline | place: Antarctica: Organic Lake...
CACAGAAATCTTGAGATGTGGCTACTGTATATGCGGATTTATTGAGAAAAGAACTTTGAGATCAATGTAACTCATTGAAAGGTGGTAGGACCAGGCAGACTCGAACTGCCGACCTCTGCCATGTCAAGGCAGCGCTCTAACCAACTGAGCTATGGTCCTGTTTTGCAACGAAGCGAAATATACTGATTCAGCCGCGGTGCGTCAACTCTTTATTGGCTTAAGCTATAAGCCCTTTTTATAGATGTTTTCATACACATAATTGGTTGCCTCCACGAAGCCGTCTATACTGCCGCAGTCAAAGCGCCGGCCTTTGAATTGGTAGGCCAGCACGCAGCCGGTTTTGGCTTGTTCCAGCAGGGCGTCAGTAATTTGCATTTCACCGTTTTTACCCGGCGGCGTGCGCTCCAGAATGTCGAAAATATCCGGTGTCAGAATATAACGACCAATGATGGCCATGTTGCTGGGCGCGTCTTCTGGCGCAGGCTTTTCGACCATGTCCGTTACCCGGAACAAGCCGTCTTTCATGCACTCGCCAGCAATTACACCGTACTTGTGGGTTTCGTCGGCCGGTACTTCTTCAATGGCCACAATAGAACAGCGGAACTGGCTGTAAAGTTTGACCATTTGCGCCAACACCCCGTCTTCGCCGTCAGGCCCCACGCAGAAATCGTCGGCCAGCACCACGGCGAAAGGGTTGTCACCCACCAGGTTGCGCCCGGTCAGAATCGCATGGCCCAAGCCCTTCATTTCGCTTTGGCGAGTAAAGGCGAAAGTGTTGTTGTCAATCAGATCACGGATAGAGGCCAGCATACCCTCTTTGCCAGAACCCGCAATTTGGTGCTCAAGCTCGTAGCTGATGTCAAAATGATCTTCGATGGCGCGTTTACCGCGACCGGTCACAAACCCGAATTCGTGAATGCCGGCATCTGCTGCCTCTTCAACACCGTACTGAACCAAGGGTTTATTGACGATGGGTAGAATTTCCTTCGGCATGGCCTTGGTGGCGGGTAAAAAACGGGTGCCATAACCGGCAACGGGAAACAAGCACTTCTTGATCATTTCAGCGTCCTTATGAAAGTCAGATTTGGTGGAGTCTACCCAAGTTGATGGATAAAATGCAGTGTCACCAAAAGAAACAGCGCTGTCTGCCCGTGATCAGGCGTGGCGAAGAGTATCAAAACCGGTTTCCTGTTTGATGAACAAGTTCTTACAGACCTGTCACATAGAGTGCGACAACACGGTGTTGTTGTACAGTCACGAAAAATCAAATGGAACCTAGGGAACGCTCTCCATGCTTGCAAGGACAGCCCGTGTTGTAAGCGGGTGCATTGTCGTATTTTGCCTAGGCGCCAGCGCTCCGGCTTGGAGCTTTGGCTTCGCCGATGTCACTAAAAAAGCTCAGGCGCTGGCGCAAAGGCCATACAAAGCGCCCAGTGCGGTTCCCGACTTTTTAACGTCATTGCCTTACGATCGCTACCAGTCAATCCGCTTCAAGCCCGAAGCCAATCTTTGGCGCCAGCCGGCCAGTGCGGACAAAAAACATTTTGAAGTCATGATGATGCCCACCGGCAGCGTATATCGGCACTCCGTAACCCTGAACCAAGTGGATCTAGAGGGCGTGAAACCGCTGGTTTTTGATCGCGATCACTTTACGTACCCCTCTTCCGATCTGGCTAAGCGTGTCCCCGCTGATTTGGGTTACGCGGGCTTTCGGCTGACCTGGCCCCTACAAGCGGCATCGGTTGTTAAAAGCGCCGAGCGCCAAGGCAACCAGTTCCTGGTGTTTGGCGGTGCCAGTTATTTTCGCGGTGTCGGTGCCGATAACGGTTTCGGCTTGACAGCTCGGGGCCTGGCCATAGACACCGGCTTGCCCTCCGGTGAGGAGTTCCCGGCGTTCACCGAGTTCTGGTTGGAGCGGCCAGCCGCTAACGCGGGCACGATGACGGTTTACGCGCTGCTAGACAGCCCCAGCGCGACCGGCGCTTACCGTTTTGTAATTACCCCAGGCACGGCTACTGGCATTGAGGTCAGCGCCCACCTGTTTGCCCGCAGCAATATTGACCAGATTGGCCTGGCGCCGCTAACGTCCATGTTCTACTACGGCAAGAACACCCGCCAACCAGCGGGGGAATGGCGGCCTCAGGTTCATGACTCTGACGGCCTGCTGATACAGGATGAAAAATCCGCTGAAGTGACCGAGTGGGTATGGCGGCCATTGCTAAACCCCACCAGTTTGAGGATGAACTTTTTTCAAGTGACCAACTTGAAAGGGTTTGGGCTGATGCAGCGCGATACCCGCTTTGATGATTTTTCAGACGCAGAAGCCCACTACGAAAAGCGCCCGAGCGCGTGGATCGACAATATCAGCGATTGGGGCTCGGGCGAAGTTGTGCTGGTGGAGATTCCCACCTCTTCAGAGGGCAACGACAACATCGTGGCCTTCTGGAAGCCGCGTCAGACGATCGAGCAAGGCGCAGAGTTGAATTTTCGGTACCGCCTCAGATTCGGTGAACACACCGCCTTCGACGGTAATATTGGTCGCGTTGTGGACACCTGGGTGGGTGCTGGCCGACTCAATGGCGCCCACCCAGGCGAAAGTCACCGCAGCCTGGAAGGTACCTGGCGAGTAGTCGTCGACTTTGAGGGTAAAACCCTGAACGCTGCCAACGTTCCGGTTGTCAGCGAAGTGGGGACCAGCGGCAACGCCGAAATACTGGAACACTTTGTAGAGCACCTGCCAGATCAGGGCATCTGGCGCCTGTCGATGCTGGTTAAGCCTACGCCCAATAAGGACACGCCCCTAAGAGCGCGATTATTGGCAGGCCCGAATGCGGTGTCTGAAACCTGGTTGTATCAGCTGCCTGACTTAGCCCAGGCGAGGGAGTAAATGTGGAGCAGCTACCGTGCCAAAAGGCACTGGATCGGGTAATAGCCTACCTTCGCGGCAGCGGAATCAATCCGGGCGTCAACGAATGCTGTACCGCGCTTGAATTGATTGGTCACGCGCTGCAGCAGGCCCCTGATGGCGACTGTCTAAGCTTGGTTATGGAACTGCTGCCCCAGTATTTTGAATTGCCACAACCAAAGTTGACGCTTGAGGCAGGGCCAGAGCTGCTTAGAGGAAGCATGGGTTATGAGTGATCGGGCGCCCCAGAAACTTTGGCGCTGGCGCACAGTCGCCAGAATAAGGCGCAGCTTGCTGGCGCTGCTGGTATTCGGCCAAACCGCGGTGGCCAGCTATTACTTGTTATGGATCATGCCTTACCACGGCGGCACCCCGGTGGAAATCGGCCTGCTGGTCTTGTTTGCACTGCTTTACGCCTGGATTGCCGTGGGTTTTTGGACCGCGGTGGTCGGATTTGTGCTGCGACTGACGGGTGGCGATAAGCACTCGCTGCTGAATCGCTACAGCAGCGATGACCTGGAACACACCCCGCTGGTCAACACCGCCATTGTGCTGCCCGTGTACCACGAACCGGTGCACTGGACGCTTAGCGGGCTGAAAGCGGTGTATCACGAGCTGGAGCGCAACGGTCAGATTGAACACTTTGAGTTTTTCATATTGTCAGACAGCCGCAACCCGGAAATATGGCTGCAAGAACAGGCTAAATGGCATCAGCTGTGTGACGAGCTGGGCGCCCACGGCCGACTGTTTTATCGCCGCCGCGGCGTTAATCTGAACTATAAAAGTGGCAACGTCGCCGATTTTTTGCGGCGCTGGGGCCGGCGCTTCAAATACATGGTGGTGTTAGACGCAGACAGCTTAATGAGCGGGCGCACCCTTGTGCGCATGGTCCAGTTGATGGAGCGCGAGCCCCAGGTCGGCATACTGCAAACAAACCCCTCCATCATTAACGGCCAGTCGCTGTTTGCCCGCCTGCAACAGTTTGGCAACCGCTTGTATTCTTCGCTGTTCGCAACCGGCCTTGCCGCCGTGCAAATGGGCCATGCCGCTTTTTGGGGCCACAACGCCATATTGCGCGTAGAGCCGTTTATGCAGCACTGCGGTTTGCGTAAATTACGCGGCTTTGGCGTGTTTGAAGGGCCGATCATGAGCCACGATTTTGTCGAAGCCGCCTACATTGGCCGCGCCGGTTACGAGGTCTGGCTGGAACCCGGTTTGGGCGAAAGCTTTGAAGAGTCGCCGCCTACGCTGGCGGACGAACTGTCACGAGACCACCGCTGGGCCAAAGGCAATCTACAGCACCTGTGGATTCTGTGTTTTGGTCGCCGCATCTGCCTGGCACACCGCATGACGTTCCTCAACGGCATAATGGCGTACGTAGCATCGCCCTTGTGGCTGGCGTTCCTGGCGTTAACCACCGTGGCCGCCGCGCAGTTAACGTTGTCGCCCATCGAATACTTTCCTGCCGGCCACGAAGGACTCTTCCCACTGTGGCCGGAATGGCGGCCACAGTGGGCGCTTACCCTCGCCCTCAGCACACTGGCGTTGCTGTTTGCGCCAAAGTTCCTGGCCATTATCGACGCCATCATTCATGGCTTAGCCAAGGGTTTCGGTGGCCCTTGGCGGCTGTTTTTAAGCGTGTGGGTAGAAATTGTCTTCTCGGTACTGCTGGCACCCATCCGCATGCTGGCCCACAGCCGGTTCGTCATCGCATCGATGTTAAATGTTTCCTTAAGCTGGGCCGGTCAAAATCGCACGGAAGAAACCGGCTGGCGCGACGCGTTGATAACCCAGGCACCGGGATTAGCGATGGGCGGCAGCTGGGCGGTGTTCGCCTGGTGGCTAGATGTCAGTTTTTTCATTTGGTCTCTGCCCGTGGCTGTGCCTTTAATACTGGCGGCGCCGACCTCGGTGCTGCTCAGCCGGGTCAGGGTGGGCCAGGCCATACGCCGCGCCGGGCTGCTGCTGATTCCTGAAGAGTTGGCACCGTTGCCGCTGCTGAAAAATGCCGCTGAAAATCGCGCCCAGCCGGCCAGCCGCGGGAGCCTTGGCCACTTTGAACAGGCTGTTCTGGTGCCGCTGGTTCACCAGCAGCAACTGGCGCTGGCCAGACCAAACCGCCATTCCAGGCGAGCCGCAAGGCTCAATGGCCTGGTGGACCAATGCATCCGTGCCGGCCCGGCGGCGCTGAATAAAAAACAAATCAGCGAATTGTGCGAAGACAGAGTGGCCCTGGCCGCGCTTCATCGCCGCGCCTGGGTCGCGCCAACGGAAAGCTATTGGGGTCAGGCGATCGCTCGTCTTTAGCCGCTGGATAGTGACGAATAACGGATTCAACCAACGAGTGACTATCGACTAACAACAGAACATCGACAATCTACCACGCCGACTTTTGAGGTTTAATAATGCGCCGTCGTTCTCTTCTGAAAGCCGTATCTGCTGCTACTGTTTTGGGCGTTTTACCCATGCCAGCCTCGCTGCAGGCGGGTGAGGTGGCTCGCAGTACAAAGCGCAGCGGGTCTTTTGATTACGCCTGGCTCAAAGGCCACGCCCGCTATCTGGCCGGCAGAGCCTACCAACCGCAAACCAGCGGCATCCCCGCAAGCTTGGACACCTTAAGCTGGGATGACTATCAGGCCATTCGCTTCAAGCCCCAGGATGCGCTCTGGCGCGGCGATGATCTGTTGTTCCAGGTGCAACTTTTCCATCTTGGCTTGTACTTCAAAAAGCCGGTGCAAATATTCGAAGTGGATGGCGGTATCGCCCGAGCTCTGGAATATCGTCAGAGTAACTTCGACTACAGCGGCAAACAGGCACTGGGTAATTTGAAGTCGAATCTTGGTTACGCCGGCTTTCGCCTGCATTTTTACACCAATTTTCAATTAGATCTGGCGTCTTTTCTGGGCGCCAGTTACTTCCGAGCGGTGGGCGAATCCATGCAGTACGGTTTGTCTGCCCGCGGCCTGGCGGTAGACACCGGAATGAGCAGAAAGGAAGAGTTCCCTGAATTTACCACCTTCTGGCTAGAGAAACCGGCTCCCGGTCAGGACTTTGTCACCGTCTGGGCGTTACTGGATTCTCCCAGCGTTACCGGCGCCTATGCCTTCCGTATCCAGCCCGGGCAAAACACGGTGATGGATGTGGACGTGGCGCTCTACCCACGAAAAGCCATTGAACGAGTGGGCATTGCGCCGCTGACCAGCATGTACCAAATGGGTGAAAACGATCGCCGCATGGCGTACGACTGGCGCCCGGAAATTCATGATTCAGACGGCCTGGCGATTCAAAACGGCAACAACGAATGGCTATGGCGGCCGTTGACGAACCCCCGCAACGTTCATATCAGCAGTTTTGTTGACAACAATCTGAAAGGCTTTGGTCTGTTGCAGCGCGACCGTAACTTTGAGCACTACCAAGACGACGGCGTGTTCTACAATCGCCGTCCAAGCGCCTGGATTACGCCAAAAGGTGACTGGGGCCCGGGGCAGGTTATGCTCACTGAAATTCCTACGGGGAACGAAACATTCGATAACATTGTGGCATTTTGGAACCCGCAAAAGCCTTTGGTTGTTGGCAAAGAACACCTGTTTTCCTACACTCTGACCTGGGGCGAGGAGCCACCGGTGCAGCCAGACAAGTTGGCGCAAGTGCAAGCTACCCGCACCGGACTTGGTGGCATTATAGGCCAGCAGCGAGACGTGTTTTCCTGGCGTTTTGCGATCGATTTCGGTGGCGGTGATTTGAGCATGTTGGCGTCTGATACCGAGCTGGAAGCTGTCATTACAACCAGCAGTGGCAGGGTAGAAATAACGTCTGTGCGCCCCCTGGACTCGATTAAGGGCTATCGCGCAATGTTTGATTTGGTGCCCGGTGAATCGGGCGACCCCGTCGATATCCGTTTGCAGTTGATGCTCAGCGGGCAACCGGTTTCTGAAACGTGGCTTTACCAGTACACGCCACCGCCGGCGGACGAGCAAGCGCGGTTTTTGGACCTGTAACACGTCAGATATGGGGTCCTACACCGAAGGATTGTTGACAATCCGTGTGATGGCGCGTACTTTTGCAACGTCATTTACAGGATTGTTGACAAAGTATGTTGGAACTCGTCCCACAAGCCTATACTCGCGCCGATGAAGCCTTCGATTGTCTGCAAACGGCGATTGTGAAAGGCGACCTGATCCCGGGCGAAAAAATAGGCGAAGTTGAGCTCTGCTCTCGCTTTCATTTAACCCGCGGGCCGCTGCGCGAGGCGTTGGGCCGCCTGGAATCCCGGGGCTTGCTGGTACGACGCCCTCACGCCGGGGTGAAAGTGGTCTCCGTAAGCGCAGACGAATTAATAGAGCTCTATCGCATACGCGAACTGATGGAAGGCCTGGCCGCACGGCAGGCCGCGGAACGCATGACAGACGCTGAAATTGCTGCCCTTCGCGCCACCCTCGACACCCACGAAACCATGATCGAACAAGCCCAGGGCCAGGCTTACTACCAGGCCGAGGGCGACTACGATTTTCACCACCGTATCGCCACTGGCAGTCGTAACACCAAGCTGACTCAAATGCTGCTGGGTGATTTGTACTACATGGTGCGCATGTACCGCTACCGCTTAAGCACCTCGTCCGGGCGCCCGCACATGGCGCTGGGCGAGCACCGCACTATTGTTGATGCCATTGCCAGCCGAGACGGTGAGCTGGCGGAGTTTCTGATGAAACGCCACATTAACGCAGCACGAAAAAACATTGAGCAAAAAATCCGCGACGGCGAACTGACTGTCTAACCCATTAGCAAGCCATCGTCATCGTTATCCAAAGGAGGCACAACTATGTCCAGCAAACGTTCCCCGGGTGCCCGTTTTCGTAAAGCCCTGAACGACAACAAGCCCCTGCAGATTGTTGGCACCATCAACGCCTATGCGGCTATGATGGCCGAGCGGGTAGGGCACCAGGCTATTTACTTGTCTGGCGGCGGTGTTGCAAACGCCTCCTACGGCCTGCCAGATCTGGGCATGACCAGCCTGAACGACGTAGTAGAAGACGTGCGCCGTATTACCGCCGCCACGGATATCCCGCTACTGGTAGACATAGACACCGGTTGGGGTGGCGCATTCAACATTGGCCGTACCATTCAGCAGATGGAAAAAGCCGGTGCAGCCGCCGTTCACCTCGAAGACCAAGTTGCTCAGAAGCGCTGTGGCCATCGCCCGAACAAAGAAATTGTCTCTAAAGAAGAAATGGTAGACCGCATCAAAGCGGCCGCCGACGCCCGCGCCGACAAAAACTTCTTCATTATGGCCCGCACCGATGCGTTCCAGAAAGAAGGCCTGGACGCGGCTATCGATCGCGCCAAAGCGTATATAGAAGCCGGTGCCGACGGCATCTTTGCTGAAGCGGTCAACGAGCTGGAACACTACAAAGCTTTTTCCGCCGCCCTCGGCGATGTACCGCTGCTGGCCAACATCACCGAATTTGGCGCTACGCCGCTGTACAACCGCAAAGAGCTGGGTGATGCCGGCGCCAGCATGGTGCTTTACCCGCTGAGCGCCTTCCGCGCCATGAGCAAAGCCGCCGTAACGGTTTATCAGAACATTCTGGAGCAGGGTGACCAGAAAGACGTCGTCGACCTGATGCAAACCCGCATGGAATTATACGACTATCTGAACTACCACGATTTCGAGCAGAAGCTTGATCAGCTTTTTCAACAGTCCAAAGGCTGAGACAGAGAGCACCGGGGACAGATTTAAAATCTGTCCCCGGTGCCAAATAAACAAATAGGGAACGGACTTCAAATCCATTCCCGGTTTTAAGGAAAAACACCCATGGCTGAAACAAAAAAATTAAGTGGCGCAGGGCTGCGTGGACAAGTCGCCGGTCAAACCGCACTGTGCACCGTTGGCCTAACCGGAACCGGCCTGACCTATTGCGGCTACGACATTAGCGACCTGGCAGACAACGCCCAGTTCGAAGAAGTGGCCTACCTGCTGCTGCAGGGAAAACTGCCAAACCAGCAAGAACTGGACACCTACAAAGCCAAGCTGAAAAGCCTGCGTAGCCTGCCAGACGCACTGAAAACCGTGCTGGAAAGCATCCCCAAAGACGCCCACCCGATGGATGTGATGCGCACCGGCTGCTCGATGCTGGGCAACCTGGAAACCGAGCAAAACTTCAGCGAGCAAGACGACAAAATCGACCGCCTGCTGGCCGCGTTTCCGGGCATCATCAACTACTGGTACAGCTTTGTTCATAAAGGTGTGCGCATTGATACCAACAGCAGCTCCGATTCCATCGGCGGCCACTTTTTAGAGCTGCTACACGGCAAAAAGCCGAGCGAGCTGCACGAACGGGTGATGAACGTTTCCCTGATTCTGTACGCCGAGCACGAATTCAACGCGTCTACTTTCGCGGCTCGCGTATGCGCATCTACCTTATCTGACATTCACAGCTGCGTAACCGGCGCTATCGGCACCCTGCGTGGTCCGCTGCACGGCGGCGCCAACGAAGCGGCAATGGAGCTGATTCAGAAATTCAACACCCCGGATAAGGCCGAAGAAGGCCTGATGGGTATGCTGCAGCGCAAAGAAAAAATCATGGGCTTCGGCCACGCGGTCTACAGCGATTCCGACCCGCGCAACATCATTATTAAAAAGTGGTCTGAAAAACTGTCAAAAGAAGCAAACGATACCGTGCTTTACCCGGTGTCTGTGCGCTGTGAAGAAATCATGTGGCGCGAGAAGAAACTGTTCTGCAACGCCGATTTCTTCCACGCCTCGACTTACCACTTCATGGGCATTCCCACCGAACTGTTTACGCCTATTTTTGTGATGTCACGGGTATCCGGCTGGACCGCGCACGTTAAAGAACAGCGCGCCAATAACCGCATCATCCGCCCAAGCGCCGAATACACCGGCCCCGATTACGCCGAATGGCTGCCAATCGAAAAGCGCTAAGACAGGGACAAACCAGGGACAGATTTGAAATCCGTCCCTTACTACCGCCAGACCGGGGACGGATTTCAAACCCATCCCTTATGTACCCGTCTTCTATTGCGTAGAGAACCAAAAACATGAACACCCACTACCGCAAAAACCTCCCAGGCACCAGCCTGGAATATTTCGACACCCGCCAGGCCATCGAAGACATACAGCCTGGTGCCTACGCCAAACTGCCGTACACCTCCCGCGTTTTAGCCGAGCAATTGATTCGCCGCGGCGAACCCGACACGCTCACCGAGTCGCTGAAGCAGTTTATTGAACGCAAGCAAGACCTGGATTTCCCCTGGTACCCGGCCCGTGTGGTCACCCACGACATTCTGGGTACCACCGCTCTGGTTGACCTGGCGGGTTTGCGCGATGCCATCGCCAAAAAAGGCGGTGAGCCGTCAAAAGTGAACCCGGTTGTTCCCACGCAGCTGATTGTGGACCATTCCCTGGCGGTAGAAGCCGCGGGTTTTGACCCAGACGCGTTCGAAAAGAACCGCAGCATTGAAGATCGCCGCAACGACGATCGTTTCCACTTCATCGAGTGGACCAAAACTGCGTTCAAAAACGTCGACGTGATCCCCGCCGGCAACGGCATTATGCACCAGATCAACCTGGAAAAAATGTCTCCGGTGATCCAGTCTCGCGACGGCGTCGCCTTTCCGGACACCTGCGTCGGCACCGACAGCCACACCCCGCACATTGACTGCCTGGGCGTGATCGCCATTGGCGTCGGTGGCTTGGAAGCAGAAACGGTCATGCTCGGCCGCCCGTCCATGATGCGTGTGCCGGACATCATCGGTGTCAAGCTCATTGGCAAGCGCCAGCCGGGCATTACCGCGACCGACATCGTGCTGGCCATTACCGAGTTTCTGCGCAAAGAGCGCGTTGTGTCCGCCTACCTGGAATTCTTTGGTGAAGGCGCCGAAAGCCTGACCATCGGAGACCGTGCCACCATTTCCAACATGACCCCGGAATTCGGTGCCTCTGCCGGCATGTTCTATATCGATCAGCAAACCATCGATTATTTGACCCTGACCGGTCGCGAGCCAGAACAGATCGCCCTAGTAGAGACCTACGCCAAGCACGCGGGTTTGTGGGCTGACGCACTAATAGAGGCGGAATACGAGCGGGTGTTGGAATTTGACCTGTCCACCGTGGTGCGTAACGTGGCCGGCCCGTCTAGCCCTCATTGCCGCGTAGCGACCAGCGATCTGCACGCCCGAGGCATTGCCGGCAATCTGGAAAGGGCGCTGGCGGAGGAAGCCGAAGGCAACATGCCCGACGGCGCGGTGATCATCGCTGCGATTACTTCCTGCACCAACACTTCAAATCCTCGCAACGTGGTGGCCGCAGGCTTAATCGCGAAAAAAGCCAACGAGCTGGGCCTGGTGCGTAAGCCCTGGGTGAAATCTTCCTTTGCACCAGGCTCCAAAGTCGCCCGCCTGTATCTGGAAGAAGCCGGCCTGCTAGAAGAAATGGAAAAGCTGGGCTTTGGTATCGTCGGCTACGCTTGCACCACCTGTAACGGCATGTCCGGCGCTCTGGATCCAGTCATTCAGCAGGAAATCATTGACCGCGATCTGTACGCCACGGCCGTACTGTCGGGCAACCGTAACTTCGACGGCCGAATTCACCCCTACGCCAAGCAAGCGTTCCTGGCGTCGCCGCCGTTAGTTGTAGCCTACGCCATCGCCGGCACCGTGCGTTTTGACATTGAAAAAGACGTTCTGGCCAAAGACAAAGACGGCAACCCGATTACCCTGAAAGACATCTGGCCAAGCGATGAAGAAATCGACGCCATCGTAAAATCGAGCGTCAAGCCCGAACAGTTCAAACAGGTGTACATCCCGATGTTTGATCTGGGCGCCTTCGAGGAAGCCGAAAGCCCCCTGTACGACTGGCGCCCGAAGAGTACTTACATCCGTCGCCCGCCCTACTGGGAAGGCGCCTTGGCGGCCGAACGTACTATGAAAGGCATGCGCCCGTTGGCGATTCTGCCGGATAACATCACCACCGATCACCTGTCGCCGTCGAACGCCATCATGATGAACAGCGCCGCCGGTGAATACCTGCACAAAATGGGCCTGCCAGAGGAAGACTTCAACTCCTACGCCACCCACCGCGGCGACCATCTGACCGCCCAGCGCGCTACCTTTGCCAATCCGAAACTGATGAACGAGATGGTTCGAAACGACAAGGGCGAGATTGTTCAGGGTTCTATGGCCCGCGTCGAGCCGGAAGGCAAAAATCTGCGCATGTGGGAAGCTATTGAAACCTACATGGAACGCAAACAGCCGCTGATTATCGTGGCCGGCGCCGACTATGGCCAGGGTTCCTCCCGCGACTGGGCCGCCAAAGGCGTGCGCCTCGCCGGTGTCGAGGCCATCGCCGCTGAAGGTTTCGAGCGCATTCACCGTACCAACCTGGTCGGAATGGGCGTACTGCCACTGGAGTTCAAACCGGGCACCACCCGCCTGACTTTGGAGCTGGACGGCACCGAAACCTACGACGTAGAAGGTGAGATGAGCCCGCGCTCCACCATGACCCTGGTTATTCACCGGTCCAACGGCGAAACCCTGAACGTGCCTGTTACCTGCCGCCTGGACACCGCAGACGAAGTGTCTGTGTACGAGGCTGGCGGCGTGTTGCAGCGCTTCGCTCAGGATTTCCTTGAGGCAGAAGGGGCGGCAGAGGGAGCGGTTGCATGAGCGGTCTTATCAGCCAGGCACCCCAAGTAAAAATTCCCGCCACCTATATGCGCGGTGGCACCAGCAAAGGCGTGTTCTTCCGTTTAGAGGATCTGCCCGAGCGCGCACAAATCCCGGGCCCGGCCCGGGACAACCTGCTGCTGCGGGTGATCGGCAGCCCCGACCCTTACGGCAAGCAAACCGACGGCATGGGCGGCGCCACCTCCAGCACCAGCAAAACCGTCATTGTGAGCAAAAGCACTCAGCCAGACCACGATGTGGATTATTTGTTCGGCCAGGTCAGCATAGACAAACCCGTTGTGGACTGGAGCGGCAACTGCGGCAACCTCACCGCCGCGGTCGGCGCCTTTGCCATTAGCAGCGGCTATGTTGACAAAGAGCGCACGCCAGATAACGGCGCAGTGACAGTGACAGAGACAGTCACTGTCCGCATCTGGCAAGCCAACATCCACAAAACCATCATTGCAAAAGTGCCGGTCACCAACGGCGAAGTGCAGGAAACAGGCGACTTCGAACTGGACGGCGTCACCTTCCCCGCAGCCGAAGTACAGGTGGAATTCATCAACCCGGCCGACGGCGAAGGCGCCATGTTCCCCACCGGCAACCTGGTGGATGATTTGGACGTACCGGGCGTTGGCACCCTGAAAGCCACCATGATCAACGCCGGTATTCCCACGGTGTTTATCAATGCAGACGCAGTAGGCTACAACGGCACCGAGCTGCAGGATGTTATCAACGGCAATCCCGAAGCGTTGGCGATGTTTGAAACCATTCGCGCCTACGGTGCGGTGAAAATGGGGTTGATCCAGAGCATTGAAGAAGCGGCTGTGCGCCAGCACACACCAAAAGTCGCCTTTGTTGCGCCGCCTGCGGACTACAGCGCTTCAAGCGGTAAAACCATTGTCACCAATGACATAGACGTACTCGTTAGAGCCTTGTCTATGGGCAAACTGCACCACGCTATGATGGGTACAGCGGCGGTTGCCATAGCCACCGCAGCGGCTATTCCCGGCACCCTGGTAAATCTGGCGGCAGGCGGCGGCGACCGTACCTCGGTCACCTTTGGCCATCCGTCTGGCACCTTGCAGGTGGGCGCTGAAGCCAAAGAAATCAACGGCCAGTGGACGGTCACAAAAGCCATCATGAGCCGCAGCGCGCGCGTGCTGATGGAAGGCTGGATAAGAATTCCCGGAGATTCGTTTTAGCTCTGCCGCTTTCCAGGTTCGAAAGCACTCAAGCCTGAAAGCGCCCCCGCGCTAATAACCGGCTATTCTTAGGGAATAGCGGGAGAGCAAGCCGGGGGTTTTTCGCCCTTATATTTCACACAGGAGAAAATCTATGTCTGCCACATTCGACCTAAACGAGCGCCCGGATTACGACGACATCCTGCAAACCATCGCCGACTACGTCCTCAACTATCAGATTAAAAGTGACGAAGCGTGGGCCACCGCCCGCCACTGCCTGATGGATACCCTGGGCTGCGGCCTGCTGGCCTTAAAATTTCCGGAGTGCACCAAGCATTTGGGCCCGTTGGTAGAGGGCACTATCGTACCCAATGGCGCGCGAGTGCCTGGCACATCGTTCCGCATGGACCCGGTCAAAGCCGCCTGGGACATCGGCTGCATTATTCGCTGGCTGGATTACAACGACACCTGGCTGGCGGCCGAATGGGGCCACCCGTCGGACAACCTGGGCGGCATACTGGCGGTAGCCGACCACCTGTCGCAAAAGCGCGTGGCCGAGGGCAAATCCCCCATCGCCATGAAAGCCGTGCTGGAAGCCATGATCATGGCCCACGAGATCCAGGGCGTGCTGGCGCTGGAAAACTCGTTCAACAGGGTAGGGCTAGACCACGTTCTGCTGGTCAAAGTCGCGTCTACCGCCGTGGTAGCCCGGCTGATGGGCGCCAACCGCGACCAGCTGCTGTCAGCATTGTCACACGCCTGGGTAGACGGGCAATCTTTGCGTACTTACCGCCACGCCCCAAATGCCGGTTCCCGCAAGTCTTGGGCGGCAGGGGATGCTACCTCCAGGGCTGTTCGTCTTGCAGACATCGCCATGCGCGGCGAAATGGGCATACCGGGGGCGCTCACGGCGCCCCAGTGGGGCTTTAACGACGTACTGTTCAGCAAAACCAACAAAGACCAAAACATCAAACCTGCGGACAAGTGTCAGCTGTCTTTACCACAGGCATTTGGCTCCTACGTGATGGAGAACATTCTGTTTAAAGTGTCTTTCCCGGCAGAATTTCACGCCCAAACCGCCGCAGAAGCCGCCGTGACACTTCACGCACAAGTCAAAGACCGCCTGCAAGATATTGATAGAATCGTACTGATCACCCACGAATCCGCCATTCGCATTATTTCCAAAGTAGGCAGCCTCGCCAACGCCGCAGACCGCGACCACTGCCTGCAATACATGACGGCCGTGCCGCTGATCTTTGGTGACCTTACAGCCGAGCACTACGAAGACAGCTTTCACAGTGCCCACCCAATGATTGATCAGCTACGAGGCAAAATGGAGGTGGTCGAAAACGAGGCTTACTCCGCGGATTATCTGGACCCAAGCAAGCGCTCAATCGCCAACGCGGTACAGATTTTCTTTAAAGATGGCTCAAGCACAGAAAACGTGGTTGTTGAATATCCAATAGGCCACCGCCGCCGTCGCGAAGCCGCGATTCCGCTGCTTAAACAAAAGTTCCAGCAGAACCTCGCAACCCGCTTCCCCGCAGGCCAATGCCAGCGAATCTCCCAGGCGTTACAAAGCCAGGCGGAGCTGGAACGCATGGCGGTTCATGAATTTACCTCGCTGTTTGTTATCTGAAAAAATGAAGCGACAGTGAGTATCAAGCTCTGTTTTTATACGATGCGCAATGTGTTGGGGGTACGTGGTGACTCGATCGTTCCGTTACAAAGGACTGAAACGGCTTTACTCAAGTCTACGTACTTGATTATGAGGGTTGCCATTAATGACCGTGCATAGTTCGCCGCATTCGGTTGCCTTCATTCGGGGTATATTTGGCGCCCTTTAGCATTAGTGCTCGCCAACTCGCATCAAGCTTAGGGGTTTCGCCGTCAACCTTTTCGCGTTTTCTAGAAGGTGAAAGTGGCATTAGTCCGGAAATGGCATTGTGGTTATCAAAGGTTCTTGGTCGGTCACCGGAAAGCTGGTTAGTCATGCAGGGTATGTACGACCTTTGGGCAGCGCGAAGTACGATTGATGGATCACATTCATCCCTTGAACTTCGCAGATTGGCAATCCGCCGGCACAGAAAATGAAGTCTGGCTCGATGGGCCGACCGCGCGGACGACGTGTTCGAGAGCTCAGATTACCGCGTTGGTCCATTTGAGTTGGAATTTATTCTTATCCAGCACGAATCCGTGGCCAAGGGCGCCGTACACGCGAATTCGACCGATAGAATCTGCCACGTTGCCTAAAACCATCTCTGGCAAGATTCGTCGTGTTGAACTACGTGCCTATGCTGCCAGCAGCAGGTTTTGCTTTGGCGACCGCTTGTGGCTATGGACGCAGGTTAAATAGTAACGCCCGCTTGGGTGAGTCCGCAGAGCCTTGTAGTACCCTGTGGGGTTTGCTATTGTATGCTCCGCTTTCAGGGAAACATCCTGGAACACCGTTATGGTGGCCCTATTGGTGCCTTCGCAACATGAAACCGTGAACCCGGTCAGACTCGGAAGGGAGCAGCCGTAGCGGTCGATATGTGTGCCGAAGTGTTGCTAGTGGGGCTACCACCTGTTCGATACCCCTCGCTTTTTTGATGCTGCCTCGCTCACGACTACCTTGCTGCTAATTTTTCGACTACTCTTTACTTACTCTTCGTCACCTATACCCTTTATTTTTCGGTTCTGGCATCCGTGCTAGAATTAAGGTCATTTTTCACGGCAATTGGCGAACTATGAGCTACCAGGTACTTGCCCGTAAATGGCGCCCGCGCACCTTCGAAGACATGGTGGGGCAGGAACATGTGCTTCAAGCGTTAATTCACGCGCTGGAAAGCCAGCGCCTGCACCACGCCTATTTGTTTACCGGCACCCGCGGTGTGGGTAAAACCACCATCGGCCGCCTGCTGGCCCGCTGTTTGAACTGTGAAACCGGCATCACCGCGACACCTTGCGGTGTTTGTGGCAGCTGTCGCGAAATTCAGGAAGGCCGCTTTGTTGACCTGATTGAAATAGACGCCGCCTCGCGCACCGGCGTTGACGACATGCGTGAGTTGACAGACAACGTGCAGTATTCGCCCGCCCGTGGACGCTTTAAGGTGTACCTGATTGACGAGGTGCACATGCTCACTAATCAGTCGTTTAACGCTTTTCTGAAAACTCTGGAGGAACCGCCAGAGCACGTTAAATTCCTGCTGGCCACCACCGACCCCCAAAAGCTGCCGGTGACGGTGTTATCGCGCTGCCTGCAGTTTAATTTGAAGCGGATGACGCCGGAGCACATCGCCGGCCATTTGAATCACGTACTGACCGCTGAAAAAATTCCCTTTGAAGAGCCCGCCCTGTGGCTTCTGGCGCGCGCAGCGGACGGCAGTATGCGCGATGCCCTGAGCTTGACGGATCAGGCAATTGCGTTTGGCAACCAGCAACTGGTGGCCAGTGACGTCAGCGCCATGCTGGGCACGATTAATCAGCGCGATATCGAAAGTTTGGTGGGCACTTTGGTTGCCCGTGATGGCCCGGCGTTGCTGACGGAAATTCGTCGTATTGCCGATTTTGCGCCGGATTACGGGGTGGTTCTGGCGGACCTGCTGTCGCTGTTCCATCGAGTGACGATGGAACAGGTGGTACCTGGCAGTGCGGACAACGCCCTGGGCGACGCTCGTCAGATTAAGGCGTTGGCCAACAAGCTGAGTGCTGAAGACGCGCAGCTGTTTTACCAAGTGGCGTTGATGGGGCGCAAAGATCTGGCGATAACGCCGGACGCGCGCATGGGGTTCGAAATGACGCTGCTGCGCATGCTGGCATTCCGGCCGGGAACCGCTCGTCGGGAGCCGCCCACGGCGACCGCCGCGGAGCCGGTACCTGCTGGAAACCGCGATGAACCAGACTTTGTTGCTGTGAGTGCTGATCAGGCTGAAACGCCAGTACCGGTAGAGTTTGAGGCGTCAAGTTCTGCGAAGCCTGAGACGTTGGCCCCTGTGACTTCGGCGCCGCCGCCAACAGAGCGAGCGTCGGCTGATGAGGTTCCACCCTGGGAGCCGCAGCCCGGTACAGACGTAGATTATCCAGACGACGGGAGTTCTTATGGCGCGGAAGATGCGCATTCGTCTTTTGTGCCTGAGCAAAGCCAGCCAACTGCGGAGCTGGAGCATCAGCGTCAGCCAGAGCTGCAGCCTGACGAACAGCAAAGGCACCAAGCGCAGCCTGAACCGTTGGCGCGTGAGCAGCCAGTGCAACCAGAAGTGGTGGAGGAAGTCTTCGCGGAGAGTGAATTTGTTTGGCAGCGGGATTTTCGCAGTCTGAACATTGCCGGCATGCCGGGAAACCTGGCCAGTCACGGCTCCATGCTGCACCAAGGCAATGAGGTGCTGCTGACCATTGACGAGGGCCACGCGCGGCTGCTGAATGCCCGCCACGAAGAAAAAATTCTGGCCGCCTTGAGAAATCGCTTCGGCGATGCCACTGAATTACGTATAGAAAGAGGGCGGCCAGACGACACGCCGGCTGCCTATGAAGAGCGTCAGCGTAAGATCCGGCAGCAGGCGGCAGAGCAGGCCATTCGCACCGACCCGCTGGTACAATCGATTGTGGATCGGTTTGCTGCCCGCGTCGTGAAAGACAGCATTCGACCGATTGAAGTCCTTAAAAGTGCCCGGCCGACATAAAGAGCCCGGCTGGTTTAAACAGGAGATAACGTTATGATGGACAACATGGGCGAGATGATGAAAAAAGCCCAAAAAATGCAAGAAAATATGCAAAAAGCCCAGGAAGAAATCGCCAAGGCAGAAGTAACGGGCGAATCCGGTGCAGGACTTGTGAAGGTGGTGATGAACGGCCGCCATGCCGTTCGTAAAGTGGAGATTGATCCTTCCTTGATGAGCGAAAACAAAGACATTCTTGAAGACTTGCTGGCGGCGGCGGTGAATGACGCAGTGCGCCGTGTGGACGCCAATCAGAAAGACAAAATGTCTGGCATGATGTCGGGCATGGGCCTTCCTCCCGGCTTTAAAATGCCTTTCTAAATTATTGAAATTTTGGGATTATTATGGCGTTCAGTCCTCTGGTGGATGAGCTGGTCGAAAGCTTGCGGGTGCTACCCGGCGTAGGCCAGAAAACCGCTCAGCGTATGGCTTTTCATTTGCTGGAACGCGCCCGCAGTGGCGGTAGCCGCCTGGGTGACGCGTTGGGCCGGGCCATGGACGGCGTGCGCCGCTGTGATCGCTGCCAGAATTTTGCCGACACCAACGTGTGCGGTATCTGCGAAAATCCGGAACGCAACACCGGTGTGCTGTGCGTGGTGGAAAGTCCGTCAGACCTGTTAGCCATCGAGCAGGCAGGTGATTATCGCGCCGGTTACTTTGTGCTGATGGGGCATCTATCCCCCATTGATGGCATTGGGCCGGAGCAGATTGGTATTGACCGGCTGGTTCATCGAGTGCGCGATGAAGGCGTAACCGAGCTAATATTGGCCACCAATCCCACCGTAGAGGGTGAAGCGACGGCGCACTACATTGCCGACCGCTTGGCCGACAATAGCGTATTGATTACCCGGCTGGCCCACGGCATTCCCGTGGGCGGTGAGCTGGGTTATGTTGACGGTTTTACCCTGACTCACGCTTTTCGCGGCCGCAAACCTTTAGCTGGCTAAGTCATTTCCCGATCAGGCAACTTTAATGAATGCGAATGAACTTCCCCGGTTAACAGCGCCGGCGCCATCTGAACCGGTGCTGTGGCTGGAAACCCCCAAGCAGCTAGACGACTGGCTGGCGGCGCAGCCCGCAGAGCCTTTGACTCTGGACACCGAGTTCGAGCGGATGAGCACTTATTATCCCATTCCGGGCCTGGTGCAGCTTGGGCTAGCGGCTCAATTTCGCCTGGTAGACCCAGGAGTGGCTGAAGCTTCTGCCGGTTTTCGCGCGGCTCTGGAAGACGTCCAACGCCCAAAGCTGTTGTACGCGGTGAGTGAAGATCTGGAACTGTTTCGCCATTGGTTGGGCATTCCTATGCAGGGCGTAATTGATCTGCAGCTAGGCGTGGCATTTGCCGGGCTCGGGTTTTCTATGGGTTACGCCAAATTGGTTGAACGCCTGTTTGGTGAAAGCCTGGACAAAACGCTGACCCGTTCTGACTGGATTTCACGGCCTTTGAGCGATTTACAGCAGCGCTACGCCATTGATGACGTGCGTTTTTTAAAGCCGATGTACGACTGGCTGCAAAAAGTGTTGGCTGAACGCGGGCTTGAGCACGCTTTGGTGGAAGAATCCGCGCGCTTTGCTGCCGGCCTGGCAAGCCAGGACGATCCCACCCGGCATTATTTAAAGCTGCGCGGCGGCTGGCCTTTAAGCGCCCCGCAGCAACAGGTGCTGCAGGCGTTGGTTGGTTGGCGCGAGCGCGAATGTCATCGCCAAGACAAGCCCCGTAACTGGGTAATGGCAGACCCTTTGCTGCTGGCAATGGCCGAGACGCTGCCCAAAACGCTGAACGCGTTGTCAGACATTCAGGGCCTGGCATCCGGCCAGGTTCGGCGCCACGGCGATACTCTGCTGGCGCTGATTGCAAAATCAGATGCCGCCGATGATGTAGCCATAGAGCCGATTGCTGCGCCTTTGACCCGGGACCAGCAGGGCGTTTACCAGCAGTTGAAAAAACACTGTGTGCGTGCTGCGGAATCGGCTGATATTCCTATAGAACTGTTGGCGCCGCGCAAGCGCCTGGAAGCCGTTGTGCAGCAACGACAGCTTTCGGGCAACCCGTTTTTTGAAGGCTGGCGCAGCCAGATACTGGATCCGGTTCGGGGCGCGATCGAGGCACTGTTTTCGTGACCAAAACCCGCGACTTTGTTTCCGTTTTTCGCAGCAGCAAAAAGCCCGACACTTATTTGTATGTGCGCCGGGGTCACCCTTGGGATGATTTGCCGGAAACCCTGCGCACCTTGTTTGGCAAGCCGGTACACGCCATGGATTTGGTATTGACACCGGAGCGCAAATTGGCCCGCATCAGCGCCAAACAGGTTTTGGCAGGCATCGCCGACAAAGGCTTTTGCCTGCAGATGCCGGAAGAGCAGGACATGGCGATCGTTGAGTTCAAGACGACGCTGGGGCAGCGCAACCGATGACGGCTCAAGTGCCATTCTGGCAGCGCAAACGCTTGCACGAAATGACACCGACCGAGTGGGACTCTCTGTGTGACGGTTGCGGGCAGTGTTGCATGAACAAGCTGGAAGACGAAGACACCGGTGAGGTGTACCACACGGATTTAGTGTGCCAATACATGGATACTGACACTTGTGGTTGCACAGTTTACCCCGAACGGTTGGAAAAAGTGCCTGGATGCACGCTGATTACGCCGCAAACACTGCCGGATTATCACTGGCTACCCTATACCTGTGCCTATCGCACTCTGGCAGACGGCCGCCCATTGGCCGACTGGCACCCATTGCGCAGCGGTGATTCGCAATCTGTGCACGATGCGGGTGTGTCGGTGCGCGGCAAAGTGGTGTCAGAGGCGGCCGTAGCCGAGCAAGACTGGGAAGAACATATCATTCACTGGGTAATGACATGATGGATGCGGAATTACAGAACGTGTATGGATTGTTTTGGAGTGCCTACGGTGTAGGGCTGGTGCTGTTTTTATGGGCGACGCAAAAATTATTGCGGTTTTTGCCGTTTTACGGGTTGCGTACGCTGTTGTTGGCTGCGTTGACGGCGGTTCTGGTGGCACCGGTGGAGTCTTTAGACATAGCGGGTTGGTGGATTCCAGCGTGGTTGTACGGCGGTTATGAGCTGATTCTGGGCAACAGCGTTGCGGCCAGCGCGGCCTTGTTAAACCTTGCGTTGGCTGGCATGGTTTTGCTGCTGGTGTGGATCCTGGACCTGGTGCGTTATCGGATAAAACACTGAGCGTTGAACAATCATCAGCGGCTGTTCATTTTAAGGCCGTTTTACGTAGGGAAAACGTGACGAGACGTTTCATGACACCAGTTCTGATGACGCACAAAACACTGTGGCAAGCGGTTATTATTACCCTGGCGGCGGCGTTTTCGAGCATGGTCCAAGGGCAACAGGAGCCACAGGCGGACAGCCTGCAGCTGCCAGGCGCGGTGGACGTGCGCATTATTGTTGATGTTTCTGGTTCTATGAAGCAGAGCGATCCGCAAAACCTGCGCCGCCCAGCGGTGCGCTTGCTGGCCCGTTTGTTGCCTGATGGCGCCACATCCGGAGTGTGGACCTTCGGCCAGTACGTGAATATGCTGGTGCCTCACCGCGAAGTCAGTGATGCCTGGCGCGATGCAGCGATTGCACAAAGTGACGCGATCAACTCCGTGGCCATGCGCACCAATTTGGGTGCGGCCATCGAAACCGCCAGTGATGGTTACTTTACCGGTGGCGTGCTGAGTAACACCCACTTTATTGTGCTGACCGATGGTAAAGTGGACATCAGCCGAAACCCCAGCGCGAATAAAGCCGAGGCTAATCGCATTCTGGACGCCCTGGTTCCGCCGCTTGAGCAGAAAGGCGCGCGTTTTCACGCAGTAGCGCTGTCGGCCGAGGCAGACACTGAGTTTCTGCGCAAACTGGCCACCGATTCTAATGGCAGTTTTCACGTGGCGGAAACTGCGAACGATTTGAGCCGCGCCTTCCTGAATGCTTTTAACGCCGCCGTGCCACAAGAGCAGACGCCTATAGACGACAGCGGCTTTATGGTAGACGCCGGTGTAACCGAATACACCGCGCTGATTTTCTGGGGCGACGATGAAACCTCTGCCAATCGCGCCTTAGCGTTGCAAGCGCCCGGTGCAGCTGCGATCACCTTGCAGCAGCACCCGAACAATATTCGCTGGGCCCGCGAGCCGGGTTATGACCTGATTACCGTAACCGATCCCGTAACCGGGCGCTGGAGTCTGGACGGCCAACTAGGCAAGGGCAGCCGAGTCAGCGTGGTGAGTGATTTGCGGATGACCGTAAGCCCCGTTCCCGGCATGTTCTCGATTGAGGAGCCGTTGGCGATCCGGGTAGGGCTTTTTGACGGTGATGATCCAATTACCAACGCTGATTTTCTGAGCGTGCTGACGGTTAGCTTGACGTTGGCAAAAGAAGATGGCCGCAGCGGCACCAAGGTGTTGTCAGAGCAGGGTCCGCCGGCCGACGGCGTGTATCGCTATAACATTGCGGAACTGCCGACCGCCGGCCAGTACCAGGTGGTCGTGGAAGCGCGCAGCAGCACCTTTGCGCGCAAGTACTCTGGAACCACTCGCTTTGAACCTGCCGCCGGAGCCGGAGCATCTGCTGCAGATGCGCCGATGTTTGCGCCCGAAACCGACGCCGCTAATCCGTTTAAGCCAGTTACCCCTGCGGGGCTCCCCGCCGCAGTCGATACTGCCGGGTCGCCCGCGTTTGAACGCGCTCACGAGCCGGCTGCAGACGCCGAGCCAGCTCTGAAGCCCAAACCGGTTCTTGAGCCGAAAGCAGCCATACTGCCAATAGGCGTGCCTGAGTTGGACGAGCCCGAGCTTGCAGAATCTGAGAACGTGGATCCTGCAACAGCGTCCTGGACGATGGCAGCCGGTGCAGGCGTTTTTCTAGTGCTGGCTCTGTTGGTCTGGTCGCTGCTGCGCAAACGCAAAAACGCCGATGAGATCGATGCCAAAACTGAGGCCGAAGCGGAAGCGGAAGCGGAAGCTGGAGCAGAAGCAGAAGCAGAAGCAGAAGCAGAAGATTCTGCGCCCGAGTCAGCTTATGAAGTGGCTGCCGTGCCGGTGATTACCGACATCGACGAGTCGGAAAACGTACCGGAACTAGGCCCGGATGACCTGATTGAGACAGTGCCAGAATTAGAACCGCTGCCCGAAGACACCATACCGCTGATAGAGCCGGAAGAGGGCGACCCCGAACCTTTGGTTTTTGATGACGATTTTGAGCTGTCGGTTTCTGATGACGAGCTGGAAGCGGTGTTAGCCGAGCCAGAAGAGTCGGCCGGCAGCGAGTTTGGTCTGGACGACTTTGACCTGTCTGAATTCGATGATCTGCCAAGCACCGAAGCTGAAAAAAGCGCTGATAAAGACGCGGGGCCTGAGCCAGAGCAAACGCCCGTCAACGATCGCAAGAAGTAACTTACAGGACCCAGAATATGAAATTTACCGGCACCGATAAATACGTCGCCACCGACGACCTACAAATGGCTGTGAACGCGGCCATAACGCTGCAGCGTCCTTTGTTGATCAAAGGTGAACCCGGCACCGGCAAAACCCTGCTGGCGGAAGAAATAGCGGCGGCTTTGGACAAGCGTCTGATTCCCTGGCACATCAAGTCCACCACCAAGGCCCAGCAGGGTCTGTACGAATACGATGCGGTGTCGCGCCTGCGAGATTCCCAGTTGGGCGATGAGAAAGTGAAAGACATCAGCAACTACATTATTCCTGGCAAATTGTGGGAAGCCTTCGCATCTGACGAACAGGTGGTGTTGTTGATTGATGAAATCGACAAAGCCGACATTGAGTTCCCCAACGACCTGTTGCAAGAACTCGATCGTATGGAGTTCTACGTTTACGAGACCCAGCAATTTGTTAAAGCCAAATATCGGCCGATTATTGTGATCACCAGCAACAACGAAAAAGAACTGCCCGACGCCTTCCTACGCCGCTGCTTTTTCCACTACATCAGCTTTCCAGACCAGGGCACCATGCAAAGTATTGTTGACGTGCATTTTCCGGGCCTTCAGCAGCAGACAGTACGCGATGCCCTGGAATTGTTTTTTGACGTGCGCAAGGTGCCTGGCTTGAAGAAAAAGCCGTCTACTTCTGAGTTGATTGACTGGCTGAAGCTGCTGATGGCTGATGAGCTGTCTGCCAAGATGCTGCACCAGAAAGACAGCAGCAGTGCGTTGCCACCACTGTACGGCGCACTGGTGAAAAACGAGCAGGATGTTCACCTGTTGCAGAAGCTGGCGTTTATGGCGCGCCGCCGCGGTTGAAGACGGCGGTTTTCACTGAAGTGCAGTGTTTTTGTGGGTTGCTTTTATCGGCAGCGATTGAAAGTACTCCAGCCCGATGCGTTCGTGCGGTGGTTTAAAGGTAGAGTTTTATGCTGATCAATTTTTTTCTGGAAGTGCGACGGGCGAAGGTGCCGGCCAGCCTGCGTGAGTTTCTCGACTTGCTGGAAGCTCTGCAGCACCGCCTAGCCTTCGCTGACATGGAAGAATTCTATTATCTGGCGCGCCTGTGCCTGGTCAAAGACGAGCGTCATTACGATAAATTCGACCGTGCTTTTAACGTGTATTTTGAGGGCATCGAGCATTTAGATGAGCTGCTGCAATCGCTGATTCCCGACGACTGGTTGCGGGCCGAGTTTGAAAAACACCTGAGCGACGAAGAAAAGGCTAAAATTGATTCCTTGGGCGGCTTGGAAGAACTGATCGAAACCTTCAAAAAACGCATGGAAGAGCAAAAAGAACGCCACGCCGGCGGTAATAAATGGGTTGGCACCGGCGGCACCTCGCCCTTTGGTGCGGACGGCTACAATCCGGAAGGCTTTCGCATCGGCCAGAAAACAGGCCGCCACGGTCGCGCGGTAAAAGTGTGGGAAAAACGCGAGTTTAAAGACCTGGACGACAGCGTCACCCTGGGCATCCGCAACATCAAAGTGGCGCTGCGCCGGTTGCGCAAATTTGCCCGCCAGGGCGCCGCTGATACCTTGGATATGAACGACACCATTCGCTCCACCGCCCGTAACGCTGGATATCTTGATTTGAAAATGGTGCCCGAGCGCCACAACGCGGTAAAAGTGCTGATCTTTTTTGACGTGGGCGGCTCTATGGACCCGCACATTCGCGAATGTGAAGAGCTGTTTTCAGCAGCGCGTCTGGAATTCAAGCACATGGAGTATTTTTACTTTCACAACTTCATTTATGAGGGCGTGTGGACCCAGAACGTTCGGCGCACCAACGAGGTAACGCCAACCTGGGAACTGCTGAATAAATACAGCTCAGATTACAAAGTTATTTTTGTAGGGGACGCCACCATGGCACCCTATGAGATTAGCCATCCGGGCGGCTCTATCGAACACTGGAATCAAGAATCGGGCGCCACCTGGTTTCAGCGCATTACCGATCATTTTCGCAAGGTGGTTTGGCTGAACCCCCTACCAGAGGCTTTCTGGGCGCAGGCCGGCTCTATGGCCATGGCCCGTCAGCTGGTGGATAACCAGATGTACCCACTGACGGTTGAAGGCTTGGAAGGCGCCATGAAGCAGCTGACGAAGTAGCAAAGAAAGCAGCGGTAATGTGTAGAAAAATGAATAAAGTGGTGGGTAGAAACTGCTATTTGCTTGAGTTCAAAACTGCTATTCTTTCGTCGATTTTGCGACTTAGACTTTCGTCGACTTGATTTCAGAGAAGAAACTCAGTCGCACAACTGGCCAGGCCAAGTATTATAACGAGAAAAGCCCAGACAGGAGTTCGTGTAATGATGAGCTGCGAGCAGTTTTACCAAGACAAATACCCCGAAGGTACGTCGCTGAATGTTGACCTGGCAAAATACGCCAGCCTAGTTGACGTGTTCAACCAGTCGGTCACTAAATACGCGGACCGTCCTGCGGTATCTGCCGTTGGCGTCACCCTCAGTTATAAAGATCTGGACACTCAAAGCCGTCATTTTGCAGCCTGGTTGCAGAACAAAACCGACCTTAAGCCGGGCGATCGTATAGCAGTACAAATGCCGAACGTGTGCCAGTATTTGGTGGTTACCTTTGGCGCTCTGCGCGCCGGGCTGACTGTGGTGAACACCAACCCGCTCTACACGCCCCGTGAAATGGAACATCAATTTAACGACTCGGGCGCAAAAGCGTTGGTGGTGCTGGCTAATATGGCCGCCAACGCGGAAAAAGTGCTGCCCAATACCGGCATTGAACACGTGATTGTGACCGAACTTGCGGATATGCATACCGCCTTTAAGCGCACGTTGATGAACGCGGTGGTTAAGCACGTGAAGAAAATGGTGCCTGCGTACACTCTGCCCCAGGCTCACAAATTGCCTGCGGTGCTGGCAGCCGGTGCCCGTGAGAAGTTTACTCCGGTTGAATGCAAACAGGACGATATCGCCGTGTTGCAGTATACCGGTGGTACGACCGGCGTGGCCAAAGGCGCCATGCTGAGCCACGGCAATCTGGTGGCAAACCTGCTGCAGATTCGGCCGATGTTGGAAAACAACATTATTGAAGGCACAGAAGTGGTGATTGCACCGCTGCCGCTGTATCACATCTACTCGTTCACTCTGAATTGTGGCACTCTGCTGGAAGCCGGGGCCCACAACGTGCTGATTCCCAACCCAAGGGACATAGACGCTTTTGTGAAAGAGCTGCAAAATCATGAATTCACGGTGTTTCTGGGGCTGAACACGTTGTTTGTGACGCTGTGTAATAACGAAGAATTCTGCAAACTGGATTTTAGCCATCTGAAACTGACCGCCTCCGGCGGCATGGCGCTGACGTCCAAAGCGGCGAAAACCTGGAAGCGGGTGACCGGCTGCGACATTTGCGAAGGTTATGGCATGACTGAAACCTCACCGGTGGTGAGTTTTAACCCGAGCAGCGCTATCCAGCTGGGCACCATTGGTTTGCCGCTGCCGGGCACTCTGCTGAAAACCGTGGATGATGATAACAATGAAACGCCCTTTGGCGAGCGCGGCGAGCTTTGTGTTAAAGGCCCGCAGGTCATGCGCGGGTACTGGCAGCGCCCGGACGATACCCGTAAATCCATGACCGACGATGGCTATTTACGCACCGGTGACGTGGCCGTTATTCAAGAAGATGGCTACATTCGCATTGTGGACCGTAAAAAGGACATGATTATTGTGTCGGGCTTTAATGTGTTCCCCAATGAAATCGAAGATGCGATCGGCGGCCACCCTGACGTGCTGGAATGCGCTGCTGTGGGCGTACCTGACGAAAAAAGCGGTGAAGCCGTCAAAGTGTACCTGGTTGTTTCCAAAGAAGGTGTAACCGCCGGTGAGCTGAAAGAGTTTTGTCGTGAACGCCTGACCGCCTACAAAGTGCCGCGGCAATTTGAATTTCGCACCGAGTTGCCAAAAACCAACGTGGGCAAAGTGCTGCGCCGCAAACTAAGGGATGAAGCAAGCAATCAATAAATCTTCAACTGATACTGTTTCTGCAGCGGCTGGGGCGACAACGCCCCCTAAACCTAGCGCGTCTATTCATGGCGCTGTTAATAACATAGCGGAGCAGCTTGGCGCCTGCGCGCAGCTTGAAGCCGCCCGCATAACTCGGACTCTGGCCCGTACCAAAGGCCGCCCAGGCACCAAAGAGCTGGAAAAAATCAACCGCTGGCTGCAGGCCGGGCAAGAAAAAGTGCAGTCGCGCCAGCGCTTGCACAAACCGGCCAGCTTTCCTGAAGGCTTACCGGTCTCGGAGCGAACAGACGACATAGCCGCCGCTATTGCGGACAATCAGGTAGTGATCATTGCCGGTGAAACCGGCTCTGGTAAAACCACCCAGATCCCAAAAATTTGCATGAACGCCGGCCTGGGTATTCGTGGCTTGATTGGCCACACCCAGCCCCGGCGTATCGCTGCCCGCAGCGTAGCGGCGCGCATTGCCGAAGAGCTGGGTGAGCAAGTCGGTCGGCAAGTGGGTTACCAGATCCGTTTTACCGATACCACCTCTGAAGACTCCCGCCTGAAAGTGATGACCGACGGCATTCTGCTGGCGGAAGTCCAGCACGATCCGTTTTTAGACCGTTATGACACGCTGATTATCGACGAAGCCCACGAGCGCAGTCTGAACATCGACTTTTTGCTGGGGTATCTGAAACAGCTGCTGCCAAAACGGCCCGACCTCAAAATCATTATTACCTCCGCCACCATCGAGCTTGGGCGCTTTAGTGAATTCTTCAATAACGCCCCGGTGATTGAAGTCAGTGGCCGTACTTTTCCGGTAGAAGTGCGCTATCGCCCATGGGTAGGCGATGACGACGACCGCGATCAGGGCTGGACCGACGGCGTGTTGCAGGCGTTGGAAGAAATTGAGCAGCACGAACGCAGCGCCAGCCAGCCGCCAGGCGATGTGTTGGTGTTCATGCCTGGCGAGCGCGAAATTCGGGCCTTGAGCAACGTGTTGCGCCACGCCGAGCTGCGGCACACCGAAGTGCTGCCGCTGTACTCTCGGCTCAGCAATCAGGAACAGAATCGAGTGTTCCAGAGCCATCGCGGCCGGCGCCTGGTGTTGTCCACCAACGTGGCAGAAACCTCGCTGACGGTGCCGGGCATTCGCTACGTGGTTGACACCGGTGTGGCGCGCATCAGTCGCTACAGCGTGCGCTCAAAAATTCAGCGCTTGCCGATAGAACCGATTTCCCAAGCCAGCGCCAACCAGCGCGCTGGCCGCTGTGGGCGTGTGGCGCCGGGCATCTGTTTTCGCCTGTATGACGAAAACGATTTTATCAAACGACCGGAATACACCGACCCCGAAATTCTGCGCACCAATCTGGCCTCAGTGATTTTGCAGATGGCCACCTCGGGCCTGGGCGATATTCGTCACTTTCCGTTTTTGGAGTCGCCGGACAATCGCCAGATAAACGATGGCTACAAGCTGCTTGAAGAGCTGGGTGCGGTCACTGACAAGCGCCGGGTAACCGCGGTTGGTCGCACCATGTCGCGCCTGCCGCTAGACCCGCGCCTGGCGCGCATGCTGGTGACCTCTGCGGAGCAGGGCAGCCTGAACGAAGTGCAGATTATTATTGCCGGGCTGAGCGTGCAGGACCCACGCGACAGGCCGCAAGACAAGCAGCAGCAGGCAGACCAGGCCCACGCGCCGTTCAATGACAAAGAGTCCGACTTTGTTACTCTGCTGAACATCTGGAATTTTTACGAAGAGCAGCGCCAAGACCTATCGCTGAATCAGCTGAAAAAAGTCTGTCAGAAAAATTTTCTGAGCTGGATGCGAATGCGCGAATGGCGTGACGTGCACCGCCAGCTGACGCTGATTTGCCGCGAACAGAAGCTTAAATCGAACCCTCAGGCGGCCAGCTATCAATCGGTACACACCGCGGTGTTGTCGGGCTTGTTGGGGCAGGTGGCAACAAAGTTTGAAAACCGCGAATACATGGCCACGCGCAATCGCAAGCTGCTGATATTCCCGGGCTCGAAGGTGGCGAAAACCGCGCCTAAATGGATTGTGGCCACTGAAATTGTGGAAACCAGCCGGGTGTTCGGGCGCATGGTGGCGGCCATTCAGCCCCAGTGGATAGAGCCTTTGGCGGCCCACGTGGTAAAGCATCACTATTTTGAGCCGCACTGGGAGCAAAAACGGGCTCAAGTGATGGGTTTCGAAAAAATCACCCTGTATGGCCTAGACATTGTTCCGCGCCGCGCCATTGTTTACAGCGACATTGACCCGGCTGCCTGCCGCGACCTGTTTATTCGCCACGCCTTGGTAGACGGCGATTACCGCTCGCAGGCCCCGTTCATTGAACATAATCAATTAATGCTGGAGTCGGTTGAAGATCTGGAAAAGAAAACTCGCCGCCGGGATTTGCTGGTAGACGACGAAACCCTGGTGGCTTTTTACGATCAGCGCGTGCCGGCGGACATCGTCAGCGGTCGCCATTTTGAGCACTGGTGGAAAAATCTGGCCGCCGCCGATCTGAAAGCTTTGGAGCTGACCGAAGAAGACGTACTGCAGCGCCCGCTGGACGCCCAGGCCGTTGCTCTTTACCCGGATTTTCTGGAGTGGGAGGGGGTGAAATATCCGCTGGATTACGAGTTCGAGCCCACCAGCGAACGCGATGGCGTGACTCTGCGGGTGCCACTGATGGCACTGAAGCAGATTCCAGCGCGGCGTCTGGAATGGCTGGTGCCCGGTTTGCTGCGGGAAAAATGTATTGCGCTGGTGAAAGGGCTGCCGAAATCCCTGAGGCGTAATTTTGTGCCGGTGCCGGATTTTGTCGACGCGGCTCTGGCCAGTCTTCAGCCTTCTAACGAGCCGCTGGCGTTGCAGCTGGGCGCGCAGCTGCGGCGTATGACCGGGGTGCAGATAGACCCGCAATCCTGGCACCAAAACGATCTGCCGCGGCACCTGCGAATGAATCTGCGGGTGACCGGCGACAAAGGCGCCGTCATCGCGGAGAGCCGTGAAACCCTGGATTTGCAGAACCAGCTTGAGGCCAAAGCAGAGCAAGCTCTGGCGTCGATTACCACCACCGACAGCAAAGATGAGACTCTCACAGCGACGCACACCAGCTGGCAGTTCGGCACCTTGGCGCAGCAGGTGCAAACTGAAAAAGGCGGCATGCAGGTGACTGTGTATCTGGCTTTGGAAGACCTGGGTAAAGACGTGCGGCAAACCCGCTGCCTGGACTCACTGACGGCAGAAACCATCACCCGTAAGGCTATTGCCCGGCTCATTTTAAACCGGTTTGGCAATACCCTGGACGACCTGGAACGCAAGCTGCCGAAATTCAAACAGGCGGCGCTGATGTTCGCGCCGGTAGGGCAGGCGCGCATCCTGCTGGACGACCTGCTGCTGTCAACCGCTATGCAGCACTTTCTCGGGGGCTCGTTGCCGCGCAGCCTGGAGGCGTTCGATGCGTGTTTCAATCAGCACCGGGGTGACTTCATTCCAGCGCTTGAAACCGCGGTAGACCATCTTCACGAGGCTATGCACGGCTACCAACAGGTGGCAAAACGGCTAAAGGGTAAGATCAATTTGGCCTTGGCCAATTCAATGGCTGACATTAAGTTCCAAATGCAAAATCTTGTTTACCCCGGTTTTTTGGTGAGCACGCCGGCGCAGTCTCTGGCTCAGTTCGGACGTTATTTTGAAGCGGCTTTGGCACGGTTCGAGAAGATGTCGCGTGAAATGGGCCGCGAGCGGGAGTTTCTGCACATCGTTGAAGCGCTGTGGACGCGTTACGCCAGCAAGCTTGTTGAGCAGCAACGCCAAGGCGTAAAAGACCCACAGCTTGAGCTTTACCGCTGGATGCTGGAAGAATACCGGGTGTCGTTCTTTGCCCAGCAGTTAGGCACCCAGATGACGGTGTCTATCAAGCGCCTTGATAAACAATGGCAGGCTACCCGGGTGTAATGGGAACGCGGTTAAACGCGTGTAACGGTGGTAACTTTTTTTCCTTCAACCTTTCTTATTTCAACCATGACATGGGGTTAGCGTGTTCAAAGCTATTATCAGTGGAACCGGTTTGTACACACCACCGGCAACCATCAGCAATGACGAACTGGTTGCAACGTTCAATCAGTACGTAGACCGGCACAACGCCGAGCGCGCCGATGCGATTGCCCGCGGCGAGCAGTTGGCCCTGGAGCACTCATCGTCGGTCTTTATTGAAAAGGCATCTGGCATAAAGCGCCGCCACGTGATCGATAAAGAGGGCATTCTTGACCCCGCGCGGATGAAGCCGAATATTCCGGATCGCGCCAACGATCAGCCCTCAGTGCAGTGCGATATGAGCGTCGCGGCCTGTCGCGAAGCCCTGCAGCAGGCGGGTAAAACCGCGAATGACGTAGACGCGGTGATTGTGGCCTGCTCTAACTTGCAGCGGGCCTACCCGGCGGTGTCGATTGAAGTTCAGAACGCGTTGGGCGTTCAGGGTTTTGCTTACGATATGAACGTGGCGTGCAGTTCTGCTACTTTTGGTTTGCAGGCCGCGGTGAATTCGGTAGAAAATGGCACGGCCCGCGCGGTGCTGGTGGTTAGCCCGGAAATCTGTTCCGGCCACCTGAATTTCAGCGAACGCGACAGCCACTTTATATTTGGTGATGCCTGCACCGCCATTCTGGTGGAGCGGGAAGGCGCGACAGCGCCGGCCGCCGGCTTTGAAATTTTGGGTACTAATCTGAAAACCCTGTATTCCAACGCCATCCGCAACAATTTCGGTTTTTTGAACCGCGCCGATGACAGCGGTGTGGGCCAGCTTGACAAATTGTTTGTGCAACAGGGTCGCAGGGTGTTCAAGGAAGTGTCACCGCTGGTGGCCGACACCATTCAGAACCATTTGCAGAGCCTCGGATTGGCGCCGGATCAACTGCGGCGTATGTGGCTGCACCAGGCCAACCTGAATATGAACCAGCTGATTGCGCGCCGGGTTCTGGGCCGCGATGCCACCGAAGAAGAGGCGCCGGTGATTCTTGACGAATACGCCAACACCAGCTCCGCCGGTTCCATTATTGCTTTTCACCTGAACAAAGACGACCTGGTATCCGGAGATGTTGGCGTAATATGCTCGTTTGGCGCCGGTTATTCTATTGGCAGCGTGGTTGTGCGCTGCCGCTGACAAAACAGCGACGGGAGATTTTCCCGCCGCTGTTTTTTTCAAACCCTTCAAGTTGTTCAAGCGTTTGTGGCAAGGGTGCGGAGGGCGTCTGGCAAAGGGCAGGAGCTGCGAGTGTTGTGATCAAACCATACCAGCTTTGCGTATCCTTCTGCGTAAAGCTGGCCGCTGTCTGCGCCTTTTATTTCGTGGTAAGTGTCGAGACTGGTGTTGCCGGCTTTGTCGACGTAGGTGGTAATCACCAAGTTGGCAGGGTGCTTCAATTCCTTTAAAAAGGTCGCGCTCGTCTTTATAATGATGGGCCCAGTAGAACCGTTCATGCCGATTTTGATGTCGGCCAGCCAGACAATTCGAGCTTCCTCAAAGAAGCGGAAGTACACTGTGTTGTTGGCGTGCCCGTAGGCGTCCATGTCACCCCAGCGCAGGGCAGCTGTGATTGTGTTGACTAGATTTCCCGGTATCGACATCGATCTCTCCGTTGGTAAATATAGAATGCAAAGAGCCTAATATGATTCAATGTAATCGTCGGCCTTGTTCGTTGCTTGTGCTTCCCCGTGGAGCCTTGATAACGCTGGCTTGGATGTTGTTATTGGCATTCGGTCAAGCCCAGGCCCAAGAATTGACACAGATAGCAGGTCAACGGGCGAGCGCAGGGTTTGCGGAACCTGCGCCTTTGACCACGAACTCCAGCAAGCACAAGCGCGATCCCTATGAAAACTGGAACCGCAAGGTGTTTGCGTTTAACGAAGACCTGGACCGCTGGCTGCTGAAGCCGATCGCCCAGAGTTACCGTATGATTATGCCGGAATTCGTAGACCGTGGCGTTACTAACGTGTTCAGTAATTTGGGTGAAGTCAGCAGTTTCACCAACAGCGTTTTGCAGCTCAAGCTGGAATCGGCCGTCGTGGCAGCCGGCCGATTTACCTTTAACACGGTGTTCGGGCTAGCGGGCGTGTTTGATGTGGCCACCGCTTGGGATTTGCCCGAGCGCCCGGAAGATTTCGGCCAAACCCTGGGCTATTGGGGTTCGGGCGCCGGCACCTATTTAATGCTGCCCGTGCTGGGGCCGTCTAACCCGCGGGATTTTGCAGGTTTTGGTGTCGACAGCTTTTTGTTGCCATCCACCCGGGACGCAATCGAAAGCCCGTACAGCGGGTACGCCCGCGGTGTGCAGATAGTGGACATACGCGCTGACCTGATTCCAGCTGAAAAGCTGATTTCTGGTGACCGTTACGTGTTTGTTCGCAACGCGTATATGCAGCGCCGCGACTTCCTGATTAGCGACGGTAAGGCGCAGCGGGATCCGTTTGCCGCCGACGACAGCGACGAGCTGATGCTTGATGGTTTTTAATCGGTTAATGACTTTTAATCAGTTGATGGCTTTTAATCAGTTGATGACTCCTAGCTCGTTGGGGAGTCTTTCGCTCAGCAGGTTCACAAATTAGCCAAATGGGATACTAGTGTCCCTTAACAAAAATTCGTATAGATAATTTTTCTGTCCTGTATAATCTGACAAACAGACACAGGAGAGGTGCTCATGGCGCGGATAGCTAGACCCCTTGAAGTTAGTGACTCTGAACGAG
>Ga0307978_1000446_pt1 | contig 34619 bp, 34 predicted proteins | sample OrgLakmetage1056_FD_203151 | JGI IMG/M metagenome (GOLD analysis project Ga0307978, IMG submission 203151) | Saline water microbial communities from Organic Lake, Antarctica - #1056 | ecosystem: Environmental > Aquatic > Non-marine Saline and Alkaline > Saline | place: Antarctica: Organic Lake...
CGCAGATCATCGCCAGTAGCGGAAACAGCCAGCCTCGCAAGAAGTAGTATTGGCGAAAGCGCAAAAAGCCAATCACCAATAAAGCGTTGGCGCAGAACAGAAAAAGTAGGGCAGACAATAGATGATTGTGGTGAAGCCACTGCACCACAATCAGCGGCGCTACGGCCAAGCAAGCCCAGAAATGCAGGTGATACACCAGCTGGCGGCGAAACCCCATCACCACCAAAGTTGGGTTGCTGGTAAGTTTTTCCGATAAAAAAAGGTATGGCCACCTAGAGCTCCCCTCACTAGCCTGACATTGCGGCTTGGCACATTGGTTTTTTTATTACTGAATACACTGAATTTAGCACGGCTGGCCCTAAAAAAATGCTGCCCTGCAGAATAATCGTTGTCGCAGTCGCCGGAGAAATCGCAGCCAAACGTCACAATGGCGACACGTAGCAGTTTGCTCGATCGCATCCCCTGTTAAGGAGAAATTATGACCGCTATTCATGTTCGCACGCCGGCTTTAACGATTCGAGCCGGCGCTCGTGCCATGAGGCGGTTACGGGATAACCCGCTGAGCGCCGGGGATGTGCACGTGATTCCTGGCGCTGCCGGCGGGCCCAAAGCCCTGGGCCTGAGTGGCCTGGATAAGATCCTGTTTGGTCATTGGCTGCCGAGTGCGCCGCAGCCCAGAGCGTTGGTGGGCTCGTCTATTGGCAGCTGGCGTTTTGCGGCGGTGGCGTCGTCTGATGACCCAGCTGCTCAGTTGGAGTTGCTAGCGGAGCTATACACTCAGCAGCGTTTTACAAAAGGGATCAGCGCCGCCGAGGTAACCCGCAAAAGCCTCGAGTTTTTGCAACAGTTACTGGGAGGACGTGAACAGCATATTTTGAATCACCCGCAGTATCGGCTCAGCGTCATGGTGGTGCGCAGTTTGGGACTGTTGCGGCACGATAGCCGCGGTCGCCTGACCTTGGGGCTGCTACACGCCATAGCTAGCAATGTGCTGGGGCGCCGGCACCTGGGTCGGGTCATGGAGCGATGCATTGTGCAGGACGCTCGCACACCGGCACCCTTAGAAGAGCTGCGCGATTTCGCCAGCCACACCATTGCCCTGAATCAAGACAACCTGCTTCCGGCGTTGCTGGCCTCGGCTTCAATTCCGATGGTGATGTCGGGAGTAGCGAACATTCCTGGAGCGCCAGCAGGACCTTATCGCGACGGCGGCTTATTGGATTATCACTTGGATTTGCCGTACCAGCAGCCCGGCGTTGTGCTGTATCCGCATTTTACCGACCGGATAATTCCCGGTTGGTTCGATAAGTCTTTGCCTTGGCGCAAGCCTGACGCGTCACATGTGCAGGATTTGCTGTTGCTGGCGCCCTCGGCGGACTATCTGGCGAGTTTGCCCAACGGCAAGCTGCCGGACCGTCGTGATTTTGGAAAGTACCTGGGCGACGACGCCGGCCGTGAAAAAGTCTGGCGTCGGGCGATTGCCGAAAGTGAGCGCCTGGGTAATGAGTTTATGGAGCGGGTTGAGAGGCAACAGTGGGATTCTGTGATGCAGCCGCTGTAGCCCCCGCTTCTGGATGCAAGAACCGTTCTGTTAAGCCAACTTATGCACGTTGTTTGCCGCCAACCGCGGATGTCAGCAGAAAACAGCTGAATGCGGTAACCACTACCGACGGCCCTGCCGGTGTGTCCAGTTCCCACGACAAGGCTAACCCGCCGCTCACGGCAATAAAGCCGAACAGCATCGCCAGGGCCACCATCTGTTCGGGTGTGCGTGCCAGGCGCCTCGCGGTGGCGGCGGGAATAATCAGCAGCGCCGTAATCAGCAGCACGCCGACAATTTTCATGGCGACCGCAATCACAATAGCAAACATCAGAATCAGAACCAGCCGCAGGCGTTCTACTGGCACCCCTTCAACCCGCGCCAGTTCTTCGTGAATGGTGCTCATCAGCAGGCCACGCCATAGCAGTGCGAGCAGGCATAAAATGGTGGCGGCACCGCCGTAAATCCACCATAGATCGCTGCGGCTCATGGCCAGCAGATCGCCAAACAGCAGCCCGGTCAGGTCCATTCGCACCGAGGGCATAAAGCTCAGAGTGACCAGTCCAATGGCCAGCGCACTGTGGGCCAGTATGCCCAGCAGGGTGTCGGTGGCCAAGGTTTTGTTGCGGGAAAACAGCACCAGCGCCAGCGCCAACCCCAAGCAAGTGATAATCACGCCAACATTAATAGGTACCTGAATGACAAAGCTCAGAGCAATGCCCAGAAGCGCTGAGTGGGCCAGTGTATCGCCAAAATAGGCCAGCCGCCGCCACACCACAAAACAGCCCAGAGGCCCCGCGACCAGAGCGACGCCCAGACCACCCATCAGCGCACGCCAGAAAAAATCATCCAGAATGCCATCAATCATGGTGGTGCCCCGAGCAGGTTGACGCTGCTTCTGCGTCGTCGAGCGTACTTTTTTTGAGAACGCCATCGCTGAGGGTGTCAGCGCTAGCAGAGCCTGCACCAATCACGTTGCCGTGCAGATCATGGCGGTGATTGTGATGGTGATGGTACACCGCCAGTGACTCGGCAACGGCGGTGCCGAAGGTTTCAATAAAAGCCGGATGGTGGGAGATGTCTTCCGGAAAGCCGCTGCAACACACGTGATGGTTCAGGCAGATAACCTTGTCGGTCGCGGCCATCACCAGATGCAGGTCGTGGGAGATCATGATAACGCCGCAGTTGAGCTCGTCTCGGAGCTGGCGCACCAGATCGTAAAGCGCGGCTTGGCCGTTGATGTCGACCCCCTGAGCGGGCTCGTCCAAGACCAACAGGCCGGGCTGGCGGGCCAGCGCGCGGGCCAGCAGCAGGCGTTGTTTCTCGCCGCTAGAAAGATGGTGCACCGATGCGGTCATCAAGTGGGTTACACCGGTGCGCGCCAACGCTTGCTGACAGCCTTCGCGGTCGCAGCCGCCCAGCGCCATGAAACGCTCAACACTCAGCGGCAGGGTGGTTTCGAGGTTCAGGGTTTGTGGTACATAGCCAATCACCAAGTCGGGTTGCAGGCTAATCGACCCAGACGTGGCTTTCTGGATGCCCAGGACGGTTTTGATCAAGGTGGTTTTGCCGGCCCCGTTAGGGCCAATGATAGTGATGATATCGCCGCGCTTTATACTCAAAGACACCCGATCAACAATCAATCGGCCGTTAAGCGTCACCGACACCTGGCTCAGTTCTGCCAAAACCTTGTTCATGATGGCGTCGGCTGATCAGTGCTGTCGCTCTGACAGCGCGGGCACAAACCGGAAATTTCCAAAGTAATTTGTTCTACCTGAAACGTTTCGGCGGTGGCGGCTTGGTTAACAGCAGCGGTTATGTTTGGCGCGGCTAGTTCCAGCACGTTGCCACAGCTGCGGCAGATCAGAAAGGTACCGCAGGGGGTCTGGCCCGGGTGGTCGCAACCGGTGAACGCGTTCAGCGACGCAATACGGTGCACCAGACCGTGCTGCTGTAAAAAATCGAGGGCGCGATACACCGTTGGCGGCGCAGCCTTGTGGCCATCGGCGCTTAACTGAGCCAGCACATCGTAGGCGCCTAATGGTTTGTGGGACTGCCAAATCAGCTCCAGCACCCTCTTTCTAACAGGGGTCAGCCGCGCCTCGTTGCGCCAGCAGATTTCCTTGGCATGGGCCAGGGCCTGATCAACGCAAAGATCATGATTATGGGGGCGATAGGGCAAAGCGGGGGCGGGCATGGCGAGCATCCGGTAGAATTTGCAACATTATAACAGTTGCAATCCGTGCTGCCAGGGTTTCCGCACCGTCGGCTGAGGCATCAGCGCAACTGCTGCGCCAGGCTTTCCAGATATTCCAGATTGGGAATCCAGGCGCGCTCGCCGTCTACGTCGACTTCCATTAGGTCGGCGACGCCGGCTGGACTGTCCAGGCGCTGAATCTGGCTTTGATTAATACGATTCTGGCTCGGTATGCCCTGAGTCATCAAAGCAATAAAAGGCTGTTCGCGGTGTTCTTCGACGATGCTGTTGAGAACAACCACTCGGCCGCGGCGATTATTCGGTTGTGCCAACTGGCCGCCGCTGGCGGCGTCGTAGGATATAACTGGCAGCCTGAGTCCGCGCCATTCCAGATGGCCGGCCAGCCAGGCGGGTGAGTCGGCGCTGGTGCTGATGTCGGGGCTGTAGTCCACCACTTCAGCCAGCGATACGCTGGGCAGTAACAGCTGACAGCCAATCATCGGAATCATTACGCAGGCCAGGGTCTGGTTGTTGTCTTTGCCGTTTTTAGCGGGTGTGGGGTCCGGGCCTAATGATATCGGCGGGCCTTTGTCAGTGAGGGCCAGATCCCAGTCTTCGGGAGGCTCTTCTTCGCGTTCCAGCTGAACCGGCCCCAGTCCTTTCAAACCAGGGCTGAGCCGTTGCCGCTGCGTGACGGTATCTGCCACTGTGCCGATAGCCACTGTACCGGAGTTGGTTGCCATCATTGGTCACCTGTCAGCCTGCGAAGGGTCTCCAGCAGGGTGGCCTCCTGAAACGGTTTACCCAAATATTCGTTAACGCCAATGGCCAGTGCACGCTCACGCTGCTTTTCTCCGGCATGGGAGGTAATCATGCAGATGGGTGTGGTTCGCAGAACGTCGTTGTGGCGAACAAAGCCGGCCACCTCAAAGCCATCCATGCGCGGCATGTCAATGTCCAGCAGGATGATATCAGGCTGGTAATCCTGCAACTGGGCCACGGCATCCAAACCGTCTTTGGCGGTCATCACGTTCATACCGTTGCGCACAAGCAGGCGCGACGTCACTTTGCGCACGGTTACGGAATCATCGACCACCATCACCAGGGTGGCGCGCTGGTGAAGTTGCGGTTTTTGGCGCGGCTGGTCTGTTTTGAAGCCGGTGCGCGGCTGCTCTGACAGTATGTCGGAGCGAATCATTGCTGGTAGATCCAGAATGACCACCACGTTTCCGTCACCCAGAATAGTACCGCCGGATACGCCACGTACAGAGTTGAACTGAGGCCCCAGAGACTGCACCACAATGTCGCGACTGCCTACCAGGCTGTCGACTTGCAGAGCCATAGGCTGCTCTACGCCGCGCACCAAAATAACGGGCAATGGCAGTGCCTGGCCCTGAAGCTTGGGCGGGTGCTCGCTGTTCAGCAGACTGCCCAGGTATTGCAGGCGATATTCCCGACCGGCGTGCTTGTACAGCGGCGCGTCGGGTTTGTAATATTCTTCCAGCTCGCGGGCGCTCACCCGTACTATGCCCTCAATGGTGTTCAGCGGTACGGCGTAGAAATTGTCGCCGCTGGTGATCATCAAAGCACGGTTAAACGACACAGTAAACGGAAGCCGAACGGTAAGTGCAGTGCCGTGGCCGGCGCTGGAGTGAATGTCGAGGCTGCCACCCAGCTGTTTGATTTTTGACGCTACCACGTCCATGCCAATGCCCCGGCCGGACACCTGGGTAACCTCTTTGGCGGTGGAAAAGCCGGGCGTTATGATCAGCTGCAGAACCTCGCGTTCTGTTAGTACCTCATTTGGGCCGATCAAGCCCTGACTGACGGCTTTATTGCGCACCTGCTCGGTAGAAATGCCGGCACCGTCATCTCGCATGCGCAGAACAACGTCGCCGTTTTCGCGTTGCAGCGCCAGGCTGATTTCCCCTATTTCTGCTTTGCCTGCGGCCAGACGCTCTGCTGGCGCCTCAATGCCATGGCCCAGCGCGTTACGCAGCATGTGCTCCAGAGGCGCAATCATCCGCTCCAGAACGTTGCGGTCGATTTCGTCTTCGGCGTTGTACACTTCAAAATTGGCTTTCTTGTCTAGCTCGGCGCTGATTTGGCGCACAATACGGCGCAGACGCGGCACCACTGAGGCGAACGGGACCATGCGGGTCTTCATCAGACCTTCTTGCAGTTCCGTGTTGATACGTGACTGCTTCGCCAGCAGGGTCTCGGTGTCGCGAATCCGGTCGGCCAAGGTTTGGCGCAGATCGATCAGGTCGGAAGACGATTCTGACAGAGCTCGCGATAGCTGCTGCATAGACCAATAACGGTCCATTTCCAGTGGGTCGACGTCTTCCCCGCCGTCGGGCCCGAGCTCTTTTTCGGCGCGGAACAGAATCTGGGTTTCGGTTTCGATATCCATGCGCCGCAGCTGTTCGCGCAAGCGCTCAATAGTGGCGGTCATCTCTTCCAGAGCGTGGCTGAAATCAGTGGTTTGCTGTTCCAGGCGGCCGCGGGTAATACTGGTTTCGCCCGCCAGATTGACCAGCTCGTCAAGCAGCGGTGCCGACACCCGAACGGTTTCTTGCGCGGTGCGCAGGGTCTTGCGGGTTTGCGCGCGCGCCGGCGTTTCTTGCGCCGCTGCTGGCTGCTCCACTGGCGCAGGTTTTTGACTCAGCGCTGAAGGCTTGGCCTGGGGCGGCGCATGCATCTGGCGCACCTGCGCGATCAGATCCTGAGCCGGTAGGCAGGCTTCGCCGGTGGCAATTTTTTCTACCATGGCGGCCAAGCGATCGTGACAGGCAAACAGAGGTCCGTACAACTCTGGCCCGGGCTTCAGCTTGCCCCGTGTAATCAGCTCGAACAAATCCTCCAGAGCGTGTGCCAGATCACCCATGGCGTCTGCGCCCGCCATTCGTGCACCGCCTTTCAGGGTGTGCACGTCGCGCTGTAATTCGGCGGCAAGCACATTGTTTTCGGGATTCTTGCTCCAGCTGTGCAGTGCGCTGCCGGTGGCGTTGATCAGGTCATAGGCTTCTTCCAGAAAGATGCCCATCAGTTCCGGGTCAGTGGTGACGCTGTTGGTGTCGTGTGCGTCCGGGCCTGGCTTTCGTTGCAAAGCAACCGGGGAAGGATCAGCGCCCGCGCTTGCCGCGGCGCTGGAATAACGTTGTATTTCTGCGATCAGGTCGGGCGCCGAGCGTGGATTGTCGCCATTTTCCAGCGTTGCTACCATGCTGGCCAAACGGTCGTGACAGCTGAACAGCAGGTCAGACAGCACCGGCAATATTGCCAGTTGTCGCTGAACCAGCCTTTCGAACAGGGCTTCCAGTTCGTGGGCCAGATCCCCAATACTGCCTACTTTGCTCAGGCGTGCACCGCCTTTGAGGGTGTGCAGGTCCCGTTGCAACAAGCGCAGTAAATCGTGATCGCCGCCGTCCTGACTGAAACGCTGAAGTGCGTCGGCAGTGCTGTCGATCAACTCGCGGGCTTCTCTCTGGAAAGTGTCCAGCACGTTGCGATCTCTGTGGTCTTCCGTATCCGACGTGCAGGGCGGCACGGGTGCTTCAAATGCTGTCTCAGCAGCGGCTGGTTCGTTATCTGTGTGTGGGTGTTGGTTTGGGTCTTCGTCTTGCTGGAACTCGGCAAGGAAGGCGCCGCTGGCCAGAACATCATCGGTAAGCTCCATGATTTGCTGGCGCAGCGGATCTGCGCTGTCGATGGTCAGTCCGGCGGCAGCCTGGTCCATCATGTTGATTAGCTGCTCATGGGCCCGGTGCAGGCAGGCCTGAAGTTCGGGTTCTGGTTTGCGGTCGCTGTCAGCCAGAATGCTATAGCCGCGTTGCAACGCCGCCGACAACGCAGCTATGTCGTTCAGGCCGGCAACTTCGGTAGCTGCGGTCAGCCGCGCCAGTTCGTCACGCAGCTGTTCAAGGGCTTGGCCATTAGCGGGGTTGGCAATCCAGCTGTCCAGTACGCTGCTGGCGTTGAGCACGATGTTGATGTCGTCGCTAACAAGGAGCTTTAGCAAAGCGGAGCGGCTATTGGCCGACGATAGCCGGGGATCGCCGTAACCGGTGCCTTTCAAGGTAGCGCGAGCCAGCTGCGCCAGTTGCTTGAGGAACTCGCGGCCGCCCGGTAATTTTGCCAGAGGCTGGCTGTGAAGTTGCAACAGGCCTTGGTTTAACAATGACACGCCTTGCTCTAGCAAGAAGATAGCATCGCGGTCGCACCGTTTGTTTTCAGCGCGTGCGTCTTTCACAAAGCGCTCAAGGGGGGCAACCAAATCGGCAATGGGCGTTATACCGGTGGCGTGAGCGCTGCCTTTGAGGGTATGCAGTGCCCGTGTTAATTCGTCGGTATAGGCGGCGGTTTGTTTGCCTGCGGCGTTGGCAATATAGTCTTCCACCGTGTTTAGGTGAGACCGGGCCTCGCTCTCGAAAATGTTCAGTAGAAGCGGGTCTAGGTCTGACTTGTTGTCTGGTTCTGGCCTTGGCACTGCCTTGGGCGACCGCAGAACATCACCCGGGGCGGCTTCGCGTGCGGCCGCTGTGCCAGTGGCCGCCAGCACGTCTTTGCCGTCGGCCAGTCGATGGGCGCGGGCCTGTTCTTCGCCGGCTTCTTCGATGAAAACGGCCAAGATTTCGCCGTCAATCACTTCGCCTGGGGGAGCACCCGCGTCTAAAACCGGGGATGACACGGTGTCCAGTAGGGGCGCCTCCAGTAATGGCACGTTCATCAGGGAAATGTCGGTTTCGTTGACGCCAGCTTTGGGGCGCCAGGTAGGCGCCTTGCCTGGCGGGAAGCCCAAGCTTTCGAGACTGATTTCTGCCACCCGCAACACGCCGTCGTTGTCACGAATTCCATTATTCAAGCGTTCCAGATAGTACTCGATGCTGATGACAGCATCGGCCAGGGTATCCAGCTCCTGCCGGTTGGGCACTTCGCGACCGCTCAGCAGCACGTCGCTGACGTAGCGTTCCATGGCTTTCAGCAACTTGCTGGCACGCTCAAGCGGCATCAACCTCAGGCCACCGCAGACGCCGTGCAGCAGGGCCGGCAGGTGCTCAATCTCACGGCTGTCCCACTGTGAGGCAACAAAGTTGACGATGGCCGATTTGGCCTGTTCCAGAGCGCTGCGAGACGCCTTCAACAGCGCACCGTTGGCACCCCCCAGCTCGCGCGAACCGAGGTTCAGCAGGTGGCGTTGGTCGGTATCTTCACGCGGGCTGTCTTGGCCCAGGTTAGCCAGACTGGCTTCCACACAGAGCAAGGCGCCAGCGATGTCCACCAGTGCGCTATCGGATACACGCTGATCTTGACGGACCAGTTGGGCTACCAGATCAATCTGTTCATTAACCACTTTACGTGGCACGCCCAGGCCAATAACCGCGAGGGTGTTGGCCACCTGCTGCAAACCTGGCAGCAGGTCTTCGAGCCCATCGTTGCCGCGCAGGTCAGCGCGGACGAACAGGTCCAGCAAGTTCTTGAGTTTGGAAAGTTTTTCGTTGAGGGCGTGCACAACGGAATGAATGGCGTCGCGATTAGGGCCGTTGACCCGTGAACGCGCTGCATCTACATCATCACCAGAAGGTAACGCCTGGGCTAGCTGGTAATCCGTGCGCAGGGCCTCTATGCGAGGCGAATCGAGTTCGCGGGCGCGGGCCACATAATACAGTAGATTTTTGAACAGAGCCTCCGGCGCCGGGTGTGCCAGGGCCGTGCTGGGATTTTCTGTTAGTTGGCGAATTTCGCTATCGAGCTCCTGCAGCAGCGACTTTACCGCCGCGTTAACCGGGTTGGCTTTTAACTGAAGTGTTTCGACAAAGCCAGCCGCGGCTCTCCACAGCTCACCCCGCGGCGTTTTCTGACACAGCCGAACCAAACGTTTGATTACTTTTTGCATGTAATCGAAGTTGGGGCCCAGGTTGGCTTCCCGCACCACTCCAGCCAGTGCGAACTGATACATCTGCCGCAGTTTGCGTACGTGTTCGCGCACTTTCGGTTTGTGCAATTGGTCGTTTTTTGTTTCATTGCGGGCGCGTGCCTGCGACATATCGGGATTGAACAAAGAGGTGTCAGATAACAATGCCTCGCCGTGTGCGGCGCGCAGATCATTCAACAGGGGCAGCAGCACCAGCGGAAAATCATCACTGCTGCTGTCGATGTGGTCGAGGTATTGCGGCAGCTGCAAAAGGGCCTGCATCAGCACTTCAAAGGCTTCGTTTTCGCTGTCAACCCGGTTGCCCAGAATAGCCTGGGTGAGTTTTGCCATCTCCTCGGTGAGCAGGGATGCGCCGTAGAGCTCAACCATTTGCAGTGTGCCGCGCACCCGGTGAAGACAGTTCAGGCAAAAGCGTAGGCGGGCTGTGTCTTTACGGTTGTCCACATAGCTTTCCAGGGCCTGCTGGCCTTGAGTCAGCAGGCCCTGTATGTCACCCCGAACCCAGTCGAGGGCGATACTGTCGTGGTTATTGCCCATAACCTCTCCGGTTATTCGTTGTTGCCCGCTGTTTTTTAGTGTCCCAACGTTTTGGCCTTTGCTGCTCCCACTCCTGATTCAGACTCAGCTCACCAGCGGAACCTTGATGTCTGCTACTTCGTCTTCTTCTGGAAGTTTGAAACCTGCTACCGACGAACGCAGCTCGAAGGCCATGTCTGCCAGATTACCGATCGAGTAAGCCGTGGCATTGGTGCCCGATGAGGTCTGCGAGGTGATTTCTTGAATAACGTTCATGGTGTTGGAAATGTGCGCAGCAGAAGAAGACTGCCGGCGAGCTGCGTTGGAAATGTTCTGAATCAGCTCTGCAAGATTCGTGGAGACGTTTTCAATTTCTTCCAAGGCAACACATGCGTCTTGCGCCAGGCAGGCGCCACGGACCACCTCGGCCGTGGTGTGTTCCATCGAGACAGCCGCTTTGTTGGTGTCCGACTGGATGGTTTTTACCAAAGTTTCGATTTGCTTGGTGGCGGCAGAAGACCGTTCTGCCAGCCGTTGTACTTCGTCCGCAACTACGGCGAAGCCACGGCCGGCATCACCCGCCATAGAAGCCTGAATAGCGGCGTTCAGCGATAAAATGTTGGTTTGGTCGGCAATGTCGTTGATCAGCGATACGATGTCGCCAATTTCCTGGGACGATTCGCCCAGACGTTTAATACGCTTGGAAGTTTCCTGAACCTGTTCGCGAATATTGTCCATGCCGCGGACGGTGTTCTGCACCACGTCGGTGCCTTTTTTGGCGATGGCAACCGAGCGTTCCGCTGCTGCAGACGATTCTGCAGCGTTAGACGATACCTGATCGATGGACACGGCCATTTCGTTAACCGCCGCCGAGGTGCCGGCAATTTCCCGTGCCTGGTGCTCGGAAGCGTCGGCCAGTTCGTCCAGCAGACGTAAGATGGCGCTCTGGTTCTGGTCATTCTGGGTTTGGGTTTTGGCCAGTTGGGTCTGGGACTTGCGACAGACCGCCCAACCAATGAACACGACGATAGCAATCGCTGCGGCCAGCATCGCAAAGGCAAGCGTAGGGCTGATGATTCGCGCGGCCGAAAGGTCACGCAGTTCTGCGGCCAGTTCGGACAACTCTGTGAGCAGAATTTCAGAGTTTTCGAAGATGTCGTTAGCGGCGTTGGAGACTTTGAGCAGGTCGGGGGACACCCGCAATACCGCATCGGCGTTGCTGGCAATGAATCCGAACAGCTCAGAGATCGCCCCAAGCCCATACAGCGCATCTTCGTTGGCAACCCGGGTGATGCCCAGCGCGTTGTTGCCGTCAAGCTGGCCGTTCAGTACCCGGCCAAACTGGGTGGCGTCGGTGAAAAACCGATCTGCGGCGGTCACCGCGTCTTCGTTACCAGAGAGCACGTTGTTCACTGAACGGAACATTCGCTCAGCCAGCAACGACTGACGTCGCGCCAGAGCAATCTGGGCTTCCGGGGCACCGCTGCCTTGAAGCACCGTTGAGACGCCTTCGTATTCAGCCTGCATCTGCGGGATGATTTCACTGAGGGTGTTGGTCACCTCTCGCATGTTCATGACCGAGTCGCGGGTGGCCAGAGTAATGTCGGCGTCTTTGCGCACCGAATCCCAGTGCAGCTGCACATTGCTGGCAGCTGCGACTTCACTGGCGGGCAGGCCAGTTTGCGGGTCGCCCTCGGTCAGACTGCGCCAGAGCTGGCGGAAGCTGTCGCGGGTGTTGTTCAGCTGGTCAAACGCGCTGGCGTTGCCGCTAACGGCCTCAGTGGCGTTTTTAGCGATCTGCTGCGACAGCACTCTTAGCTCGGCGGTGGTGTTTGTGTATTCGCGATCGTGCTGGCTGTCACGGTTAACCATGAACAGCACGACAGTCAGCGATACGATGAGTGCTATCAGCACGGTAGTCAGCCCGGCAATCAGTTTGTTGCCGCCCTGCCTGCTGCCGAGTGTTCCGGCTTTGTTTTTCATCTTCTGGTTCCCAGCCTTTGTTCTGAAATGGACAAGCCTGCCACAGCCCTCGCGCTCAACGCTGTGCAACGTCAAGAAAGCGTTCGTCACCGAGCAACTCGGTAGCCGCGAACACATTCCAGGTTTCTCCGTTGCGCGTATAGCCGCCGGCCACAAAGGGTCGAACGCGACTGGGAACACCGCGGGTGTCTGGCGTGAAATTCTCTGCGCCGAAATATTGCATGCCTAGAATCGAGTCAACAACCAATCCGCTGAATACGTCGTCTTTTTCAACCACCAAGACCCTTCGTTGGCGTGGGCCGGTGGCCAACCGGGGTAGATCAAAAAAAGTGTCAAGATCAACCAGTGGCAATAACCGACCGCGCACGTTGGCCGCTCCTATCAGAAACGGGCGTACGCCTGGTATCTGGGTAAAACGGGGGACATGCAGTATTTCGATAACCTCGCCCATGGGCACAACGTAGTGTTCACCGGCCAGCATAAAACCGATTCCATTCCACTGCTCAGCGGTTTTTTTTTGCTCTGGAAGGCCTGTTGATAACTGACGGCTGCGCAGGGCTATGTTTGTCAAAACAGCAAAGGGGGCAGCCTGGGCAGACATACGTACTCCGTGGTTGAAAATCAGTCGATCAGGCTATTGATGACCTGAATCAAATCGTTCTCATTAACCGGCTTGACCAAATAACCTTTGGCGCCCTGCCGGGTGCCCCAAACGCGGTCTGTTTCCTGATCTTTGGTGGTCACAATGATGACTGGAATCGATGCCGTTTCCGGCGCGCGTGTCAGCTGGCGGGTGGCCTGAAAACCGTTCAGGCCCGGCATGACGACGTCCATCAGCACCAGGTCTGGGGTTTCTGAGCGAGCTTTGGCCACCCCATCGGCGCCGTTATCTGCGATCAGTACGTCGTGCTGGTGCTTTTGCAGCATGGTGGTGATTCTTTTCACCTCGGTGGGCGAGTCGTCAACAATAAGAATGCGAGCCATGATGTCCCCAATGAGTGCCAAAATGTCAGAATCAGTGCTGTGCTTGCGGTACGAAGTGGCGAATGGTGTTAAGCAGTTCGTCTTTGCTGAAGGGCTTGGTCAAATGCCGGTCGGAACCCACAATACGGCCTTTTGCTTTGTCAAACAGGCCATCTTTACTGGACAGCATGATCACCGGCGTTTTTTTGAAAGTGGAGTTATTCTTAATAAGGGCACAGGTCTGGTAACCGTCTAGCCGCGGCATCATGATATCAACAAAAATAATGTCGGGTTTGGAGTCGGCAATTTTGGCCAGAGCATCGAAACCGTCAGTTGCGGTTATGACATCGCAGCCAAATTTTTTCAAAAGGGTTTCGGCCGTGCGACGAATTGTTTTGCTGTCGTCGATTACCATGACTTTCAAGTTTCCAAAGTTGTCGTCCATTGTCCAACTGCCTTGCGCTCAGCGACTGTATTGTTAGCAAACCGGGGTTCCAGTACAAACAACAATGTTGTCCTACGAACTCCGCTCCTTTATAAAGTATAGGTGCCCGAATAGACAGTACTTGTTCGTCAATAAATGCACTTCTGCCTGCCCTATCACGTTGTGGGCTTAGGATTTCTGCAGATGCATTCACGGCTCGGGTACACTACTCTCTCAATTCTCAACATAGCGCTGTGCGAAAGGCTTGCCCCGCAGACCGATTCGTATTTTTAAACCCCCGGCAATAGAAAGAGACGTTATGACAGTCCGACTCGGTATCGTGATGGATCCCATTGACAGGATCCAGTTTAAAAAAGACAGCTCGCTGGCCATGCTTTGGGCCGCCCAACAACGGGGCTGGCAGCTGGTTTATATGGCACCGGAGGACATGTACCTGGCGGGTGGCCAGGCTCGGGCTCGTAGCCGCAACCTGACGGTGCGGATGGACCCAAGCGACTGGTACAGCTTTGAATCGGAAGACGACATTGCCCTGGGCGATCTGGATGTTATTCTGATGCGTCAGGACCCCCCGGTTGATCGTGAATTTCTGATGGCCACCTACATCTTGAGCGCCGCTGAAGAGCAGGGCGCGCTGGTGGTGAACCCGCCGGCGGCTCTGCGTGACTGCAATGAAAAGCTGTTTGCCACCCAGTTTGTAGACTTGACGCCGCCGCTGATTGTTACTTGCTCCTCAGCGCGATTACGCGCGTTTTACGCCGAGCACAAAGACGTCATCATGAAGCCAATCGATGGCATGGGCGGCAGTTCCATATTCCGTATCAAGGAAAATGACGGCAATTTGGGTGTGATCATTGAAACCCTCACTGAACACGGCACCCGGCAGGCGATGGCGCAGAAGTTTGTGCCTGCAATCACCCAGGGCGATAAACGCATTCTGATGATTGAAGGTGAGCCCGTGCCCTACGCGTTGGCGCGCATACCCTCCGCCGGTGAAAACCGCGGCAATCTGGCGGTCGGTGGCCGCGGTGAAGGCCGCGAACTGAGCGACCGTGATCGCGAAATATGCGCCCGGGTGGCGCCGGTGATAAAAGCCAAAGGCCTGATGTTTGTGGGTCTGGACGTGATTGGCGATTACCTGACTGAAATCAACGTAACCAGTCCCACCTGTATCCGTGAGCTGGACGCCGCCTTTGCCATCGATATCAGCGCGATGCTGATAGAGGCCATTGCCAGCCGGCTGCAACAGCGCTGATTGTTTAAAACGGCGTTAATTTTATAGTTCAAGAGCAACGGGAATGGCAGTTCAGGTAAGCGATGTTGATCGGTTTTCGTTCACCCTGTTTATGGCTTTGGCGATTCACGGGGTCATTGTGCTGGGCATTACTTTCGCGCCCGAGACACCGCCGCCATCGGCGCAAACCATGGACATTACCCTGTCGCGTTTCGTCGATGAAAAAGCACCGGAAAAAGCAGATTTTTTGGCACCCACCCATCAGCAGAGCAGCGGCACTGAAGAACAGGCGAAAGAACTGACCAGTCCGCAGCCGGTGGAGCTGAATCAGACCGAAGTAGCGCAGGTTCAACCCGAGCATCAGGCCCAGCCTGAGCCAAAGCCGGTGCAACAGCAAGCGGTGGTGAGTACCAAGGCGCTCAGTACAAGGCAGGTCGCCAAGCCAGAAATCCGCGCCGAAGCCGTGAAAGAACGGCCAACAAAGCCAAGGCCAAATCTGCTGCAACGCAGCCTGGAAATTGCCAGTCTGGAAGCCCGGCTGGATGCCCAACAACAAGCCTATTCACGCAAGCCCCGTGTGCTGCGGGTCACCGCGGCTTCAACGCTTCAGTCCAGCAACGCCTGGTATGTTCAGAACTGGGTCAGCAAGGTGACTCGCGTGGGCAACATGAATTACCCCGCCGAAGCCCGGAACAGCGGTCTTTATGGTGACTTGCGTTTGCTGGTCACACTGCGCAAAGATGGCAGTCTTAAGGAAGTTCTAGTGGTGCAGTCGTCTGGGAGCACGCTACTGGACGACGCGGCCATTCGCATTGTGAGGCTTGCGGCGCCCTATCCGCCATTTCCCAAGGAAATGAGCCGCAATGTTGATGAACTTGAAATCATACGTACCTGGTCATTTCAGCAGCGGGGGCTGATATCCGGATGAGCGATATTGCCAATATAACGGATAATTTCCGCAATCATTTTCTGGTGGCATCACCGTGGATGAGCGACCCGCGCTTTCACGGCGCAGTGATCTATGTGTGTGAACATTCCGCCGAGGGAGCGCTGGGTTTGACCGTGAACCAGCCGTTGGGTATACATCTGGGGGAAGTCCTGGACCAGCTCGACATGCACGGCGGCGAAATGGACCTGCCGGTGTTTGCCGGTGGCCCGGTACAGACCGAGCGCGGTTTTGTGCTGCACAACCCCGGGCAGCGCTGGCAGCATACCGCGGAAGTGACCGCAGACATTTGGCTGACCACCTCACGCGACATATTGGCCGATATTGGCGCTGCCAAGGGACCGGATGAATTTTTAGTGGCCTTGGGTTACGCCGGCTGGGGTGACGGTCAGTTGGAAGCCGAGTTGGGCGGCAATACTTGGCTGACGTGTCAGGCGAGCCCGGACTTGTTGTTTCGTACGCCCTGGAGCCGTCGCTATCAGGCGGTTTTGGCCAGTATGGGCATCGACATTAACCAGCTTAGCGAGACCACAGGCCATGCGTGAAGCCGGCCAGCGCCGCGTTATGGCGTTTGATTTTGGCACCCGCCGCATCGGTGTTGCGGTGGGCCAGGAAATGCTCGGCCGCGGCGAGCCACTGACCATGATCGCGGCTCGTGATGGCACGCCAGACTGGACCCAGCTGGGAAAACTACTGCACGAATGGCGTCCTGACCTGGTGGTGGTCGGCCTGCCGCTGAATATGGACGACAGCGAAAACGAGATGTGCGCCCGCGCTCGCAAATTTGGCAAGCGCCTGCATGGGCGCTTTCACGTAACCGTGGAAATGGTGGACGAACGCCTGACCAGCTACCAGGCCAAAGGCGAAGTGATGGCCGGCGGCGGCAGCCGCAATTATGGGCGCCATGGCGTGGATGATCGCGCTGCGGTGCTGATTCTGGAAACCTGGTTTAATCAATAGTCCTGCCCAACAACCCGTGTTGAACGAACGAATGTTAACCACAGTGCCTGCCCGGCGCGGCGATGAGGAACTATGAACGAACAGCTGGATATAGAACCACTACTGGACAAAATGGAAGTCGGTCTGCGCCAGTTGCTGCAGCAACGTGGCGTGAGTTCACCGGCGCTTATCGGGATTCGAACCGGTGGCGTGTGGTTGGCCGCTGAGCTGGCCCGGCGCCTGCAGTTGCAGGAACCGTTTGGTGAGCTGGACATTTCATTTTACCGCGACGACTTCAGCCGTATTGGTTTGAATCCTAAAGTAAAGCCGTCGAGCTTACCGTTTGATACCGCCAATCGAGCCGTCGTGCTGATCGACGACGTGATTATGAGCGGCCGTACTATTCGCGCCGCAATGAATGAAATCTTCGATTACGGTCGCCCGGCCAGTATCATATTGGCGACGCTGATTGATCTGGGCGCTCGTGAACTGCCGGTGCAGCCTGATGTGCGTGGCCTTACGCTGACGCTGGAGACCAGCCAGCGGATAAAGCTGCGCGGGCCCGATCCGCTGCGTATTGAACTGGAACAAGCCTAGCTTCACTCAAGTCACGTCTTAGCCACGCCCCAGTCACCTTTGTTCACACAGGCAACCCATGACCGCAATCGTTACCGGCCTCCATCATTTGCAGCTGACCCGGGAAGGTCAGTTGCGGCATTTTCTAACTCTGGACGGCCTTGGCTGCGAGCTACTGACCGACATCCTTGACACGGCTGACTCCTTTATAGAGGTGGGCGAACGCACCATCAAAAAGGTTCCGTTGCTGCGTGGGCGTACCGTGGTGAATCTATTTTTTGAACCCAGTACCCGCACGCGCAGCACCTTCGAGCTGGCGGCCAAACGCCTGTCTGCAGACGTACTGAATCTTGATATCAGCACCTCGGCGACCTCCAAAGGCGAATCCCTGGCAGACACCCTGTACAACCTGGAGGCCATGGCCAGCGATATGTTTGTGGTGCGTCACGCCCAAAGTGGCGCCCCGCACTTTATCGCCGAAAGTGTGACGCCCAAAGTGGCCATCATTAACGCCGGCGACGGGCGCCATGCCCATCCCACTCAGGCCATGTTGGACATGCTTACTATTCGGCAGCATAAAAAAACCTTTGCCGGTTTGAAAGTGGCCATTGTGGGCGACGTATTGCATTCGCGCGTGGCGCGCTCGCAGATTCGTGCTCTTAACGAGCTGGGTGTGGCCGAGGTGCGGGTGATTGCACCGGGTACGTTGCTGCCCCGGGATGTAGAAGCGCTGGGTTGTACCGTAGAGTACGACATGCTGCGCGGTATGAAAGATCTCGATGTGGTGATTATGCTGCGCCTGCAAAAAGAAAGAATGGAAGGCGCGCTTTTGCCCAGTGAGGGAGAGTTCTACCGTCTTTACGGGCTTGATCGGGCCAAACTGGCGCTGGCAAAACCGGATTGCATTGTGATGCATCCGGGGCCAATTAACCGCGGCGTAGAAATTGAATCGGCGGTGGCCGACGGGCCGCAGTCGGTTATTTTGAATCAGGTGACCAACGGCATCGCCATTCGCATGGCGGTAATGTCCATGGCCATGGGTGGCCAACTGGCTGAGCGTCAGCAAGCGTTGAACGACATGGCCAAGCAAGAGGTGCGCTCATGAAGCTGTCTTCTCATCTTCCTGCTGGCAGCGTGAAAATCATGGGTGGCCAGCTTTACCGCGGTGCCACTGCCACCAGCGCAGGTGTGCTGGAAGCCAACCCTGGCGTGCTGATAAAAAATGGCCGTATTGCCGCCCTTGGCCCCGATGCCCTGGCGCAAGCGGCCGACGAAACCTTGACGGCGGAAAATTGCATCGTCAGCCCTGGGTTTCTCGATTTGTGCTGCAATCTGCGCGAACCGGGCAATGGCCAAAAAGGCAATATGGCCTCGGAAACACGGGCGGCCGCCCACGGTGGCTTTACCAGCGTGTGCGCCGCACCCGACACTTCGCCGGTGAACGATTCGGGCGCTGTAACCAGCCTGATTCGTGACATGGCCGTCCGCCGGGCGCTGGTCCGAGTGCTGCCCATAGGCGCGGTTACCCGCGGCCTGCAAGGCGAGCTGCTCAGTGACATGGCCGGTCTGCAGAAGGCAGGTTGTGTTGCCCTGGGCAACGCTTCACGGGGCTTGCGCAACGCACGGGTTCTACGACGCTGCATGTCTTACGCCCGAACCTTCGGATTAACGCTGATGCTCAACCCGGAAAACCAGGCGTTGGCCGCCGATGGTTACGCCCACGATGGTCTGGTGACCACACGTCTTGGTCTGCTGGGAATTCCGGAGGTGGCGGAGACCACCGCGGTCATGGAAATGATCCTGCTGGCACAGGAAACCGGTGTGCGCTTGCACCTTAGCCAGCTGTCGTGCGCCCGCAGCGTGGACATGCTGGCAGAAGCGCGCCAGCGGGGTATTCAGGTCACCGCTGACGTGGCCATGCACCAGTTGGCCTTTACCGAAGACGCGCTGAGTGGATTTGATAGCCGTTTTCACGTGCGCCCGCCACTGCGCTCAGAGCGCGACCGGCAAGCCCTGGTGGCGGGCGTTCGCGACGGTGTTATTGACGCCATTGTCAGTCAGCATCAACCCCATGAAAGCGCTGCCAAACAAGCGCCCCTGGAAGCCAGCGAGCCGGGTTTGTCGAGCATTGAAGTTGCGTTGTCGCTGGGTCTGGAGCGGGTAGCTGCCAACGAGCTGAGCCTACCGCAATTACTGCGCGCGCTGACCGCCGGCCCTGCCGCGGTGCTGGGTCAGAGCGCAGCAAGCAACGCCGGCCTGGGCGCCGGTGCAGTGGCAGATCTGTGTATTTTCAATCCCGACCAGTCCTGGTGTCCCGGTCTCGGCACTCTGGTGTCTGCCGGTGGCAACGGACCGGTACTGGAGCGCGTAATGCCGGGTGTGGTGCATTACACTCTGGTTGGCGGCCATCAGGCCTGGCCGTCACTGTTGCCTTAACGAGTGGGTGAACGCCTGTGCTTCAGAGGGCCAGCGGCGAACGCTGACGTTTGAACAGCTGTAAAAAAAGCGCTTTGCGCAACCCGCAAAACGCTTTTTTTGTCAGCTTGGTTTTACAGCTTGGGACCGGCCGCAACGATCGCGTCTGACACGTCAAATTTTTTGAAGTTTTCCACAAATTGGCCGATCAGCTCGGCTGCTTTTTCGTCGTAGGTTTCGGGGCTTGCCCAAGTGTTGCGCGGGTTCAGCAATTTGTTGTCAACGCCCGACACGCGGGTTGGCACGCTCAGGTTCAACGCTGGCAAATGCTCGATTTCCACATCGTCCAGCTCGCCGCTCTGGATGGCGCTGATCAGGGCGCGAGTGGTGGGAATACTGAAGCGCCTGCCTTCGCCGAAGGCACCGCCGGTCCAGCCGGTATTGACCAGGAACACCTTGCTGCCGAATTGGTCCATCCGCTTCATCAGCAACTCGGCGTAGACATCGGCTGGGCGCGGGAAGAAGGGTGCGCCAAAACAGGTAGAAAAAGTGGACTTCAGTTTTGACGAAGAACCCATCTCGGTTGAGCCCACCAGAGCGGTATAGCCGCTAAGAAAGTGATAGGCCGCCGCTTCTTTGCTAAGAATTGACACAGGGGGCAGAACGCCGGTCATGTCGCAGGTCAGAAACACAATGTGCGACGGCTCGCCGGCCAGGTTTTCTGTGACGCGCTTTTCGACGTGCTCGAGCGGGTAGGCGCAGCGAGAGTTTTCGGTCAGCGACACGTCGGCGTAATCTGGCTCGCGCGTTTCTTCGTCAATCATCACATTCTCGACAATGGCGCCGAAGCGGATCGCGTCCCAGATAATCGGTTCGTTCTTCTTGCTCAGATCAATGCACTTGGCGTAGCAACCACCTTCGATATTGAAGACGGTGCCGGGGCCCCACCCGTGCTCGTCGTCGCCAATCAGAGAGCGTTCCGGATCTGCAGACAGAGTGGTTTTTCCTGTGCCAGAAAGGCCAAAGAACAGGCAGGTTTCGCCGTCGTCGCCGACATTGGCAGAACAGTGCATGGGCAGTACGTCTTTCTCTGGTAGCAAAAAATTCTGCACCGAGAACATGGCTTTTTTCATTTCGCCGGCGTAGCGCATGCCCGCCAACAGAACCTTGCGGCGGGCAAAGTTGATAATAACAGCGCCGTCACTGTTGGTGCCGTCACGCTCAGGCACGCATTCAAAGTTGGCAATGTTGAGAACTTGCCATTCTTGCTTGTCAGCCGGGTTGTAGGTGGTCGGGCGAATAAACAGGTTGCGACCAAACAGATTCTGCCAGGCCAGTTCGGTGGTCATCTTGATAGGAAGGTAGTGCTCTGGATCAGAGCCCACATGCACAAGAGATACGAAAGAATCCTGCTCGGCCACGTACGCTTCGACTCTTTCCCATAGGGCGTCGAACTTGTCGGCGTCGAACGGGCGGTTGATCGGGCCCCAGTGAATATCGTCAGCGGTACTGGGCTCTTGCACGATATAGCGGTCCATGGGAGACCGACCTGTGCGTAACCCGGTTTTAACCACCAGTGAGCCATTTGCAGCCATTCGGCCTTCGTTGCGCGCCAGTGCTTGTTCAACCAGCTGCGCTGTTCCTAGCTCTTGATAAGATATGCTCACTGCGATCTTGCCCTCGGGTGTCTTGGTGATTGCCAGGGCCGCACCAGAAGCGGTGGAAAACTGAACAATCGAGTCAATCTAGGCGTGCTATTATGCCAGACGCGTGGGCAAAAAACGACTGCCAGCAAAGTCTGTCTGGCGGCCTTTTTCAAGTCGCCGTCGCCGCTTGCCAACATGGACTCAGTGCAGGGTGTGGCCGCTAAATAACGGGTCTATGTCGGCGCGGTTAAAACGGTAGTGTTCACGGCAGAACTGACAGTCCATTTCAATGGAGCCCTTTTCTTCCAGAATGCTATAGCACTCCTCGCGCCCAATCGCTTCCAGCGCGCTCATGGTGCGCTCACGGGAACAGCCGCAGCGGAAGGCCACCGGTTCCGCGTCAAATATCCGCACGGTTTCCTCATTGAACAGACGGTAAAGCAGTGTCTCGCTGTCCAGTTCGAGCATCTCGCTGGCTTCTACGGTGCGTGCCAGATGATTGATTCGCTCCCACAGTTCGTCATCTTCTTGAGTGTGACCGGGAAGTCGTTGCAGCAGAAGGCCGCTGGCTTTGTCGGCGCCGGCAAACAGCAGCAACGATGTGGCGATTTGTTCAGAGCGCTCAAAGTATTCTTCCAAGCAGCCGGCCAGGCTGTCCCGTTCGCGGGGCACAACACCCTGGTATCGCTGGCCTTGGTCCGGCGTGATGGTAATGGCCATGCGGCCGTCGCCCAACAGCTGTTGGAAATCACCGTCGCCGATGGCCTGATCGTCAAACCGCGCTAATCCGCGTACGAAGCGGTCGTGGCTGCATTCCGACATGAGCGTTTGCACAGGGCCATCGCCTTGGGCCTGTAATGACAACGCACCGTTAAACTTCAGCGTGCTGCTCATTAACACGCTGGCCACCAGCGACTGGCCCAGCAACCGGCGCACAGATTCCGGGTAGGGCGCTTGGTGGCCGATTTGCTGATAACTTTTATCCAGCTGCACCCAGGCCCCACGAATCTGGCTGTTTTCAAAAATAAAGCGCTGGAACTGATCGCCGGACGCCATTGTGTGTCTCCTGAAAAATCGTGAAATAAAGCGGCTGCTAGAGCCCGTTGTGTTCGCGAAACCGGTCGATGTCGCGGCGGTCTTTTTTCGACGGGCGCCGTGCCGGCGGAAGCTGGGAGGCGTGCAGGGCTTTGCGTTGCAGGGCCAGGTCTTCGCGCTTTTTCACGCTGTCTTCGGTTTCGTGATAAAGCAGGGCCGCTTCCGCTGCCCCGCGGCGGTGGTCGCTGATACCGTCTACCACCACAATTTTTTCCTGCAAGCCCAGCCGTATCGACAGTTCTGCCCCGGCCTCCATCAATTTGCCGGGTTTGCAACGCTGAGTGTTGTAACGCACCTTGCCGCCTTCCACCGCGTCTTTGGCCAGGGCACGAGTTTTGAAAAAGCGCGCGGCCCAAAGCCACTTGTCCAGCCTGACGCGGTCATCGTCGTTCTTGTTGGGTGTAGCCATGTCATCTCACCTTTTGCTGCGCGAGTTGATTATAACGGTGTCATCCTATGGATGTCAGGGCCCGCTGTTTCTGCAGTTGTGGCAGCACTTCATCGAAGTCATGAATGCCGGTGATCTGCGGGTGAGCGCTATTGGCCGGCCGCTGGCTGTCTGGAGCCAGTACCGCCAGCAGCTGTGCGATACCGGCTTTGGCGGCGCTTTCAAGCACGGCAAAACTGTCGTCTACCATCAGGGTGCGGCTGCGACTGTAGGGGATCACACGATTCAATAATTGCCAAAAGTCAGGGTTTTCCTTGGGTTTGCCAAGCTGATGGCTAGAGACTATGCCGTCGACCAGGGTGTCCAGGCCGGTACGCTCAAGTTTCATGGCTAGGGGGTCTGGATGGCAATTGGTGGCAATCACCGTATACACGCCGCGTTCGCGCAGGCTGGATAGAAACGCCCGCACATGGGGCCGATAGCTCACACGCTCACCCACTTCGGCTTTCAGTGCGTTGATGTCCATGGCCAGCTGGTCGCTCCAGTAATCGGTGCAGTACCAGTTCAGCGAGCCACTCTGGGCCATAAGCAAAGCCATCAGCTGTTGTTTGGCCACCTGAGGTTGCAGATTGTTCTTCTGTGCGTAGCGCAGCGGCAGATGTTCCAGCCAAAAATGGTTGTCGAAATGCAGGTCCAGCAGTGTTCCGTCCATATCCAGAAACACCGTATCGAGAGTTGACCAATTCACCATAAACAAAAGTAGCTCGCAAGATTTGTCACAGGCTGCCTCAATTAATTGCGCCTGACAACCCAGACTTATGCTGACTCAGAGCCGTTGAAGCGGGCTGAATCAGTTCGTAGGTTGCTCAACGGTATCGTGCTTGCGCCCGCTGCGAGTGCAGCCCAGGCAGCGCGTAAATGTGGCTTTGGCCGGCCCGGCTACCAACACTTCGCCGGCTTCAGCGGAGTTGCCACCCAACAGTGAAAATGGCAATGACACCAAGTACACCGCGCTGCCCACAACAGTGGTTGCCAACAGCACAGGGCGCACAATCAGTGCATCGGTCGCCATCGCTAGCGCAGAGGGGCTTTCCTTTAGCGTATTGGCGTGGCTGATGACGGAAAACGAAAGCAGGCTAGCGACCATCACAGTCTTCAAAACAGTCTTCATAACAGTCGTCAAAATTCGAGTCAGCTTGCGGGTCATTCGATGTCTCCTGGGCGAAGTCAGCCCTGATGAGTTACAAGAGCTATGATCGGCTGCTTATACGGCTATTTGATTGAACAACGGCCGCAACAACGGGTGTGCTGCTGTCCATTATTATAGCAGCGCTGGGCTGTAGCGCTGCCAACTATCAAGCATATTCGCGCTTTTTCAAACGATTTTGGCAGATTGAACATGGCTTCAGCGCTGGCAGCGTGTGCAGTATATCGTCGTCCGCTGATTCATGCGGATTTCCCGCAGCGTAGCCTGGCATTCGGGGCAGGGCTGGCCGCCGCGGCCGTACACCAGCAGCGACTGTGCGAAATAGCCAGGCTGGCCGTCGCTGTTAACAAAGTCTCGCAGGGTGGTGCCACCCATCAGGATGGCGGCCGTCAGGGTCTCTTGAACCACTTCGACCAATCGGCGATAGCGGCTAAGGCTTACGCGTCCGGCTTGCCGCCGCGAGTGAATGCCGGCTTTGAACAGGGCTTCGTTGGCGTAAATATTGCCCACGCCTACCACCACATGACCGTCCATAATGAAGGATTTGACCGCCGTGCTTTTGCCTCGGGAACGGCGATATAAATAGGCGCCGTTGAATTCGGGCGCCAGCGGCTCTGGCCCCAGGCTAGCGATCAGCGGATGAGTGCTGGGATTTGGGGCCCACAGCCAGCAGCCGAAACGGCGCGGGTCGTTGTATCTCAGGCGTACGCCCGAATGCAGCACCAGCTCTACGTGATCATGGGTTAACGCGGCGCTGTCGTCGGTGATGATTCGCAGGCTGCCAGACATGCCCAGGTGCACAATAACGCTGCCGCTGTCGAGATTCAGAAACAGGTATTTGGCGCGCCGCTCCACGCTGCGTATCACTTCCCCCTCCAATTGCACAGCCAAATCCTCTGGTACCGGCCAGCGCAATCGACCATTACGAACGCTGACAGAGCGAACGGTCTGGCCTTCCAGGTGGGGGGCTATACCACGGCGGGTGGTCTCAACTTCAGGCAATTCGGGCACGTTAATCGCTCCGTCATAGGAAAAAGTGTCAGGCTGATGTTTTGGCGGTTATCCGAAACAGGCAGCAGCATACCTGACCGGCGTTCTTTTGCCGCTGCAATTGCCAGTTGGCCGGCACCGCTGGTGTCGTCAGTTCGCTTTCGTGTTCCAGATACACCCAGCTACCGGGTTTGACCCAGCCGTTGTTTGCCAGCGCAGGCAGCAGTCGTGTCAGCCAGCCCTGACGGAAGGGCGGGTCAATAAATACGATGTCAAAGCCTTCCCCCGGGCTCGCCAGAAAGGCATCGGTGTCTTGCTGCACAACACGGGCGTTGTCGGCTCGCAGAAGGGCAAGATTACTGTTGAGCGCCCTGACCAGTTCTGGCGTGTGATCCACAAACACGCTGTGGGCTGCCCCCCGCGATAATGCCTCTAGCCCGAGCGCACCAGAGCCCGCAAATAAATCCAGGCAGCGCGCCCCGGCCAGATGGACGCGCAGCCAGTTAAACAGGGTTTCGCGGGCGCGCCCCGGCGTTGGCCGCACACCTCCGCTGTCTGGAAACGTCAGCTTGCGACTGCGCCAGTTGCCGCCGATGATGCGTAATTCGCCCCGGGCTCCGTGGCCGGAAGCCGATTTAGAGCGCTGACCATCGGCGACGTGTTGCTTGGGTAAAGGGCGCGGTGACTTACGGCGCTGAGGCATGGCGTGTGTCCTAAAAAGCGGTGGTTTAGCCGGCCCATGATAAAACAAAAGCATCGCCGTGTGCGCTGCCTCGCTAACCGGCAGCAGTCTGCTAGAATGGCGGCCTAATGTGTTCCGCTTATTTTTGGATTCAATGTATGACTGTAACGGCAGAGTGGATTTCAATTGGCCTCGCGGCCTTGGTTGTTTTGTTGTTCGTGCTGGATTTGGCCAGCCGCCGGCGAAAGATTCCGCGCCCGCACACGTTCGAACTGCGCCAGCCAGATGTGGGAGCCGCGCCTGCGCCGCAACCGCTGCCTGAAGCAAAGCCTGCGCCTGACGCCGAGCCGGCCGACATCGCCTTGGCTGAGCCCCAGTCTGAACAGGCGCCCATCGTAGCCGAACCGGCAGCGCCCAAGCTGGAGGTTGTACCTCAACAAGCATTAGTTGAGCCCGAGCCCGAGATTAGCGTTCTTGAGCGCATTCGCCGCGGCCTGGGCAAAACCCGCGCTAGCTTTACCGGCGGTCTGGCGGGTATGTTCTCGGCGGGTAAGAAGATTGACGCAGACCTGCTGGAAGAAATTGAAACCACGCTGTTAACGGCAGACGTGGGCGTAACCGCAACCACCGACATTATTGAATCACTGACTGAGAAGCTTAAGCGCAATCAGCTCAAAGACGGCGAAGCGCTGCGCCAGGCGCTGCGCGACCAGCTCCACGGCTTATTGCAAGATGTCAGTAAGCCGCTTGTGATTGATGCCCAGACCAAGCCTTACGTCATTCTTATGGTGGGCGTGAACGGGGTTGGAAAAACCACCACCATTGGCAAGCTCACCAAAAAATTTCAAGACGAAGGCAAGTCTGTCTTGCTGGCCGCGGGTGATACATTCCGCGCCGCCGCAATGGAGCAGTTGCAGGTTTGGGGCGACCGCAATAAAGTCCCGGTGATTGCCCAGCACACCGGCGCCGACAGCGCGTCTGTTATTTTTGATGCCATTCAGTCGGCCAAGTCCCGCGGCATTGACGTGGTCATTGCTGACACGGCCGGGCGTCTTCAGAACAAAGACAACTTGATGAGCGAGCTGGAAAAAGTCGTGCGGGTGATGAAAAAGCTCGATACCGCAGCGCCTCACGAGGTTATGTTGGTGCTGGATGCCGGCACCGGCCAGAACGCATTGAATCAGGCCCAGGTGTTTCAGCAAGCAGTGGGCGTCAGCGGTATCACGCTGACCAAACTCGACGGCACGGCCAAAGGCGGCATTGTGTTCGCGATTGCTCGTCAGCTGCAGCTGCCGATTCGCTTTATTGGCGTAGGGGAGCAGGTTGAAGACCTGCGCAGCTTTGACTCCCGTGCCTTTGTCGACGCTCTTTTTGACTAACGTTTGAGCGCCAACCACCAGAGATTGTGATGATTGAGTTCCGCCAGGTCACAAAACGCTATGACAGCGATCACACCGCGCTGCGACAGGTGAACTTTGCTCTTAATCGGGGCGAACTGGCGTTTCTGACCGGGCATTCCGGAGCCGGTAAAAGCACTTTGCTGAAACTGTTGATGGTGATGGAGCGCCCCAGCGCCGGGGAAGTATGGGTTGGCGGCCAGTTGTTGAACAGCCTGCCGCGACGGCAAATTCCTTACATTCGCCGTCACATCGGCGTGGTGTTTCAGAACCACCAGCTGCTGTTTGACCGCACCGTATTTGACAATGTGGCCATGCCGCTGCGGGTCATTGGAGTCGCCCCGGGTGACATTGGCCGGCGAGTGCGCGCGGCGCTGGACAAAGTGGGTTTGCTGAGCAAAGAGAAGATGAATCCTCTGCAGCTGTCCGGTGGCGAACAGCAGCGCGTCGGCATTGCTCGGGCGGTGGTGAATAAGCCACCGGTGCTGCTGGCCGATGAACCTACCGGTAACCTCGACCCGGAGCTGTCCGCCGATATAATGAATTTGTTTGGCCAGTTCAGTCAGGTTGGTGTGACTGTGTTGATTGCCAGCCACGACATTACACTGATTGACGATATGAACCGCCGCACCCTAAGGCTAGACCAAGGCCAGCTGGTGGCTGATGGCCGCCCACGGACAGAGGTTAACCGTGGCTAAACCATCGGTGCTGCGCCCCGGCGGCGCCCGTCAAGGCGCTTCGCCGCTGAAGCAGGTTGTGGGCAGTTATCTGGACCACCACCGCACGGTAGCCCGCGACAGCGTAGCGCGCATGCGGCGTAACCCGGTGTCCAGCATGATGACCTGGGCCGTCATGGGCGTTGCGTTAGCGCTGCCGGTGGCGCTGTTACTGTTGCTGGCCAGTTTGCAGAACGTCAGTGCCGGTTGGGAAAATGGCGCGCGGGTAACGGTTTACCTTGGCCTCGAAACGCCTTTGCCGCAGGCCAGTGCGCTGGCGGATCAGATAGACACCGACAGTCGGGTGGCATTTGTAGAGCTGGTAGACCGCGAGCGCGCTCTGGCGGAGTTTCGCGTCAGCTCCGGATTTTCCGACGCACTGGATTTTCTGCAGGAGAACCCGCTGCCGCACAGCTTGCTGATTACGCCAGAGGCGAATTATCGCAGTACCGACGGCGTAGAAGCCTTAGTGGAGTATCTTCAAGGCTTGCCTGCAGTGGCGCGTGTGCAAGTGGACCTGGGCTGGTTGCAGCGGCTGAATGCTCTGGCCGGTTTATTGACGCGGGCGGCTCTGGCGCTGGCAATCTTGTTGGCGGTTGCGGTCGTATTAGTTATCGTTAACACCGTGCGTTTGTCGATTGAAAGCCGACGCGATGAAATTCTTGTGGCCAAACTGGTGGGTGGCACCGACGCCTTTGTACGTCGCCCTTTTTTGTACACTGGCACCGGATTTGGTTTGGGTGGCGGACTGGTGGCGTGGCTGTTGCTACTCATTACTTTTTGGTGGCTAAGCGCACCGGTAGCGAGGTTAGCGGCGTTATATCACAGTGATTTCGTTCTGAATGGGTTAGGCTTTGAAAACGCAGTAATGTTGATTCTTACCGCCATGATACTGGGCTGGCTGGGTGCCTGGGTGGCGGTGCGAAGACACCTAGATGACATGGAGCCCGGAGACCATTAGAGTAGTTGGCTGGAAGCCTGCAAGCACTTATATTACCGCGCCTTAATGACGCGTTCAGGAACTTCTAGGGCATTTTGTGACCTCATGTCTCATTGCCTTTTTTTACAGCGTAGAGATTCGGAGGAATAAAGCATGGGCACAAGTTTGCAGCTGATGGATAAGCTGGTTCCGGGCGCTAATCTCGAGTCTTACATCCAGGCTGCGAGTCGCATACCCATTTTAACAGTGGATGAAGAGCGCGCATTGTCGCAACGCCTGTACTACGAAGGCGACGTAGACGCTGCCCGCCAGTTAATTTTGTCGCATCTGCGTTTTGTGATTCACATTGCCCGTAGTTATTCCGGTTATGGCCTGAACCAATCTGACCTGGTGCAGGAAGGTAACGTGGGTCTGATGAAAGCCGTTAAACGTTTCAACCCCGAATACGGTGTGCGGCTGGTGTCGTTCGCGGTGCACTGGATCAAAGCAGAAATTCACGAATTCATTCTGCGCAACTGGCGCATTGTGAAAGTGGCGACGACTAAAGCCCAGCGTAAGTTATTTTTTAATCTGCGCGGCCAGAAAAAGAAACTGGCCTGGTTGAGCCACGATGAGCTAAACGCAGTGGCCGCAGATTTAGGCGTGGAAGCTCGCGTGGTACGCGAAATGGAAGGCCGCCTGTCGTCTCACGATACGGCTTTTGACGGCCCGATGAACGATGACGAAGACAACGCTTACCAGGCGCCGGCGTATTATCTTGAAGATCACCGCAGCAATCCGGCTACCCAACTGGAGCGTTCCAACTGGACTGAAGATTCGAACGGGCGTCTGATGCAGGCTTTGTCCAACCTGGACGACCGCAGTCAGGATATTTTGCGCGAGCGTTGGCTGTCAGAGACCAAATCGACCTTACACCAGCTGGCCGATCGCTATGGGGTATCTGCCGAACGTATTCGTCAACTGGAAAAAAATGCGATGAAGAAAATACGCCTGCACATGCAAGAAGAGGCTTGATTTTCAACACTTAATTCCAGCGCTAACAAAGCTTTGCCAACGAACGCCACCGCCGCTTTTGCGCCCGGTGGCGTTTTTGTAAGCGCTGTGTGGTGATAGGCAATAGCCTCTTACAAGATGGTAACTGGCCCAGCGGCTGGGTTATTCGTACCCTTGGGGAATAATTATAGACCAGCGGGAGGAATACTGGTGAAAGCACTGGTCATAGAAGACGATCATGATGTAGCAAGTTATCTGGTGAAGAGCCTGCGAGAATCTGACTTTGTGGTGGATCACGCGGACGACGGCAAAACAGGCATGCTGATGGCAGCCAGCGAAGAATACGACGTTATGGTTGTCGATCGTATGTTGCCTGGCATGGATGGCCTTGCCATCATCAAAACCGTTCGCGCCACAGGCAACCAGGTGCCCATTTTGATTCTCAGCGCCCTGGGCGATGTGGACGATCGGGTGGAGGGCCTGCGCGGCGGCGGCGATGACTATCTCACTAAGCCGTTTTCGTTTACCGAGTTGCTGGCTCGTATCGAGTCTTTGATCCGCCGTAATCGCCAGGCAGCAGAAACCGAAACTGTACTGCATGTGGCCGATCTGGAAATGGATCTGTTGGCACGCACGGTAAAGCGCGCAGGCCAGAATATCGACGTACAGCCACGGGAATTCCGCCTTCTGGAATATCTGATGCGCAACGCCGGTCAGGTGGTTACTCGAACCATGCTGCTGGAAAAAGTGTGGGACTATCATTTCGACCCCCAGACTAACGTGATTGATGTGCACATAAGCCGTTTGCGGGCGAAAATCGACAAAGAATTTGATACGCCGCTGTTGCAAACCGTCCGCGGCGCCGGATACATGCTGCGTGAAACTGCTTAGCCAGCTCAGAACGTCGTCGTTCCAGCTGGCACTGCTGTATATGGTGGTGTTTGCCACCTCGGTGTTTTTGCTTCTGGCGTTCATATACTGGCGCACGGCCGGTTTTATGACCGCTCAAACAGACGCCACTATTGAAGCCGAAATTGCGGGCCTTGCAGAACAATATCGCGGGCGTGGCGTAAACGGCCTGATTACCATTATCCGTGAGCGCGTGGCCCGCGAGCCCAACGCAAAGTCTATTTATCTACTGACCACCGACGAGCAGATCAAACTCGCCGGTAACATTCAGCAATGGCCGCAAAGTACCCCCACGGAAAGCGGCTGGATCAACTTCAAACTTGATGAGTCAGTAGGCTGGATGGGCAATCAGCGCTTGGCTCGTGCGCGAATCTTCGAAGTGCAGGGCGGTTTGCTGCTGTTGGTGGGGCGCGATGTGGAAGAGTTGATCAACGTTAAAAAGGTCATTGAAAACACCATCAATTGGGGCATGGGTATTACCCTTGCTCTGGCCCTGCTGGGTGGTTTTTTGATGAGCCGTAGTACCACTCGCCGCATTGAAATTATCAATAACACCTCGCGCCGAATTATGAGTGGGCACATGTCACTGCGTATTCCAAATCGCGGAACCGAAGACGATTTCGACCAGTTGGCGGAAAACCTGAACCAGATGCTGGACCGTATCGTGTATCTGATGGAGGGCATTCGCCACGTATCCGACAGCATTGCTCACGACTTGCGTACCCCGCTGACCCGCCTGCGCAATCAGCTTGAAAACACCCTGATGTCGGTCGACAACGACGAAGCCCGTGAACAGGCCGGGCGTGCGGTGTCCGAAGCCGACCAACTGCTCGCCACGTTTAACGCCTTGTTGCGCATTGCCCGCCTGGAAAGTCGCGGTAACGCCGGGGATGTGAAGACCGTCGCCATAGACGCGCTGGTGGAAGACGCCTGCGAACTTTACGAAGCACTGGCCGAAGATAAAGACCAGAACTTCGAGCAAAAGCTGGAACAAGGTGTAAACGTTGAAGGTGACCGGGATCTGCTGTTCCAGATGTTCAGTAATCTGATTGATAACGCCATCAAGTACACCCCGGAACACGGCACTATTCGCATTGTTGTGCGCAAAGAAAACGACGAAGCGATTTTTTCGGTGCAAGACAGCGGTGTTGGCGTGCCAGACGAAGAAAAAGGTCAGGTATTTCAGCGCTTCTACAGGGTGGGTAAAAGCCGTTCTTTACCGGGTAACGGGCTTGGCCTTAGCCTGGTGAATGCGGTTGCGGAAATTCATCAGGCCCGCATCGACCTGACGGACACTCACCCCGACGAAGAGCCGCCAGGGTTGACCATCACCGTGCGCATGCCGGCGGTGGTGACAGAGCGCAAAAAGCGGCGCAGAAAAAGCATCAACGCTGCCAGCCCTGCGATTGACGACGACAACACTCTGATCTGAAAATGCAGCAGCGTCTCCAAACAACGCGCACCTTACTCCGTTTAACGGGGTTTTTTCGTCCTCTGCCGGTCTCCGTGGAACGTCAGCAAGGGTAGCGAATGGTGTCAATGAGCCAGGTTTTTGCGCCGGTTGGCAGTATGACCACCACGTCGTCACCCGCCTCTTTTTTCAGGCACGCACGCACCAGAGGTGCGTCGACAGAGGCGTAATCGTTGCGGCCGTAGATTTCGTCCGGCCCTACGATGCGAAACGTCAGTGGCTGGTCGTCCTCGTCCAGCAGGCTGACCCAGGCGCCAAAAAATACCTTACCTTCTTGCTCTGGCGAATAAGCAACCACCTTCAATTCTTCAAAGCGCTTGCGCAGATAGCGCACGCGGCGGTCTATCTCCCGCAGTCGCTTTTTGTTGTATTGATAATCAGCGTTTTCAGAACGATCGCCAAGACCGGCGGCCCAGGTTACTTTGCGGGTAACCTCCGGGCGTTCTTGGCGCCAGAGCTGATCCAGCTCCTGTTGCAGCAAATCATAGCCTTCGCGGGTAATCAGATTGGTTTTCATGGCCGGCCCACGGCGCTACTTAACCGCAGCGAGTTTGTCGATGTACTGCTGCATTGCCTGGTTTTTTGACGCCCCTTCCAGTTTGGCCCAGGCGTCGTACTTTGCCCGACTCACAAAATCCATCATCCCCGGGCGCTTGCCGCCGGCATCACCGACGGTTGCCTGCTTGTACAGCGCATAGAATTCGAGTTTCATTTCAGTCGAAGGCTTAAAGTCGCCGTCGGCGTTCTGTACCCCATTCACGGCTTCATCAAATTGGGTGTTTAAATCACTCATGGTGGCTTTCCTATGGCTGCTGCAGCGAGTGTAGCGGGCGCGATGATTGGCGTCACAGTCGCGAGCCGGCTCCGATGGTTATTTGGCTTCACTAAGGGCGATATGCGGTGGCGGAAGCTTTCCTGCTCATCATTCTTAAGCTTGCCGCGCTTCTCAGCCACGTGCCAAACCACATCCGACCCTTGGAACTCTGGGCGTTTGGTCGCGCCGGTATAGCCTGCGTCCGCGTAGGCTTCGGTTTCATCACCGTGCAGCAGGTGTTCGGACTCGGTGATATCCGTCACGTTGACAGCCGTGCCCGTCAAGCTGTGAACTAGGCCGGAGTACGGTTCTACCCCCGCTACTGCGGACATTCCTAAGTGGAGGATTCACAGAGCGTGCGATTCCCTATCACCGGTCAAAATTGGCCAAGGTGTAATCAGTCATCGCAGCTTCGACTGCGGTTTTTGTGTTTTGCAGCACCACGTCAGCCTCCATAGCTGCGAAGATCTCGCCGTAGTCTTTAACGTAAAGCACCGTCGAGTCGGAGTCCTTTCTGCCAAACTGAACGGCGAGGGAAAAGACAGAGGTCTGGTCGACGTCGAGGCATCTGACGCTGACACTCAGGTGGACTTCCCCGCGGCGTCCTGGCTTTGGCTCAACTTCCGACTCCTTAATGACGCTTGCCACGGCGTCTTTTAGCTCGCGCTCCGTAATCACGCAGGCATCTTCCTCAAAACGGGCAACGTAACCCAGGATGTTGGGATCAGCCTTTTCAAGAGCATTCATGTACCAGAATGGCGGGAAACCGCCATGGGCCACGTTGGTGACCAAGAGCAGCGCGAGCACGCATAAATTTAGCCGGGAAAACATCTTTGAACTCCAAACCTTGGATAGAGACTGATGTTTTAACCAGTAACTCGCCTTTAGGCAAGGCTGCCATCTTGATTAAAGCCCTCACGTCCCCCGGAAACCTCGGGCCACCAGATAAACTCCCTGCGATCTTGCTCTGGACAAATCAGGCTTGCGCGCCATTACCTTGCTGAAAACGTCCCGCACGGCTTTGACATACTGATCATAGCCCTCCCCGTGGAGCACCTTGGCCACAGAGCTGCCTTTGGGCTTAAGCAGCTAACAGACCATGTCCAGTGCCAGCACGATTAGATACGGCGTAATCGTCAGTCCGGGTGCTCAAAATCAGGCGCTATGCGCGATTATTTCTGTCTACAAGCATGTGCTGAAACGAGGATGTTTACAGGAAGACAGCTTCAGATCCTGAGCGGCGCCTCTGATTCGCTTCCTGTAGTCATGGAGCCACCCAATGTAATCGAACACATTATCTCGTGTTTCGTTTGTGACGCCATTTGATCGCTCACCAGCGATCATGAAAGCCTGTTTCTTAACCAATTCAGGGTGAAGAAAGTGAGTAATTTGCTGCGCTTCCAAGGTTCGCTTTTGTTTAAAACCCAACTTGGACGGCCATCGTTTCATAGTCACTTCAGTATTTCGGCTTCTCACATATCCTGATCTAAGGTCACATCCTGTAGTGGTCAACTAAATTTGGTCACCATTTAAGAGGCAAGTTGATATCTTGCCTCCTTTGCAGCGGGCGTTAGCCCGCCATTAAAAGTATGGGGCCGGATCAGGCTGTAATAGCCTGTTATATAGTGTGCTATCACTGCTCGTGCTTCTGGCAGCGATGAGAAGCCGGTTTCTGGTACCCATTC
>Ga0307978_1000450_pt1 | contig 34388 bp, 26 predicted proteins | sample OrgLakmetage1056_FD_203151 | JGI IMG/M metagenome (GOLD analysis project Ga0307978, IMG submission 203151) | Saline water microbial communities from Organic Lake, Antarctica - #1056 | ecosystem: Environmental > Aquatic > Non-marine Saline and Alkaline > Saline | place: Antarctica: Organic Lake...
AACCATTATAGACAAACAAAACGAAGGAGAAACCTAACCAGAAACATTGAACGACACGCCAACCTCAGCGGCCTGAAAACCGGCCAAGGTGGTTGTCGCGCGCGGACAAGGTGGTTGACGTTCTACATCCGTAACGTCAGCAGCAGGATCAGTTGTTTCTTCTTCAACAGAAGGTTCAGGATCAGCCACTGTTTCACCAGCTGTCACTTCATATGGTTCGGCTTCGCCATCACCATCGTCTGCTTCTGTAACGGTATCGGTTTCTGGCTCTGGCTCAGGCTTGGTGAAGGCACGCGTCGAAGAGCTTTTTCTGTCCTTCGGGGGCATATCCGATGATCATGCGTCGATGACCTCCAACAAAGCCCGCCAATTTTGACGGCCACCAAGGATCCGGACAACTTGGATCATATCGGCATCGATACAATAAATGATCAGATGTTCGGCTGACGGGTGGATCCGTACAGGGGGATCAAAGTCCATGCGCTCACGCGCAATAGTCGGCATCGCAACAATTGTTTCGATCGTGCGGATAAGCGTGTCGATGTAGATATCAGCCTGATTTGCTGACCAGGTCTCGGCACTGTAGCGCCAGATATCTTCAAGATCGTCTTCTGCCTTCAGGGTAAACCTATATCCGGAGCACTCAACGGCTACCATGGGGCTCCCGCATGCGCGCCTTAAAGGTGGCACCATCGAACAGGCGGGCAGGACCGCTTTCAACCCCAAGGGTGATTTCTGCTTGTAGCGCCGTGATAGCATCCTGGCGCTCTTGGTCCTTCCGGATCAAATGACGGACATAGTCGCTCGCATTACTGAAGCGCCCATCATGGGATCTGCCCTCAACCCAGTCTTTCATCCGATCGGGCAGGGATACATTCATCGTTGCCATTGCTTCATCCTTCTGCATTTCTCTAAAGGTAACGCATAATGGCAAAGATTGTCAAAAAGTATTGGCAAACCTTGCCATTGCGATGGCCATAAACGATATGGCGTGATTGCGGCGACCGATGCCGCATGGTCTGGCGCGGGCGGTCTTTTTAAGGTGAAATTTGAGGTGCGTTACTCTTTAGGTGGTCTATAGTCAAAATGGGGGTCTGGGGAGCAACTTAGAGTTTGTTGACACTAAACCGGAGTAGAGCTCTCATTTCGGACGGTTTGGATCATTTATCCTGATCTACGGAGTTCCGTGCTATAAACAGACCCTAAAGACTATCGCTTGATGGCGATTAAAGAGATTATTGATGCCTTGGCTATTTTGGACGTTACCACCCAATCCGGCTCCATGGTAGGTTTGTGACGATGAAGCCCACGCGGGAGAACAACTCACCCGGATGCCGTTTGAACTTAGCGATCTTGGCGGTCACGCAGCCTTCCTTGCCTCATGGGGTCAACGCAAGCACAGGGCGGCTGCTGGAGGGCACGGCAGAGAGTTTGGGCGGTGCGTAGTCAACAGATCAGTATGCGGGTTGCAGGGGCTCCTGTGGGCTCTCTGGATAGCAAGAAGCCCGGTGAGTACCTGATCCTATATTTGACGGTACGGGAACCGTGGTGGGCTACTGGCATTGCCAAGGGGAGTATCCGAAACTCTGTGCATTAGGCTCCTGCCGTTGAGCAAGTGACCAGCTTACGAGAATGTTTTCCTGGCTCGCGTTACAGGGTGTCTGTTGTTTGACGCACGGCACAGTGCCAGACGCATGAATGGCCCGTATCGGTAATCAGTCTTCTTGTGTTAAATATGGGTTAATATATGTGTTACGCTTTGCGTATTTGATCTTTTGTATTTTATTTACAATAACTTAGGAAAGTCTTCGGTGTGTAATAACACGTTTTTAGGTGTGTGATAACACGAAACTTGGTGTGTAATAACACGTTCGCATTCATTGGTGTGTGATAACACGAAAGAACTTCACACAGTGTGCGTCTCGGATGTTGAAGCGGGTACTTTTCAATAGTGGAACCGCAACTGCGCAATTTCCAAGCTTTGATTGATACCCGCACCGCTGACACGGTAGACCATTCGATCTTCCTGAGAAATCCGCCGTGACCACCAACCCTTCAGATCGCCTTTTAGGGGCTCTGGCTTTCCGGTCCCCTTGAAGGGGGTCCGCTTGCATTGTTTGATTAGTGCGTTGATCCGATCGCGTACCTTGTCGTTCGTATCGGCCCAGTATTGGTAGTCTTCCCAAGCCTGATCGGAAAAAATCAGCTTCACTCGCTCAGCTCACGCTCTTTACCATCTCCAGCATCAAGTTGCGCAATTGAGGAGCGTAAGCGGGATGCGTTTTTAGGTGTGGACAAGAGGTGCAACGTCTCATTGACGGCGTTCCAGGTTTCTAAGGACACGACAACGACGGCCTCGCCTTTCTTGCGGGTCACGACAACTTCTTGTTTGTCGTGGATCGCACGGTCCATGACGCGCTTCAGCTGGGCGCGTGCGTCTGAGTAGGTCATAACATCCATACTGGATCCCCTTTTCTTTTCAATATGTACAATATTTAGTACAATTAAAGATGCCATGCAATAATCCAAACCCGTATCTTGCATGGAATCATGAATGCATGCTTTCGTGCATTCATTTGTTGGCTGATAACATGGTAGCATTGATGTGCTGAGCAAGACACGCCGACACATCTGTGCAACAACTGCCTGCCAGAAACCTGCGCCATGCTCTCTCTGTCTCTTCAGGCGTTGTGCAAATCTGCCTTTAGATGAAAGCATGCAAAAATGTATTCATGCATGCATGCATGAATATTGTTTGGCTTGGCTCTCGGAGTGGCATACATGCCTATCGCGTTTGTCTTGGCGCTCTTAATATGACCTCCTTGCAGGACGTGTCCCGTCGTGCCGCATGTATGCATGCAATCATTTAATCATGCATACAACTTTGGCGCATATCATGACTGGCGCGATGCATGTATTCATGCTCAAAGATTGGCGGTACGCTTTATGGAGAGCACCCAAATGACCTATATAATTGGCATGGTTTCGCAAAAAGGCGGGGTGGGTAAGTCCACCCTGGCCCGTATGATGGCCCGTGAGTTCGTGGCGGGAGGGTTAAGTGCGAAGATCGCGGATCTCGACACACAGCAGCAGACATGCACGAATTGGGCGGGACGACGTGCCGAAGGTAATATTGATCCCGAGATACAGGTTCAAAGCTTTGCGAGCGTCAAATCGGCCCTCGGCGAAGCGTCACGCTTCGACGCGCTGATCCTGGATGGCAAGCCCAATGCGTCCGAGCAAACCATCGAGATCGGTCAAGCCGCAGATCTGGTTGTTATTCCGACGGGACAGACACTCGATGACCTGCATCCTGGCGTCGTACTGGCGCACAGTCTTCGCAAGAAGGGCATTTCCGCAGACCGGATCATGTTTGCATTGTTCCGAACCACGGGCAGCACCCGCGAAAACCAGGCTGCACGCGACTACCTGAGTGAGGCGGGATACACGGTTCTGGAAGGGACCGTCCCGGTTTCCACGGCCTATGGATCTGCATCGGATGTTGGGCGTGCGATCACGGAAACATCGTTTAGCTCACTCAACAACAAAGCCTCGCAATTGGCTCAAAGCGTTATCGACAGGATTGTAGAACTGCAGGAAAAGGAGGCCGTTTGATGGCGACCAACATCACAAAGCTCAAGAAAGGCAAGGGGGCCCCTCCGTCAGCCGATGATATCCAGGATGTCACGGAAGACCCCGCACGCAGCGACAAGTCGGAGCTGCGCCCGTTGCAGGTCAGAATTCCGAGAGACGTCTTCGAGGCTTTCGGAGAGCGTGCAGGTCGCGAGTTTGGCTTTGAGCATGGCGCGAAAAAGCGGATGTTCCTGAAAATATGGCGCGAATACCTGGAACATAACAAGTAGTTTAAATGAATGGATGAATGCATTATTGCATGCATTCATTCATGCGGCTTTGCGGTGCCAAGCAAAACGGCGGGAGAGTGTCGGCAAGAAGCGCTCGTATTGGCTCTGCCTTTGGGAATTTCACGACCACTCGTGGGCCTGATTAGCACGCAGCATCAAGGGGCCAAAACATGTGCAAACATGAGCGCTAATCTGGATGCGACGCGTGCTTTTCTAGGACAATTGTTCGATTTTGAGGGTTGAATCGTGCCTGGCACGTGTTGCATGTATGCTACGCTTCCACCTCAAGTTATTATAATAATGAAATAAAAACAAGTACTTAAGTGCATTTTTGTGAAGGTATTGAATTTACGCTACAGCTTTTTCTTGATTAGCCACGCTTTAGAGGGTAGAAAATCCACTAAACGGCCGCTATTCACGGTCGCAATTGTGTCCGCTTTTCAAGCGTTACGTAACGTATGTGCGTTGGGTTGGTGGACTGAACAGGCAAAAACTGACGGGTTTCAAAAGAAGACTCGTTTTACAAAAGGAAATTACCAACATGGCTTTTGATATCAGCGCACTGACCCCCAAAGAACAAATTTCGTTGATCTACATCGGGTACTTCGATCGTGCGCCAGAGCCTTCTGGTCTCAATTTCTGGCAAATTCAGTTGAATGAATCCCTTGATGGTATCGGTGATGGCATTCCGGGTATGAGCTTGGAGGAAATAGCAACAGACTTCTCCCGTCAGCAAGAGACGCGCGATGTTTACGACTTCTTCGATCCCGGTAGCACAGTTTCGTCCGGCAACTTCGTGACTAACATTTACCTGAACCTTTTTGGCCGCCTGCCTGACCCTGATGGTTTTAACTTCTGGAAGTCGATCCTTGATGAAAACCGGCTGCCTGTCGGAGAATTCATTCTTGAGATAATTGGTGGCGCTCAGGGTACGGACATCACAATTCTGCAAAACAAGCTCACGGTTGCGACGGATTGGCACGACACGGCTCTGGCCAATGGGGTCTTCATTCCCGACGCAGCAGGCGTTGTGTCGGCATCCACCGTTCTTGACGGTGTGACAGCAGATCCCGCAACTGTCGGGGTGGCACAGGCCAAGACGGATGCATTCTTCAACACGGCCCCTGTCGCTACCAATGAATTTGCCAGCACTAACGAAGATGCTGCAATCAATGGAGACGTTGGTGATAATACGTCCGACGCGGATAGCGATACGCTGACCCACAGTGTTGAAGCCGGCAATGGCGCATCCAACGGCAACGTTGTGATGAATGCCGACGGCACCTACACATATACACCCAATGCTGACTTCAATGGTACAGACAGCTTCACATACACAGTGAAGGACGGTAAGGGCGGTGTTGACACAGCGACTGTCAATGTCACCGTAACTGCGGTCAATGATGCGCCTGTTGCACAGACCGGTATTGTGACAACAACAGCTGAAGACAATTCGGTCACCGGCTCCGTGACCTCGTCGGACGTCGATGGTGGCACGCCCAATTACAGTGTGAGCGGCAACCCTGCTAACGGTTCGGTTACCATGAACCCGGATGGTACCTACACGTACACACCAAACGCTAACTTTAACGGTTCCGACAGCTTTGATTACACAGTGAATGACGGCAAAGGCGGCGTTGATACAGCGACGGTCAATATAAACGTGACTGCGGTAAACGATGCGCCTGTTGCAGCGTCAGCTACATTTACGGGCCTTGAGGATGCAGCTGCAATTTCTGGCACCTTGACTGCAACCGACGTTGACAGTGGTGACACGCAGACATTTACGCTTGGGTCCAACCCTTCCAACGGTAACGTGACGCTCAATGCCAATGGTACGTTTGACTATGTACCAAACGCCAACTTCAACGGCACTGACAGCTTCCAATACATCGTGACAGATGCGGCCGGGGCCACATCCATCGCGACAGCAACTGTGACAGTAACTGCTGTTGATGATGCGCCCGTTGCGGCGGACAGTTTTGCCGCTGCTGACGAAGGCGACGCTGTCATCACCGGTGCAGTTTCCGCGACAGATATCGATAGTGCGTCGATCACTTTTGCAGTGGTTGGCACAGCCCCAGCGGGCCTGGCGTTCAACAATAACGGCACGTTTAGCTTTAACCCTTCCAACCCAGCCTACAATAGCTTGGCTGCTGGTCAGGTTCAGACGCTGACCGTGAACTTCACTGCAACCGCAACCGGCCAGTCCGATGCGGGTGTTCTGACGATCACAGTGACTGGCACAAATGACGCTCCTGTTGCTTCTGCTGTAACGGCAACCGGCGCAGAGGATGGCGGCGCAATAACCGTTACACCTATCGCAGCGGACGTGGATCAGAACGACACGAAAGCCTACACAATTGCTGCCAACCCCTCGAATGGCGCGGTTGTGGTGAATGCCAACGGCACGTTCTCCTATACCCCAAACGCCAACTTCAACGGCACTGATACGTTCCAGTACACCGTGGCAGACAGCGCCGGTGCGACATCCACAGCGACAGCGACTGTTGTTGTGACGTCCGTGAACGATGCGCCAGTTCTGGCCAACGAGACTGTGACCGGCTTTGAAGATCAGGCGATCTCCGGCCAGCTGTCCGCGACAGATGTGGATGGCGACACGCTGACCTATTCGGTTGCAACCAGCGTGACCAACGGTTCGCTGACCTTCAACGCGAACGGTTCTTATACCTATACGCCAACTGCCGACTTCAACGGCTCCGACAGCTTCACCGTTCTGGTGTCTGACGGCAACGGCGGCACCGACACGGCTGTTGTGAGCATCTCGATCACAGCTGTGGACGATGTGCTGACAGTAGGCATTGACGACATCGCCGGTGGTACGGGCGATGACCTCTTCTTGGCGAACGGCCAGACACTGAACCCAGGCGACAGCATTGATGGCGGTGCAGGCAACGACACGTTGTTCGTGGCAACCACAGGTGCAACAGCCCTGTCGTCCTTCCTGACTTCGAACCTCGAGAATATCACCTTCACGCACGATTCCGGCCTGACACCTGGCCTGCTGAGCGTGGACCTGTCCTCGACATCCGGGGTGAACCTGGTGACCTTCGAGAACAGCTTCAACGACGCTGACTTCCGCTTCATGGAAGGCAACAATGTTCTGCTGAACAACCTGACCCAGAGCGTTGACACGCTGATCGACGGGCGCAACAACCTGTTGAACGGTGGCAGCGATCAACTGAACCTGACCGTGCGCAACTCCCAGACCACGACACCTTCTACAGGCATCATCTGGACAGACGCAGCCTATGAGATCCTGAATGTGGACACGGACGGAGCAAACGGCCCGGTTTCCATCAGCCAGCTGGTCTCAGACATCAACACTGATCTGGGCAGCACAGCCGCTACTTCAGCGCTTGGTGCGCGGACTCTGAACATCGATGCGGATGACGCAGCGCTGACAATTGGCGACATTAACAGCACCATCACCCGCAGCAACATCGACGCGGTTATGGGTATTGAAAATCCGCTGAGCCCGAACATCAACACAGTGAATGCCACGGATTCTACGCAGTCGGTTTCCTTCTCTGTTAAGACGGCCAATGGCGTCACCACGCTGCTTGGTGGATCTGCTAGCGACAATATCGAAGGCAGCGACAACAACGACTTCATCAACGGCAACGGTGGCAACGACAACATCGCGGGCGAAGGCGGCAACGATAACATCACGGGCGGTACCGGCAATGACTGGATCACCGGCCAGGATGGCAACGACACCATCGACGGCGGTGATGATGCAGACAACCTCTATGGTAACGCCGGCAATGACAGCATTTTGGGTGGAAGTGGCGGTGATGTCATCGACACAGGCTCCTCCGCCGATGGCGCAGGCACAGAATTTGTCGATGCAGGCACAGATAATGACTTTGTCAGCACACGCGGTGAGTTCTTGGTAGGTCGGACTGCATCTGACGATCTCGACCCCAATAACACAGCCGATACTACAGATGATGTTGACCAGCTTTCGGGCGGCGCAGGCATCGATGTGCTGACTGTAAGCGGCTCCAATCCTGCGGCGGAGCAGGACGGCCTGAACGATGTGCAGCAGTTTGAGACGATCAATCTCCAAGGCGGCACGTTTGATTTCACCATTGGGCAGAATGTGTCTCCTTCCACCACGACAGGCTTCACAAATGCCGAGACCGTGTTTGAAGCGGAGCACGATGCACGCGTTGCGGCAGGCGGCGCGGACGGCTCCACAACCATCAATGGTACTTCTTCGACATCTATTGATGTAGACGCCACCACGCTGGACCAAGCAATCACCCTGATCGGCGGTAACGGCAACGATGAGCTGCTGGGTGGCCGTGGTGACGATATCTTTGAGGGTGACGGCACAAGCGGCATCGACGACGGCGGCGCGGACAACATGCAGGGTGGTCTGGGTAACGATACCTTCGTGACCTCTGCGTCTGAGCTTCAGCTCAATGACACCATTGAAGGTGATGGCGGTAACGACACGATCCTGATCACAACCGATAATGGCCGTACAAGCGGTCTGGTTGGCTCCAGTGGCATTAGCGCCAATATTGGCGCGAATGTTTCAGGTATCGAAACCATTAAAGTTCAGGACAACAACTCCGGTGATGAGGGTGATCTGACGATCAACTTCTCAGGCTTCGACAATGTCGACAACGTCAACATCTTCCATGATGGTACTTTTGGTGGTGCAGACAATAATCGTGTGCACGTTGACGGTTCCGACATGGATGCAGGTGAAAGCCTGACCGTGAACATGGCCGGAAACGGTTTTGATGAAGACATCCAAGTCACTGGTGGCGCTGGCAACGACTTCGTTGCGATGGGTGAGTTCCTCGACAGCGGTGACGCGATCGACGGTGGCGCTGGTTTTGACGAAGTGCACGTGACCAGTGCTGCGATTGGTGACTTCTCCGGTGTTTCCAACATCGAATGTATCCGCATCACAGGCGCGACAGCTAACGAAGTATTTAACTTTGGTCCCGACGCCGCCGCTGCATTCAGTGGTCAGCCAATCGTCATCAAGATCGACGCTGGTGTACCTAACATCACAGTCAATACAGCTGCGATGGGGATCAACCCTGCGACACAACTTCCATACGATGTTCGCATTGAGGAAAATGATAGCAGCAATACCATTACGACAGGTGGCGGCAACGACACCATTGTTACTGGTTTGGGTGATGACACAATCAATGGCAACGGCGGTGCAGATGTTGTAATTGTATCGGGCAACGAGCTAGACGCCAATGATGTCCTGAACCTCGGCGCAGGTGCTGACACAGTTCAGATGGACAACTCCACCGGCACGGTAACAGCGGTTTCCAACCTGAACACCAACGCGACGGTCGAGAACTATGTTCTGACGGATGGCGGCAACGTTAATGGTGGTGCCTCCGAGACCAACAACAACAGCCTGACCTTCGTTCAGACGGGTGCTGCCAACGTGGTCAACACGCTGACCACGATCAACATCAACTCCGAAGCTCTGACAGACGATCCAGATACGTTCACCGTGACACTGGATGCATCTCAGCAGGACGCTGACTTTGCCTACAACTTCACCGCTGGTGAAGAAAACGACACGATGGTCAAGCGTAACGACGGTGTGAACAACAACATCGACTTCAAGGGTGGGGACGGCAACGATAACTTCATCCTGAACGGTGGTGATGCGGGCTCGACAACCAAGTTCGATGGTGGCGACGAATTTGACACGGTGACGTTGTCAGGTGGTCAGATCACCGACGACGGTTTTGTCGGCATGAAGAACATTGAGAACCTCGACTCCGAAACAGGCGTAGCGGTTGACGCACGTCTGGGCGAAGAAGCGGCTAAGTCTGGTCTTGGGCAAATCACAGGCTCTGAGTTGGGCGACGATGTTGTGAGCGACAGCCAGTTCAACAGCGATGTGACCGTGATCACCAATGGTGGAGACGATACCTTCGACTTCAGCGCATCCTCCGGTGCGGTAACCTTCCAAGCGTCCGCAGTCAATGTAGATGCCAACGACGTCCTGAATGGTGGTACAGGTGCCGACGATGTGATTGAGTTGACAGCCGACAACAACACAGCCGATCTGAGCACCACAACGCGTGTTGAGAAGGTGAGCGTTGTTGAAAACGGCGATGCGAACATCGGCATCACCATCACCAACAACACCTTCACCGGTGTGGCTGATGGATCGATCACAGTGGACGCTTCAGCGTTGAACGACACGGGTGTCAATCTGCCAGAAGGTGCGCTGACTTTGAATGCAGGTGGTGTAACTTCCGGTATTCTGGACGTCACAGGTGGTACAGGTAACGATGACATCACCACAGGCGGCGGAAACGATACGATTGCTTCGGGTGATGGCGACGACACAGTGAACTCCAACAATGGTGCCGACGCGGTTCTACTGGGTGCTGGCAACGATGTTGCAAACACCGGAGCCGGTGCGGACGTTGTGGATGCGGGAACTGGTAACGACACAGTTGATGGCGGTTTGGGCAATGACACCATCGATGGTGGTGCCAACAATGATCTGATCACCGGTGGTGCGGGCCTTGACGCACTGACAGGCGGTACAGGCGCGGACGACTTCCGCTATGTGACGGTTGCAGACTCGCGTGGTCTGACACGTGATACGATCAGCGACTTCAACACACTCGAAGGCGACGAGATCGTGGTGGAAACCGCGCTGATCTTTGCTGCAGTAAACGCAGGAAACAGCCCCGTAAACTTGGGTATCCCCCAGAACATCGGTCTGGGTTCTCCAAACACATCGCTTGGCTTTAACTTTGCGGGTAACACCAACAGCTTCTCTGACGCTCAGGGTGCGATCTCGCTGACTGGCAAGGATGGCAAAGCAGACTATGTCTTGGAAACAAGCCCGTCGAATGCCTTCGGTGCAGGGATTTCCAAGCTTTGGGTTGACGTCAACGATGACGGCATCCTGAACGGCCTGGATCTACAGATCTTCCTCAAGGACGTGACGTTCCTGCAGGGCGACGAGCTGAAGATGATCGACATGCTGGCCCCAACAGTCTCGTCTGTTGCTATGGGTATCGCGGAAGACCGTCTGGCCTCCACGACAACTGTGACGGCTGATGCGGCAGATATGACACCAGTGACACCGCTGCAGGGCTTCATGGATGGCTCTGACAATGATGGCACACCAGTGACCTATTCCTTCACCGGCACGTCGCCTTACGGCACGCTGACGCTGGATGCGAACACAGGTGAATATGTCTTCACACCGACGTCAGCTGCCATCGAGGCACTGGATGACGGTGAAACAGATGCAGCGATCTTCACAGTTACTGTGACTGATGATGTAGGTTTGACAGCAACCACCACGCTGACAGTCAATGTAACTGGCGCAGATGACCAGCCAGTTCTGGCGGCTGTTGTAGACGGTTCTGTAACAGAGGTGTTCAACAGCACGACAGAAACCACTGCGGGTTTGACCGGCACACTGACAGCAACGGATGTTGATACTAGCGATACGGTAACATTCGGTGTTAACGGTTCTTCACCTACGGGTAACCCGGACGAAGTGTCCGTGACTGGTACTTACGGGTCGCTGGTGCTGAACACAGTGACGGGTGTCTATACTTACACCTACAACGACGCAGCTGTTGAAGCTGTCGCTGAAGGCGAGACACCGGCTGATAACTTCGTCATGTTTGCGACTGACGGTGATGATGCCAACGTAACGGATACGTTCACCGTAACGATCAATGGTGACAACGATGCCCCAGTGGTGACACTTGTAGGTACCGATGATGCGACAGGTGCAGTGGTGGAAACCAATGCAACTAACCTGATCGACAATGGCACACTGACCGTGAACGATGTCGATCTGTCGAACACTGTAAGTGTAAGCGTTGGTGCGCCGACAGTAGTGGGTGCTGGTGGGGCGATCGCAGGTGAGGCAGGCTTCCTGACCATCACCTCCGGTCCAAACCATGCTGCAGATGCAGGTCAAACCAACAATGTGGCTTGGCAGTTCAACTCCGGTGCAGAGACCTATAACTCTCTGGCTGTGAATGAGACACGCACTGTGACATATACGCTAACCTTCACTGACAATAGCGCGACCCCTCTGACCACTACGCAGGACGTCGTTGTAACTATCACAGGTTCAAACGACACTCCTACTATTGATGTAGTGGGCGGTGCTGGTGATGCGAACTCTGCGATCGTAACAGAAGCTGCCGGTTCAACTGTACTGCCAGGTGCTTCTGACACGGTAACCGTGACAGACCTCGACATCACAGATGAGCTTGCTCTGACGGTCTCGGCAGCACGTGCTGCTATGGTAGACAGCGGGGCACAGAATAGTGTGACCACAACGATCTCTGCGGGTCTTCAGGCTGATATTGATGCTGCTGTGTTCAGTGTTGCGCCAAACCCAGCCGTTGCAGGGGCGTTGACCACTGAGCAAGTAACGTGGACATTCACACCTGGTGCAGGCACACAGTTTGATGAACTGCAGGCTGGCGATACCCTGACGCTGGAGTATGACATCATTGTCAACGACGGCAACGGAGGTACTGATCTGGAGACGATCAGCATCGTGATCAACGGCACCAACGATCTGCCAACAATTACAGGGTCTACAAACCCAGCTGATTATGCTGAAAGTGCAGGTAACAGTTCTGCTCAGGTTCTGCCTGTAGCAACCGGCACGATCACCGTTTCCGATCTGGATGTAGGCGATGCACTGACCTTCGCGGTTGCGGCTCCTGCGACAGCTGCGATTGATCTGGGAGGTGTGCTGACTGAAGCAGGCCCATTCCCTGGTCCAAACTCTTCGGACAACGCGGACTCCGTTTCATCGGCCATTGCAGCACTGACAGCAGCTAATCTGGTGACCTTCGACAACGATACGTCGAACGGTGGGTCGACAACGTCTAACTGGACGTACAACGCGGCTGCGGTTGCGGCGGATCTGGACTTCCTTCGTGAAGGCCAGACGTTGACACTGACCTTCGTGGCCACGGTCAATGACGGTCTGTCTGGTCCATTGGGGGCACAGAACCTTGTGGTTACCATCACAGGTACCAACGATGAACCGATCATCACAGGCGCAACCAACCCTGCGGCGATCCTCGAAGTGGCCGGTGACAGTTCTGCGCAGGACATCGCGCCAGTAACAGGCACAATCACCACTGCTGATGCAGATTTGGGCGATACGCTGACTTACTCGGTCACGGGTGATGCGGTTGCTGCCTACAATGGCGGCGCAGTTCCTGTCGAAGACTCCGTAGACGTATCTGCTCTGATCGCCTCTGTCGCTATCTCCTTCGCGGCTACTACAAGCAACGGTGAGAGTGTCGATACTGTCTGGACCTATGACCCAGCAGCGGCTGATCTAGACTGGTTGCGCGCAGGTGACTCCCTGACGCTAACCTTCACTGCAACTGTGACGGACAGCGCAGGTGCAGCGGATGTGGGAACACAGGACATCGTGATCACCATCACAGGCACCAACGACGACCCAACCGTCTCGGCACTTGTGAACCCGGCCAACATCACCGAAGATCTGAATGCCTCTGCACAGGTTGTGCCAGTGACAGCCGGTTCCTTCGATGTGACGGATGAGGATCTGGGTGACACGTTGACGTTCAACGTGACGGCTGCGACACCTGTCTACTCCGGTGTTAACCCAGTACCTGCGGCAAATGCTGCGGATATCACAACACTGACGGCACTGACCAACTTGGTCTTTACCGATGTGGCACCTGTGCTGACAAACGGCGAAACCCTGACGGTGAACTTCAACTACTCCACCTTGGGTAACGCAGTGAACCTGGACTGGATCGACGATGGTGAAACGGTAACTATTACCTTCGCTGTTGACGTTTTTGATGGCACAACAACAGTGTCTCAGAACGTGGTTGTGACCATTGATGGGACCAACGACGCACCAGTCTTTAGTGTTGATGCAGGTGCAGGAGATCTCGCATCAGGTGCAGCAACCGAAGGTGCGGTTCTAGCAACGATCACGGACACGCTCACCTATACTGAGTTGGACAACAACGATGCTGCAACGATCAACGCAATCGGGGCACCGACGGTCACAGGCACCTTCCTCACCAATGGTGGTACGGTTCCTGGGGCGGTGACGACAGCACTGAGCACGGCGATGGCAGCATCCTTTGCTTCGGCTACGACACCTGGCGCAAACTCGTTGGATTGGACTTTCACCACAGGCGGGGAAATCTATGACTTCCTCGGCGCAGGCGAAACTTTGGTGGCGACCTACACAATCTCTGTGCAGGACGACAACGGTGATGCAACAACTCAGGATGTCGCGATCACCCTCACAGGTATCAACGACGCCCCAACGGTTACAACCGGTCCGGCAGTAGCGGGTACAACCATCACCTTCGAAGTCACAGACGTGGATCTGAACGACGAACTGACATATGTCACGGCTGTTAACGGGATCACCGATGTGGCTGAAGGAGATGGCGCAGCTGGCGCACCAGGTGTGACAACCATCACGGCAGCTGCACAAGCTGTGCCGACTTCCACCTTCATTCAGGTGACAGATGGAACAGATACTGTTGACGTTGCAACGCTGGTTCAGGGTACCATTAACGGCGATACGTTGAACACGGTTTTGGCGGGTGATGGCATCTACTTCGGCTTCGGTGGTAATGATAACATCACTGGTGGTGCTGGAAATGACATCATCACTGGCGGTGCTGGTTCTGATACCATCGATGGCGGTGCTGGTACCGATACGATCGTCTACAATGCTGCAAGCGAAAGCGGGACATCACGGGCAACTGCCGATGATCTGAGCTCCTTCGTTTCAGGTAGTGGTGATCTGATCGACTTGTCGTCTATAGTCGGTGCTGCGAACATGAACGGAGCGATTGATAACGATGGCACGTTCAACAACTATGGCTTCTTCGGTGGGGACCTTAACATCTCCTTCACAAACGCCCTGGCCAGTGCAAACGTTTCTATGACGGCTGATGCAACGGACTTCGTCTTCGCCACCCTAACAACGACCCAGGGTCTTTTTGCTGCCCCAGGCCCTGTTGTCGAGAACTTCGTCTTCCTCGATACAGACGATGACAACGTTGTAGACATGGCAATCGAAGTGTCGGGCATTCCAGCACTTAGTGACTTCACGTTGATTTAAACACATATTGACCCGCCCCTTCGGGGGCAGGTTATACCTAAAGAAAACCCCCGGTGCCTTGCGGTACCGGGGGTTTTTCTTTCTCGAATGGTCTGAAAGTTGGGGCGGGGGCAGCCCGCGGTGGCCCCACAAGGCGCAGTGATAACTTCGGCTTCGACCGCCGCCAAGAACGAAGTCAGAGGCTCACATCAGCACGTCTTGAACCCGCGCAAAAGATTTTCCTTCACAGTGGCTTGGTCACTTTGAGGATGAGGCTTCGCAAGGTATCGATCGCTGGTGTGTGAGAAGTCTTATACAGGTCAGTTGATTGCGCAGGGCAGATTTGGCATCGCCTTTCGTTGATGTGTTGATCCTGTACAGTATTTTATATACGAGGGCTGAAATAAAGCTTTCACACAGATAAAAGGGCACATCTCATGGCCAAAGCGACAATCGACGGAACCGAATACGATACCGACACTATGTCGGAAGAGGCGAAGGGCCAGCTTCAGAACGTCGTGTTCTGTGATCGCAAGATCGCTGACATGAAAAACGAAGCGGCGATCATTCAAACCGCACGCAATGCCTATGCGCTTAACCTTTCAAAACTTCTGGAAAACGGTGATGACAAAGGCTGATAGCCTTGATTTGGCTGCTGATGCGCAGGCATCAAAGGCCAAAAGATTCACCACCCAATATGTGCCGTTAGAGGATCGGATACAGATCCTGGTGGAACGCACGTCGGATGATGTGCAGGTGCTGTGGTTGACACGGCGCTTGCTCAACAAACTTGTGCCAACGCTTCTTGATAAACTCGTCAAGGCACCTGTGGACCCGTCTGTGCCAAAGCCCAAGGTCGAAGCTGTCCAGCAATTTACGCAGGCCGCTGCCGTGGGAAATCTGAAGAAACAGAAGAACGTTCTGCCAAGTTCACAAGAACCTGGAAATCATGAAGCCACCCTAATTAAATCTGTAGATGTCACAGTCAGGCCCAAATCGCTGGAACTGATCTTCAAATCCGATGTAGGCGTGCAAAAACAATCCTTGGAATTTGAAGAGGCACCATTGCGGCAGTGGCTGAGCATTCTGCACAGCCGGTACCGCGTCGCGGGCTGGTCCGAGCCGTTTTGGCCCTCCTGGATCACGTCTCCCGCGCCTGCGGTTAATACAGAGCGGCTGAATTGAGCCAAATAAACTGATGCAAAGTTGATGCGTTTCATTCATATGACACAGGGCTGAAGCCTTGTATCGTTGGATAGCTTTTTAAGCTGTGATAGTGTACAGCGATATTTATATACGTCGGATTGTGGAGACCTCCTGAAATGCGCAAGAAAAATTCGCTCCAGCTCGCATATGGCAAGTTCCGCTCCACCTTCATAGCGACCGTCGTGTTCAGCTTTTTCACCAACCTACTGATGTTTGTTGGTCCGCTTTACATGCTGCAGGTCTATGACCGCGTGCTGTCGAGCCGGAACGAAATGACGTTGGTCATGATCTCGGCGATCGCAATTGCCCTGCTGGTCAGCTACGGCCTGCTGGAATTCACCCGCTCGCGGCTCTTGGTCCGGGCTGGCATGCAGTTCGACGAGGTGCTTGCAAACCCTGTCTTCCACCGTGTCGTCAAACAGCAGACAGCCCTTCCAGGCAGCAACGCCCAGGTTGCTCTGAGGGACATCGACAAGGTTCGAGAGTTCATGACGGGGCAGGGGATCCTTGCCTTTTTTGATGCGCCTTGGGTACCATTGTTTCTGGCGCTGTGTTTTGCGTTCCACCCCTGGCTTGGTATCGTGGCGACGGTCGGTGCCGTACTCATCTTCATCCTGGCCCTGACCAATGAATTCGCGACGCGCAATCCTTTGGAAGACGCCAGTAAGGCAGCGCAAGGTGCCAATCACTTCGTGAGCACGACCATGCAAAACGCGGAAGTAATCCGCGCACTCGGCATGGAAAAGCAGCTCACCAAGCGTTGGCTCAACCAGCATGACGAGATGCTCGTTCATCAGGCCAAGGCAAGTGACCGCGCAGGCTCGATCATGGCATCCTCGAAGTTCATCCGGATGAGCCTGCAAGTCGCTATTCTGGGAACAGGGGCCTATCTGGCAATTCACCAATTGATCTCGCCTGGTATCATGATTGCCGCCTCGATCGTGATGGGACGGGCTCTCGCACCTGTCGAGCAAGCTGTCGGCCAGTGGAAGCAGTTTGTGGCCGCACGCTCCTCGCACAAGCGTCTGAAGGAGCTGTTTGCCCGTGTTGCAGACGAGGAAGAACGGACCGAGCTGCCCGCACCCAAGGGCAAGCTGGTTGTTGAACAGCTGTTCGCAACGGTTCCAGGTACGCGGGACGCCTTGCTCAAGGGGATCAGCTTCTCCGTAGAGCCTGGAGAAATTCTTGCTGTGATTGGGCCAAGTGGATCGGGAAAGACATCTCTCGTCCGGCATCTTGTCGGAGCCATGAACCCGGCCTCGGGTGCCGTCCGGTTGGATGGAACCGAAATGCAGCATTGGGATTCAGATCAGGTCGGACGCTATATCGGCTACTTGCCCCAGGACGTGAAGCTGTTTGGTGGCTCGGTTGCGGAGAACGTCTCCCGGTTTGAAGATGAACCGAAAGATGCTGACATCGTGGCTGCAGCGACTTTGTCCGGTGCGCACGAGATGGTTCAGAAGCTCAGCGATGGATATGGGACCAATGTCGGAGACGGGGGCATGTTCCTCTCTGGCGGCCAACGACAGCGGGTAGGTCTCGCACGAGCGGTGTACCGCCAACCGAGCCTTGTGATCCTGGATGAGCCCAACTCAAACCTGGATAGCGTTGGCGAGCAGGCGCTCGTTGCCTGCATTCATGAACTGAAGAAGATGGGCAAGACTATTGTCCTTGTCACGCATAAGGCCAACCTGCTTGCCCTGTCGGACAAGACACTGATGCTGATGAACGGTACGGTCGAGAAATTTGGCCCCACCAAGGATTTCTTCCAGAAGCCCCAAGCAGCGCCAGCTGCAGCCAAGCAGGCGTCTGGAAACTCATCCGCTGTGGTGCAGTTGCCGACACCGGAAAAAGAAGAAAGCTGACCGCACCTCTATCCCTAGGCGTACATCGCGCACGCGGGACAGCTTTAGTCGAAACACACTGTATTAATTAGGATCTGCCAAGAATGGCCAAGAAACCAAGCCCCAGACCTGTCGCCATAATGGGATACTTCATCGTATTCATAACCTTTGGCGTGTTGGGTACATGGGCTACTTTTGCAAAGCTTGACAGTGCGGTCTTCGCGCCAGGAACCATTTCTCTGGAGGGCAACCGCAAGGTTGTCCAACACTTCGAAGGCGGGATCGTTCAAGACCTTGTTGTGAAAGAGGCCGATACGGTCGCGGAGGGGGACGTGTTGTTGCGTCTCAGTGGCGTGGAGGCGCGCTCCAATCTTGAAGCCATCGATACGCGTTTGGACGTGGCCAAGATTATGGAGTCGCGGCTTCTGGCCGAGCGCAATGTGTCAGATGAGATCACCCTGCCAGATGACCTCAATCCAGAGAAAGCCTCCGCAGCCGTGGAGTATGCTTTCAAGGACCAGCAAGAGTTGTTCGACGACAGACGGTCTATTTTGAAATCCCGGATGGATATCCTGTCCAGTCGCATTGAACAGGTCAACGATCAGATCGTGGGCCTGGATCTACAGAAATCGGCATCGGACCGTCGCGTGGAAAATTTCACTGAAATGATGGTGCGGATGCGCAGTGGTCAAGAACAGGGTCTGATCCAAACCAATCTTCTGTCCCAACGCGAAGACGAGATGATCGAGATCGAAGCATCGCTCGGGAGCGTGATCTCCGAGATCGCCCAAGCCAGAAACCTGATCAACGAAACCGAATTCGAGATGCTGCAGATCAAGCAGGAGTATCGCGAGCGCGCGAGCAACGAGCTTGAAGAAATACGAGCAGAAATAGCGGAGCTTGAGCAGCGCCATAACATTGCCAATGACGTCCTTGAGCGCACGGAAATACGCGCACCAGGGTCCGGGACCATCCAGAACCTCAAGGTGCATACCATCGGCTCGGTGATCAGGCCAGGGGACGTTTTGATGGAATTGGTTCCCGACGATGAAGAGTTGGTCGTGAACGCCCGCGTATCGCCACGCGATATCGACAACGTCCTACCCGGACTGAGCACAGAGGTCCGGTTCACAGCGTTTCAGACACGGCTGACACCGATCCTGCTTGGCATCGTCAATTCGGTTTCCAATGACGTCATCACGCCTGAGAACCCTCAGGAAATGCCCTATTATCTGGCGCGTATCGATGTGAATGAAGCGGACATTCCAGAGGATATCAACGGCCGCCTGACGGCAGGCATGCCTGCCGACATCATCATCACGACCGGCGAGCGGACCGTCCTCAACTTCATCGTTTCACCGCTGCTCGATGCTGTTCGCAAGAGTTTGATCGAGGAATAAGCGGCCCATGTGCCTTCGGGCCGCCACCGCGTTCTTGGGTTCCGCGGCTTTGCGCAAGGTGATGTCTTTTGCCATTCAGCTAGAGCGCGTTGCCCTGGTGAGTTCTCTTGAAAACTTCATGATGTCCCGTAGCGTCTGATGAATGGAGTATTTAGGTGCCCAAGAAATTGCGCTCCGCAGCGCAGAGGCGTCTCCAATAAGTTTTGGAAGATCGTTTTTACGTTGCCGCGTGGGTTCTGGCTCAACGGTGATCTCCAGATCGCTGTTTGATATAAGTTTTTTTAGAAGCACTGACATTTCCCAGCCTGTTCCAGAAGAAATGTTGAAGATGGAGCCTGATGTTAACTGCTCTGACTGGGCAATTAGCTGACCATAAGCTGCCACAACATCACGAACGTCAAGAACGTCTCTTACTGAATCCAAGCTTCCGGTTTTCAGGACTGGTGGCTGCAGACCTGCTTCAATACGGGCGATCTGTAATGCGAATGACGGAATGGCGAACCTTTCGGATTGATCGGGGCCAATGTGGTTGAATGGGCGCAGCCTAAGGCAACGTAACCCTTCTTCTGCAAGCGCTCCAACGACCAAATCGCCCGCCGCTTTCGTGACCCCATAGGTATCCACAGGGCTTAAGATGGCGTTTTCAACTATTGGAGAGAGGTCTAGTGCCGTGCGTCCGTAAACCAACCCAGATCCAACATGCAGGAGCCAACAGTGGGGGACGATGTCTAGTATAAGGTGACCCAACCTTTGGGGAGCGATTGCATGTAATTCCCATGCTAAGGCTGGTTTTTCATGGGCTTCAACAGGTGCTGCAATTCCTACAAGATTGACGATATGGGTTGGCTTTAGGTTCGATAACATATCGCGCAGTGCGGCATCATCGCTCAAGTCAAGCGCAATCAAGCCACTTCCGCCCTGCCTACCGGTGGCAACGATATCAGCCGACGCGCCAAAGCGCGTCTGAAGATCGCGTATCAGGTGCTGGCCGACAAAACCACCAGCCCCTAAAATGAGAATGCGTCTATTCTTCATGACCATTAAAAATGCGCGCTGCGTTTATTGCGAGCAAGATCCGCCTCAACCATCTCGGCCACCATCTGTTCAAGCGAGGTTTCCGCTTTCCAGCCAAGTTTCTTCTCTGCCTTGCTTGGATCTCCCAACAGAATATCCACTTCGGCAGGGCGCATGAAGCGTTCGTCCATGACGACATGATCTTCCATCTTCAGCCCCACATGCTCAAACGCCAGCGCGCAAAAATCCCGCACTGATGTGGTCCGCCCTGTCGAGACGACATAGTCGTCAGGCAAATCCTGCTGCAGCATGAGCCACATGGCCTGAACATAATCGCGTGCATGACCCCAATCACGTTTTGCATCCATGTTGCCCAGAGCCAGCGTCTCTGCCAGCCCCAGCTTTATACGGGCCGCGCCATCTGTGATCTTGCGGGTCACAAATTCGATCCCTCTGAGCGGAGATTCATGGTTGAACAGAATACCCGAGGAGGCGTGCAAGCCAAAGCTTTCGCGGTAGTTTACGGTCATCCAATGGCCATAAAGTTTGGCAGCGGCATAGGGAGATCGGGGGTAGAATGGCGTGGATTCACTTTGTACTGGAGACTGAATGAGCCCATACATTTCTGAAGAAGAGGCTTGGTAAAAACGAGCTTCTGGCGTTTCGAGGCGCACAGCTTCCAGCATGTTGGCGACCCCCATGCCGGTAACGTTTCCAGTCAGAATAGGCTGGTGCCAAGATGATTTCACAAAGGATTGAGCGCCGAGATTATAGACTTCATCTGGCTGTACGTCCCGCAGGATACGGATCAGGCAGGACAGGTCCGTTAAGTTGCCATCATGCACTTGAATATCATCAGCAACCCCAAGCCAACGCAGTTTTGAACCAACAACATCGGCCGAAGCACTCCGGCGAACGAGACCATGCACTTCATACCCTTTGGAGAGAAGAAGCTGCGCCAAGTAAGCCCCGTCCTGACCTGTTACACCTGTGATCAGGGCCTTCTTTGCAATCGCCATCTTTTAGTCCTTTCTGAGCGGCATAAAACTACGCAACACCCAACCATATTTCCACTTTGCTCCATGCTCTGCTCCTGGCTTCGATTCAATACCAGAACACTTCATTGTCCCCGTAGTGGCAGGTTAAAGACCCGCACTGGCCGAGCCTATATCAGACAAGGAGACGGGATGTTCTTCATCGTCCTGCGTGTTTTTCCCGCTCAGCCCAATCGCCTGGCGCAACTGCATCGCGCTCTTCCGCCAGGTGAGCCAAGGAATTTCAGCCGATGATACGACCTTTCCTGCACGCCAGTCGGACGTCCATTCGCGCAAAGCCTCAGCCAAATCCTCGGGCTCGAGCCCATCGAAGTACACAGCATGCGGCCCCGCGATCTCCCGAAAAACCCCAAGGCCGCGCGCTAGAATGGGCAGGCGGTGCTGTGCCGCTTCGATCAAGGGCAGTCCGAACCCTTCTCCTTCGCTCGCCGCGATCAGGCAGGTACTTACGGCATAGAGTTTTTCAAGGTATTCATCGCTGATGTTGTCGAACCAGAACAGGCGTTTTTCCAGCTCCGGGTGATTGCGCAGGTGCGTACAAAAGGCTTTCATCTTCCAGCCTTCTTTGCCGACGATGGCCAGGTTGATATCAAGACCTTCCGCCCAAAGGCGCTCAAATGCTGCGACCGTCTGTGCATGGCCCTTGCGGGGTTCCACCGTTCCGACCATCAAGAAGGTGGGCTTTTCTCCCAGAAATGCAAGAATTTTGGCCGCGTTGTCCGGCACTCCGCGCGTGGGGACGGAACTCTCAAAATCAGCGCCCAGATGGAACCAGCTCACGTCGAATGCTTCGTGGGAGGAAGCGGTATTTTCCTGTATCCATTTCTTCAGATCGTCAGCCGTTGCGGCAGAAATGCAAGCCGCCCCGTCAAATGCAGTCACCATGTCCAGCCAGTCCGCAAAATTTGCCAGTTCTCTGGAAGGAAAATACTGAGGCTTCCTGATAGGTAACAGATCATATACGACGTGCCAGACGGCAGCCCCTGCATCCTGGAACCGCTCAAGGGTTCTACGCCGCACTTCATTCTGGCCAAAATCGAGATCAAGCACCAGGAAGAGATCTCCGCGCGACACATCGATCGTGTATTCGGAAATTTTTTCAAACGGCAGATCCAGGATCTTTTGTGCATAGGCGAAGACAGTCGAGAAGCTGCCGTCAGGCATGAACCGGACCGGAACAATCTCACAAGATGTATCCGACTGCAGCATAAGCTCTTTCAAGATTGCACGCGCAACCCGCTGAATGCCTGTGTGAATATCGTTATGAACAACTACGCTAACATCCACAAACAAGATCCGGCGTCGCGGAGTTGCTGGAAAATTATGCCCCATGGTACGGGCGAGGGGGAGGTGATCGACCTCCGAAAGGGGCAGGGCCGCTAGACGCTCTGGTAGTTTCTCAAGAGTGCGGCGTGCCGGTCGGGAGCTAAATTCAATGGCGCGCTGATAGAGTGTTGCACAGCGCGTCGGCGCGTGGATCTCTCCGATCGTTTTTTTTGCTTGCGAACCGATCCTGATGCGCCTGTCGCGATCATCAGCCAATGCCTTCAGAGCATCTAGCAGATCGGCTTCGACAACCGGATCCGCGATGCGCAGGACAGTGTCAGGATCAAGCTCTTGCATGCTACCATGGGCATTTACGATTGTTGGGATGCCATAGTTCAGACAGTCCAGAACCGAAGCAGAGGTCTCGCCCCGGCTCTTGCCGCGCAACTGTACGGCAATATCTGCAGCAAGCAGGTGGTCGATGTATCCTTGGCTGTCGACCCAGCCTGTGACGTGAGCGATTTGGCCTTGTTTTGAGGTATTCCGGGCATTGAAGTCATCAGCATAACCGGCTTCGAGTTCACCAACAAAAACCAAACGTACCTTTGGAGAGGCCGACAGATTGGATTTTTTGAAGGCGGACAGGATCTGACCGCTCAGCTTGGTGTGGGTGATATGGCCGAAGCTGCAGATCACCAGGTCGTCCGGCGCAAAGCCGAGTCTGCGCCTCGCATCTGCGCGATCTGCCTGTGTAAAATCGGCGGCGGGACGCAAAAGTGGCACCACATGCCAATCACTGGCAAACGCCGGCCCGTACCACTGAGACGCCAAAGTGCAGGGATGTGCATTATGAACTATGACCCCGGTGGCGTTTTGTATCGTTTCGAGATTTGCCGGGAACGTGCACTGTGCGAGCTCTGCCGGGGTCAGCCTTGCGATGTCGATCAAAGCCCGGATACCGTGGTTTCTCAGGATGAAATCGATGTTCTTCATGATGCGCCCAGGGAGTTGCCAATCTCTGAGATAGAAATCGTGCAGGACGACGATCCCCGGAACCTTCTGTAATAGACCGTGCATGTATTCGTGTGGCGGAGAATTTCCAAAATGATACAGCACCCGGTCAAACTCCTCCGAATGGTTCTTGAACCATTCAGCGCTGCGGACCGCAAACACGCCGTCAAGACGCGGGTCGCTTACGTTATTGCGGTCGACGATCAGCTCGATGTCATAATATCGCGCCAACTCTGGCAACAGCTGCGCACTGTATTCTGCAATACCTGATTTCTCTGGAGGCAACGGAGAGACAAAGGCAAGCCGTGGGCGTTGCAAAGTCTCTGTAAGGTGCGTCTCTTGATGCCCTTCCATGATAGCCTCAAGGCGCGAAATAATGGTGTGGGCGGCGTTCTCCCACTCCGGTGCCACTGCGTTCTGCAAGCTCGTTGCGGACAAACTAACTTCGGCAACATTTGAGGGGGCCAGTTCAGCCAGATTTTCTTGGAGTGCATCTCTCTCCAAGGTCACCACGAAGGTCTCCACAGGGTTTCGCAGGTAGGCAAAAGGCCGAGTGCTGTTCTGCGTGTCCTGGAGAGTAGTAGGGGCAGGCTGCAGCAAAACGGCTGTTGGAAGATCAACGGCAAAGGGGAGGTCGGCAGCACAATTTTCACGGTATCCGTCGGACTGACCGGTCAACAAAAGAACATCTGGCTCCAGCGCCGCAAGGGCTGCAAGCCGGATATGTTCGGTGGCTTTGCGACGGGTAGCCTCAACAGCAGGTTTCCAAGACATCAGATCATCCGGCGCAAACCACAGCCGCAGCGCATCGGTTGGGAGTATGTCGTGAAACACAGCACGCGTTTGAGTAACGCGTGCACGCTCCGCTGCATTCAGCAGAATAAAAACTTCATGGTCCCCCCGGTGACGGGCAACAGCGCCCGCCAGCATGAGAGCAACCGGCCATTCGTGACTGCTGCACTGCAGGTCAATTACGATACGCATCTGTTATGATCCATCCGTTGGAGCGTTGTGGCCCAATCTGCCCAGAAAATATCTGGTTCTCGGAGAGTTCAGCGGAGGTTGGTTCAATATCTCCGGAGCCAAGCGTCGGGAAGTGGAAATTGCCCTTGGCAAGGCCTGATACTCAGGGCTCACCATCCACTCATAAAATGCTTTCCGAGGCCGACCATTCTTGTGCAGAACAATACGGCGAAAAATCCCGCGTGGTTTTCCATTTGTATGAAACAAGGCTCTGCGCAACGCACGCTTTGGCTTTCCTGTGTCGCGGAACAGGATTTTTTCCAAAAGCGGGCGCTTGAGATAAAGCAGCCTTCGTTCGAGTTCGCTGGATTTATAGCGCTCTTGCGCCAGATTTTCCTGAACTTGCGCCAGATTTTCCTGAACTTGCGCCAGATTTTCCTGAACTTGCGCCAGATTTTCCTGAACTTGCGCTAAGCTTTTCTGAACTTGCGCCAAGTTTTCCCGCTCTTGGTCTAGATTAGCGTGAAGCGTTTCAATCTCTTCTGTCAAATGCAAAGCCTGCCGCTCTACGAGGACTTGCCGATAGAGAACGAAATCATCGAACACATTCGGTGGAGTGAGAAACGCATCGGCGAGTTCCGCGTGTTCGTCCGATACATAGAAACGGTTCAAACCATCCCAGTAGGCAAAGTGGTAGCCATGCGACAATAGGATCGGCTCCCACTCCTCATGGGTGGGGTTCTGACTGGTTGGCGCTGTTGCTTCCACGACAACGATCCATGGCCGGTGCTTTGTCCAATTTGCGCCGCGAATGACGCCAGCTTCTTCGCCCTCCACGTCAATCTTCAAAAAATGGACGTCTTGGTCCGGTGAAACATGCTCTGACCATATATTCTGCAAGGTCGAGACGTGAACCGATTGCTCAGTTGCTGGCATGCCTGCGCTTGCATGTGCGGCAGCAACCTCAGGGTCAAGAGAGGACAGTCCAGTTTTGCCAACTACGTAGAAAGTCAGAACACCTTCTTTATCAGACAGAGCCAGACCTAAGTTTGTGTCATCGGTACGTTGTTCTGAAAGCAAATCAAGATAATGCGGGTTTGGCTCAATATTGATGCCGCGCCAGCCTTTTTGATAAAATAACCGGGTGACACTGTCTGCATCAGGGGCACAGGCCCCTATATCGATATAGAAGCCGTTCTTTACGCCTTTAAGCGCGCGAAATAGCATCACATCCTCAAAATTCTGCGCGTATGACGTGATGGTCATAAGTTGGAATCGAACCTTTATAAGTTTCAAAATTAAACAACTAAGACGACTGGTTTTGAGGCTGTATGATACAGCGCCGCCATAAAGTGTGTAATGCACCATGTCAAAGTAGTGTCCGTCGCCAATTCAGTTGGCTCAGGGATCCGTCAGCGCCCCGTTATAAAAATCTAATCAACATCCAGTCTCACAAACTATACTTTTCAGGACACCTGCATACAGCCTATTCTATGCGTCCCAAAAGTCGTTCCATATTGCTTTCCCATAACATATAGGATATTTTGAGACCATGAAAGTAGGATATGCGCGCGTGTCCTCGCAGGGGCAGAGTCTGGACACGCAAATTGAAAAGCTCACCGCCTTCGGCTGCGAGAAGATCTTCAGGGAGAAGCAGTCCGGAGCCTCACGCGACAAGCGAGAAGCCGTGGATGCTGCGCTTGAATTCTGTAGGGACGGGGACGTTCTTGTTATCACCAAGCTCGATCGACTGGCCCGCTCAATGTTTGACCTTCAGGATATCACCAAGACCTTGGGCCGCAAAGGCGTAGACTTCATCGTCCTGGACCAAAGCATTGATACCACGACACCAGCCGGTCGGTTGACCTTCCATCTGCTCGGTGCAGTTGCTGAGTTCGAGCGTGATCTGATCGCAGAACGCCGAAATGAAGGAATTAAAAAGGCCAAGGAGCGGGGTGTGAAATTTGGTCGGCGCAAAAAGCTCACGGATACTCAGGTCGAAGAGCTTCATGCTGCCTATCAAACCGGGGAGAAGCGTCAGGACCTCATGAAACGCTTCGGTGTATCCAAAAGCACATTCTACAGATTGTGCCAAACAAATCAGAGCTGATAGCCGCTACAGGATTTTTTACACGGTCTCTTTGCAATGCAGCATGTTCAATTTTTTAACTATAACTGTTGCGTTGTGCGGTGAACATCGCAGCATATAGACCCTCGTTTGCCATCAGTTCGGCATGGGTGCCTTCTTCGACCACCAAACCTTCATCCAGCACATAAATATGGTCCGCATGGGTCACCGTTGAAAGTCGGTGAGCAACCATGATTGTGGTTTTGTTCTGCGACAGCTCTTGAATGGCTTCGCGCACTTTTTCTTCCGTGCGCTGATCGAGCGCAGATGTTGCTTCGTCCAGCAACAAGATAGGGGCCGAGCGCAAAAACGCGCGGGCGATCGCAATACGCTGCTTTTGTCCGCCAGAAAGCTGCGAGCCCTTTGGTCCGAGTGGAGTATCGCCTCTATCATGAATGAGTTTGTCGATACCTACCAGCTCTGCAGCACGCCAAATTTCTTCGTCCGTAGATTCAGGTCGCACGTAACGGATATTTTCCCAGATTGAGCTGTTGAAGATGACAATGTCTTGAGCCACGACCGAAAAAGACTGCCGCAGCTTGCTGATGCGCAGCTTGTTCACCGGCTCCCCACCAATGCTCACCACGCCTTCACTAACGTCGTAGAGCCGTGCAATCAGGCTGAGAATTGATGTCTTGCCCGAGCCTGTTGCCCCTACAATCGCTGTTACCTTGCCTCCCTCAAAGGTCATGTTGACACCTTTGAACAAAGGGGCTGTTTCAGAATACTGGAAGGTCACATCGTCAAGCACGATATCGCCTGCAGGATTGAACTCGTCTTTGGCATCCGGCGCGTCAGTGATGGATGGGATCTCGCGGTAAAGCGAACGCAGGCTGTCGAGAATAACCAGGCTGGCCTGCACACCGACAAAAAAGGATGTAATGCGGCGCGCGGGATCGAAAATCAGAGCCATGCCAATCATGAAGGCAATGATACCTGCACCATCCATCTCATAATCAGGACTTAGAGCCATATAGCCGCCCACGCCAATGATCAAAATATAGATGACTGCGGCGAGAATATCGACTGTGGGACTCATTAGCGCTTGCAGGGCTTGCAAGCGGATGGTCAGGGTTCTGATGTCTCCGGTGTACTTGTTGAGGCGGGCCTTTTCGACCGGTTCTTGGTTCGAGATTTTCACGGTGCGCATGCCGTTGGTCATCTCTTCAATACCGGACATGTAGTTGCCCATGGCGTTTTCCGCACTGGCTTGAAGATCTTTGATCCCACGTGAGATCAACCGGACCACAATGGTAACTGTGGGCATCACGATGATTACCAACAAAAACAAAAGTGGATTTTTCCAGGTCAGATACCCAGAGACAATGATGACTGTCGCCGTATCCCGCACTGCGCTCACGGTGGTTTGGCCTATAAAACCCGACAAATCCTGCGCTTGATTGACAAGACGCAAGATAATGTCGCCAGACTTGGTCCTTTCAAAGAAAGCCAGATCCAAGGACATCATGTGATCAATCAGATCACGACGCATGTTGAACACCGCATCACTTGCCAGCCAGACTGATATGCGCGGCACGCAATATGACATAATTGCGCGGATTGAAAAAATCCCCATGACCATGGCGCAAACGCCAAGCAGACCCGACATTTGGCCGTTCTCGAAAATTACCCGCAAGCCGGTTTCAGTGAGAGAGATAAATTGCTGATAGGCCAGACCCTGAATCAAGATCATCACCATCACCAGGCCCAACCAAGGGGTGCGTTTTTTGAGATAGGTATGCCAGAACCAGGCAATATTTTCTTTATCCTGGTCATTAAAAAATGGCGGGCGCTTTTTGGGTTTCGCCTGGCTGTCTTTGCTTGTGTTTTCTTCTGTAGGGGTGCTGGGATTTTCCTGGGTCATAAGCATGTCTTAACCAGTGACTAAAGCAAGACAAGAGATAGTCGCTTCGCGCCGTCCGCGAAGCAGGTCACCCAAATGGTCCGAACTTATCCAAGTGTCCTTTGACAGCACCTTTACATGGGCCGACCTGAAGACAGCAGAGGCGTCGCGCTCAATCCACTTGAGAAGTTGCATGACTTGTTCCCTGATGATTGGGACCGAGAAAGGGGGATGGGTGGGTTGGATCACATACCATCACAGCCTCAGGCACTGTCCACGGTTCGAATATTTTCCAGACAGCCCTAGAAAACCTGTTCAGCATTCCTTGTTACACTCTCTTCTCCATCGCGTATCTCGTTGCGTAATTCAAGTTCGAGTTGGCAGGACATGTCTTGGCCTCAACCTCAAACCTCGGGAGCATGCAACGCATCCTGCAAAGCGTGGACTTTTGTTTCGTGGTCTTCGAATAAGCCAAGTCCTGTCGGGTGGTTGGTCGTCATGGCATCGGCTCCCACGGATTGATGATCTGCACGCCTGTCGGTTCAAAGTCCGCAACATTGCGTGTGACGATGGGCATGGCGTGGGTAATCCCTGTCGCTGCGATCAGGGCATCTCGGTCACTGCGGGGATCAGGAACATGCAAAGCCGCACAGCAAAGCGCCACAGGTCCGTCTACGGCCACGATGCGCCCCTTGAACGCCGGAAGCACGCGGTCAGCCATCCAAGCCCTCAAAACGGCGCCCTGCGTGCTGTCACGTCGCTCCATCTGCCTGACGCCCATCTCAAGTTCCAGAAGCGTGATGGCGGACAGAAAAAGTGCGGACGGGTCTTGATCCTCGGCCCACGCAACGACATTGGCATCCGCCTTCCCTGCTCTTGCCTTGCGCAGTTCGGACACCACGTTCGTGTCGAGAATGAACATCAGGACAGATCAGCGGGGCGCGTAAGGTCACGCAGGCGACCCGGCTCAAAGGTAACGTCTGCCGCTTCTGGATCAGCCAGCAAATCAAGAATGCTTTCCTGTGGTCCTGTCAGCCGTCTGTAGGCTTCAATGCTAAGCAACACATGCGCAGGTTTGCCTCGGTCCGTGATGAACACAGGGCCGTCCTGAGCCGCCCGCTTTGCACCGCTTGCGTCTTGGTTGAACGTCCTGCTGTTGATCGTTGTCATTCCCATGGCTCACATCCTTCTAAGCACCTTAATGTAGAAACGTAACTACAAGTTGTGAGAATGTCAATCTGGCTCTGTCATCTTCACACGTCCGAAGATTTTGATTGGATCACTAACCACACATCAAGCGCTAAAATTACCAAAACATATTCACCAAAAAAAGCGCGTAGCGCCTTCTTGTTCTAAGTGTTCTATAAGTTCAGGGAGCTATTTTTGTTATATATCAAATAGTTATGATATTATAAGTGAGGGATTGAGACAGAGCTACGAGTTGACAGGCCCCCTGTGTCAGGGAAGTTGTACGCTGCTCTACTTTTCCTCTAATTTTCAGGAGGCCGGGATAGGAATATGATTTGGTGTTTCGGCCATGTTGTGACAGCGTCTCTTTTTGCGTATCGGCTAATCTGAGCACATGATTGCAAGGCAGAAAAATGGGCCAGATTGTATATGACTTAACGGAAGCGTTCGTCGCTTCGACAGGGAAGTTCCCGTATTATGGCATTGTACGTGTCGCTGAGGAGATCGCCTGTGAACTTTATCGCATTGATCCAGAGGTTCGCTTCGCGATATTTTCCCACGCGCATGATGAATTCTTTGAAATACATCCAAAGCTTGACGAAAAGACTGGTCGGGTAGATCTTCAGATACCACAAGGGGTCAGGATATCTCATCACCTTCGTCGAAAGTTCTATACCGAAAACAAACTGCGAGATCTTCTGACACCAGCGGCGCACGCCCTTATTCGGGTCGTCAACCGCTTTCGGTGGAACCAAGCAGGGCTGTCTCTGAACTCATTGGACATGAATGGCAAAACGCTCGTTTCTACGGGGCGTCCAAAACATATGGTTGCAGCTCTGGATGCCCTTGATCGTGCAGGGGCCACTTATGAGTTCATTCCCCTGTTGCACGACATGTTTCCGCTACATGAGTTTCCACTAAAAAATCGCACTGCATTCTCCTTGAACTTTATCGGTGATAATGGATACGTGATTGAGCATGCGTCACGCATCATCGCAATTTCTGAATTCACCAAATCCGACATACAGAGCTTTTCGAGAGAGGGAACATTACCGCCTCTTCCTGAGATTATAACCGTACCTTTGGTACAGCAGTGTCGAGAGGGACAAGAGCCCCCCACGCAATCCATACCCGATGCTCCATACATCCTGACGGTGGGAACGACACTCGGGCGCAAAAATTTGGAAGTGGTTTTTGAAGCCATGCTCTTGCTTGAAGGGCGGGGCAAATTTGTACCACATTTTGTATTGGCTGGCGCTTTGCGCAAGCGTGTCCACCACCATATGAAGATGGCGCGGTTTGATCGGATCCGACCCTATCTGCACGTTGTTTCCGACCCTCATCAAGCAGATCTTGTACGTCTCTATCGCAGCGCCATGGCACTTGTCTTGCCAAGTCGTCTTGAAGGATGGGGACTCCCCGCCGGAGAAGCTCTGTGGTGCGGGACGCCCTCGATTTGTTCGACAGCACCGGTGTTGTATGAGGTTTGCGGTGATCTGGGACTTTATTTTGACCCCAACCAACCTGATGAACTTGCAGCCATTATCACCCGTCTTCACGAAGATGAAGCATTTGCCGAAGACGTACGGAACCGCATTGAAGCTGCAGCACCAAGACTGCGGACCTGGTCGGATGTCGCAAGGGATGTCAAACGCGTCTACGAAGGATCTTGAGAAGATACGTCAAGGGTCTTCTGACCTGCTTCGTGTTACTTGACCAGATCATCCTTGCGACTACGCAAGGAGAGAAAAGTCCGCGTAATCGCTCTGCAAGCCTATGATGGAAATGATGTCACCATCATGCACTTCCCAGCTCATGACATAGGTCTCGACCGAGCTCACGTTAAAGACATCCAGGTCGACAAAGATCAACTCTCCATTCAGCACGATGACTTCCAGATCATCTTCTTTATCGAAAAGATAAGAGATAAACTTGTATGCTTCTTCGGTGGCTTTCTGTCGAGCTTGGTAATCAACGGATGTAGTGTCAACTTCAGTTTTCTCTATAGGGTCTTCAGTTTTCTCTATAGGGTCTTTAGTCGCTGAGATCTTGGACGAACCGCTGGTCAACAGGCTGTTGGTTTTCTCAAAATCGGCCGCGCTGATATCAAATGTTGCGTAGATTGTACTGTTGTCGATTTTAAAACTGCGAAGCAAAGTTGTGCTGAATAACGCACCCTTGTCGACACCTTCCAGTTTGGAAAGCACCAAAGAGATCTGCTCTGCATCGCGATCCACCAGAGCTTGCTGTGGCAAATTGCTGTCAGAGGAGTACAGAGTTTGACCCGTTTCTCTCTCCGAGAAAGCATCCTCTGAATGTTTCCAATTTTCCGTAAGCTCAACAGCTTCGCCTTTGATCGCTTGTAAACCAGTTTCAATTCCAACCAACAGCTTGGCCAAAACATGGCCAGCATCGGCGGGTTCTTCACCCGGTTGAGTAAATGGCATCGTAGCGTCTGCAAAGACTTGCTGCAGGACGGATAGAAAATTCAGCGCTTCATCCACATTGGATCCAAACAGGGACAGCATACTGCTGCTTTGCTCTGCTGAACTGTCTGTATTTAACTGATCCAGAACATCTTCTAAGCCAACATCATCAATATCCGGTAGATTTTTGTCCGACATGATCCCGAGTGATATCGCGATCGCGCTCAACCCGATGATGTAGGTGTTGTGACCAAATTTAGTATCACTTTCAGAAAGCATGTCTCGCAACTGATGGGACATCGACATACTGTCTGCTGTGTTACGCCCACCCTCGTCCTCAATGCCTGAAGAGCCCTTCCACAGGCTATGCATCTCGAATGTCGCGTCTTGATTGAAGTCACTGGACGCCGCAATCAGATTATCAATCGGGACACCAGGTTCCCCAACGTCTTTTGGCAGTACCATGACGAGGTCTTCGGATTCGAGAAACAAAGTCCAGACCAGTGCTGCGAGCATTGTCGACGGGTGCAAGAACACTTTGCCGTTGCGCTCCAGGCGTACAACCTTGTGGTTGCAGTCAACGGGGCTTTCTCCTTGTCCCCGAAGCTTTCTGTGCACGAACGCATCGACCAGCTGGTTGAAATCTTTTCCACGCAGCGGTGTTTCAATACTGGGGTTGTCCAGAAAGTACACACCATCGATACGACAAAAGTGAATGAAGACCTCGTCCGCAGCATCGCAAAATAGAAACCATGGATCACCCTCGTCCGAGACTCCGCGATCGATGCTGTTTGAGATCCCTGCCAAATCCAGAAGTCGTTTCACGCGATACAAATGGGCAAGCTCTTGGTTGCTCCAGTCTTTTGTTCGCGGTTTTTGAGACGTCAGGGCAGAGAAGTTCTTGGGAAGGGGGAATGTGTACTTCTGCCCTTGCTTTTGTTCACCTGAGATATCGAACTGAAGAGTATCGTCCCCATCCTGGAGAAATTCTTGGCGGTCCACCGTGTCGCACCGGTCAGGGAATGTGAGAATATTACCCATGTATCTTGTGCTCTCGGTCAGTTGACGAAGTTGGACTCTTTTACAGCTTATCTGTCACGCAATGATAGGATCAACACGCTTCATCCTCAAACAGGACCTTGTATGTCATGGGTTCATAATGCTTGAGCAATGTTTGGACAAAGTCTTTGGGCTCTTGACCAAGGGCATGGGCCCATTCGACGTAGCGGTGAGTCGGAATCTTGCCGCGTCCATTCTCAAGCTGGGAGATAAACGTGTAATATTCGAGAGACAGAATGTCAGCGAGATCACGCTGAGACAAACCCCGGTCCTCTCTTAGAGAGCGAAGCCAAAGACCCAACGCAAGCCGTTGTTCTTTTGTCTCTTCTGGCGTTGTTTTCTGCAGTTCAGCCAACATATCTTACACTCTCTCGGGCAGCTTGTGAGGGGAGTCTGTGGTACTCACTCCAGACGTTAAGTAAATACTATACCTCACTTGCTCTGACGAAGCAAATACTTGGTCCTCCTGTTTGTTTTTTTAAGTGGGGCTGTCAATCAATTCCTTTTGCAAAGCCGCTACCTTTCCAGATCAAGAATATCCCGCCTCACGCTGCTGCCTGACGGCCAAGACGACGGCCTATTCTCCATCCACATGGTAGAGCACTACATAGCCGCTGTCGCCAAACGGGATCAGCCATTCCCATCTTGTCGGCTGGGCGTCCCACACCCGGCTGCACTGCCACAATCTCCATGCCCTCGCGGATTATCCGCACGGCGCGCGACGCCGCATCCGGATGTTTAGGAGCCAGAAACCGATAGCACTGCCGGAGGCCCTACAGGGTTTTTGGCGTCCAGATCAGTTGTGGCATTCAGGGGGTTCTACATCCTGACCGACCTCAAGCTGAGCCAGCCAGGCAGCCGCCTCAGCATGAGTCGGGTTCGTCAGCATAAAGGTACCAAACCCACCACGGGGATTTTGGTAACAATCTGATCTACAGTGGTTTTCTTCGTATTTTACCCTGCCGTTTTTACGCCTCTGCTATGCTGCCTTTTT
>Ga0307978_1000451_pt1 | contig 34382 bp, 31 predicted proteins | sample OrgLakmetage1056_FD_203151 | JGI IMG/M metagenome (GOLD analysis project Ga0307978, IMG submission 203151) | Saline water microbial communities from Organic Lake, Antarctica - #1056 | ecosystem: Environmental > Aquatic > Non-marine Saline and Alkaline > Saline | place: Antarctica: Organic Lake...
AAGTAGCCGTCGAGATGGATCTCGCCTTCGTTGTGCGCCTCATGCTTGTCGACATCGTGCGCGTAGATTTCTTCTGGAATCGGACCCGGATTGGCATCCGGGAGGCCTCGGTAGGTGAGACCCTCTTCGAGCCACCCCTGCTTGGCCACGGAGTAGTCTTCCCAACGCAACTTATCACTCGCATTGACAAGTGGAGCAAAGAGCACGACATCGGCGCCAGAGTTTTTTCGTGCTTCTCCTCCTTGTACCTCGAAGAAGGGCACGGTGAAGAAGGGAAAGGTCTCCACGCTGCTCTCAGCAGCTACCGTAATCGACTTGCTGAAGGTACGAATAATGTTAAAGCTCTTTTCTGCATTCACTAGAGACGTGCTGGCAATCTCCTTTGCGTACGCTTGGAACTGGCAGAGGGGGGGGGGGGGGTACAACGAAAGAGAAGGATGATGTTAGCACCGTGCAACAATCACTCACAACGAGAGCTCATATATAACAGACAATATGAGTACACACCTGCAAGTCAAATTCGTTTTCTTCTTCCCGTTTGACAATGATCCCGGTAGTCACGCCGCCAGCGACAAGGGCCAGAAGTATACCAAGAAAGACGAATGTCTTGGAGCGATGCACTTCCTGGCTTTGCTTCCACTCGGGCTTTCGGCGGACTGGTTGGCTCGCCTTCGCGCTCTCTCCTGTATTAGACGTGCCATCGATATCATCGTGCAAAGAGACGGAGGATTCCGACGACACGGACTTGGTCTCCAACTTGTTCATTTTGGTTGTGCGTTTTGCAGCTCGCGTGGTTTGTGTGGCGCGGGGACCGTGAGCTGCACAGAAGAATAGGCCCCCTAACGTTTAGCGGTAACTGGTAAATGTAACCGTTCTCGATTTCAGACATAGGCTTTTAGGCTTTTTCTGTGTGGTCGTAATGACTTCCGCAAAAATGAAGCAAGATTCTGGAAGATTATAGGTTGGTTCGGCTGATGATACGTCAGATCAAGATTGAATCGGCTATGTAAATTCACTGTGTATCAGCCTTCGACTTCTTTTCTATTCGACATCTTGCTTCGTAAGCTAACAAACGGTAAAACCCGGATTGTACTCTACTAATTGCCCCTGCGCATCATGCGTTTCCCCCGCCGCCGCCCGAATCATCTATCATCTTATAGTTGAACGATAGGGTTTTGGGTCTTGGGGTCATTAGTTGTTTAACGTGTCAGACATTCTATGCAGCTGTACGATTTAGCGTACCTCGTTACAGTATTGGTTATTGTGCTTCTTGATTCTATTATTCAATCGTCTCGAATTTTAGCTGCGTGCAGTAGACTCTATGTACCGGTACTAGATACTAAATACCGGACGCTAGCAGCACGATTACGAGTCTTCATTTCCACTTTCCAAATAGACTAACACTTGTCACAGCAACAATACACACACAGTAGTAGTAAGTCGACTGTACTGTTTACTGTATGACTTCCACGAAAATGAGGATCGCATACATTGTTTGGGGTACGAAGCATGTCGGACGAACAAGGTTTTGGGTGCAGGCGCACAGTTATCTGAAATTACGAGCGTAAGCAAGGCTGGAAGAAATTGATCCATCGTTGAAATGCTTAAAACCACTACATTGAATTCATACAGTACCGTCAAGTTTGACCAGTATCGGAACTGCTTGAGGAAGAAGAAGTCAACAAGCCTCGACCAACAAGTGACTGCATTGAACAAAGACAAGAGCACTCGATTGCCCTCTGCTTTGCTTGGACCTTGACAGGATGTGGGAATGAACGAGACGCCAACTATCACCTTTATGCTTTTACGGGGTGATATCGACGCTCTCGCTCTCGATAGCTCCGTGGATCTGGAAATCAACACGACCAGTACTGATACTGTAAGATGCCGTTGATTTGTTTGAAGGAGAGACGACGTATTTGCATACATACTTTAAGATACCCTCTAGCTAGCCTCGTTGTGCTCATATTGCATGCTGAAGTATGAACGCCTATGTATGTGTAGCTTTAGTCTAACTACGCCTACTAGCCTGCCCGGAACAAAGAGAACGCTAGCTTGAAGCTTTTCCGGTAGCTGGAGAGAGACTACTACTGGACGATACAACGATACTAGTCTGCAATTGGTACCGGTATGCAGTTAGATTACGATTGAATATTCCAAGGCGCCTCTTTTTACTTCCACAATCGCTGCAGACTAATGTTGGAATCGCTGTCCTTCTTCATGACCTTGGCGACCGCCATTTCGAAATCTTCTTGAGTGACATGCACTCGGCGCTCTCGCAAGGCGAACATTCCCGCCTCGGTACATACCGCCTTGCACTCGGCACCACTGGCGTTACTCATTTTCTCGGCAATGGAATACAAGTCCAAGTTTCGCAAAAGATTCATCTTGCGACTGTGAATCTTGACAATGGCCACCCGATTCTCCACGTTGGGATTCGGAAACTCAATCTTACGATCGATGCGACCCGGGCGCAGCAAGGCCGCATCTAGGATATCGATACGATTCGTGGCCATAATCACCTTGATATTTTGCGCCGGTTCGAAACCATCCAACTGATTGAGCAACTCCAACATGGTACGCTGCACCTCACTATCGCCTCCTCCACCACCACGGGATTGACCAATACTGTCAATCTCGTCCATAAATATAATGGAAGGTGCTGCCTCACGAGCCATGATAAAGAGTTCACGGACCATGCGACTTCCTTCTCCAATGTACTTTTGCACCAACTCTGCCCCACTGACACGAATAAAGGTACAATCCGTGTGATGCGCCACGGCGCGAGCCAACAATGTCTTTCCCGTACCGGGCGGTCCATAGAGCAATACTCCCTTGGGTTGTGCGACACCGAGACTCTCAAATAGTTCAGGATGTTTAATGGGTAGTTCAATGACTTCCTTGATTTCGAGTACTTGTTTTTCCAACCCCCCAATCATGTCGTACGTAGAATCTGGAACTGCTTCCACTTTCATTAGCGAAACCAGCGGATCAACCTTGGTGGGCAGAATCTTGTGGAGGGTGTAACTATCGTTGCGGAGTGCGACTCGCGTATTGGGCTGGCAGTCCTTAATGTCGATTTCCTTGTCTAGGTCGACCACGTACTTTCCTTCTGGGTTGATTTTGACTAGAATTTTGTTCAAGCCCATGGGTTTGACGACTTCCCCCACGTACGATCCAGGTTCCTGCAAGTGGTACAATTCTTCTCGGAGCATGCGCACCGACGCATTGAGTTCGTTGCGGCGCGCCTTCAAGCGCTGGAGATCAGCGTTTCGTTCTTGAACCGTCTGCGTGTGAAAGATGGAGAGAGATGGGTACGTATATGTGTGTGTGTGTGTGTCAGTTACAGGCGGTCACGGGGCTTGGACTCGACCTCTGGGGTAGCTTCTCCCAACGCGCGACACGCGGCAAACGTACCTCTCGGAGTTCTCCAATCTTGGAGGCGTAGTACTTTCCCATGCTTCCTGTCGCAGGGATATTCGTGTTTATGGCGACGGCAGCAACCATATTAGTCACGTATTCAAGTATTCAGGTAGTCAGGTAGTCAGGTAGTCTAACTGGATAGTAGGGGCGACGGGATGCGACGGTGGCACTCTCTCTCTCTCTTTGCTTTATATCATTGTAAAATTAAGACCGATCCACCAAAAAAGACGACGGACGAAGCAGAGCGAATCAGCAACAGTCGAACCGGTCGAATATGAATCAATCATCATCGAACAGACTAACAGACAGCACAAGTCGAAATAATGGTCGAACAAAAAAAGCATTCGGAGGTTAAAAACAAGTATTTCGCGGTTAAACGTCTGATAACTGTAATTATCGTCCTGCATTCCAGATTCCATTTTGAAAGCGGAATGAGATGAATGATCATCTACAGAACCTAGGAATGCATAGGATTCACACGATTCCTCGTTTAGAGCAATCAATCGTCTCTAATTGTCATGATAATGTCGTACTTAATAGTTAACCCTGTCACATAGGCAAAACGCTGTCAGCTTTCATCGCACACGTCACGCTTTTTCACCTTATCACCTTTTTCATGCACTATTCGAAGAGTGTGGGAAAGTCCCTTCCCCACAAAAAAGAGCGTTGTAAAGCAGTTGCATCGGTTTAACATCGCTCCCTATAACATTGCATCCACCAGGCCATACTGTATTGGATCGGATCGAGCACCCGACCAAAGATCCATCCGTTACCGTCCTAGCTGTCTGTGTCCTGCACCCGATCTCCGACTGATCCAAAGCCAAGCCATTGGGAACCGAACCCAAACGAACCCTACCTTACCCTTTCCTACAGCACGTTGCTTCATTCCTTCCACCTCTCTCATTCCACCCCCCAAAAAAAAGAGTCTACACTTGCCCTGTTTGTCCATGAACCCTACTCTGGTTCGTCTCAGCCTGCCCGCCGTTGAAGCAACATCTCCGAAGCAACCCCTGCTGCAGTCTGACGAAAACAAACACCAACGAATGCCGAAACGCAAGTCCAGTGATGAGGACGACGGCAACGAGTCCGGATCCACCAATACCACCGCCAGCAAACGAAGGCGCGAAAAGACGGCCTGGAATGGCTGGCAAGACGACCACCTTTTGGCAGCCGTGGCGCGAGAACAGCAAAACAGGCCCAAAGACCACAGTCAGGACCATGATGATGACGACGAGGAGGAGGAGGAAGACTGGGATGTGATTGCCGAGGGCGTGCCCGACAAGACTCCCGTCCAGTGCCTCAAGCGCTACATGATCATCAGTACAGCTCCGGCCAGAGCAGGAGGAGCACCACGACCACCTGCAGCGCAGCAAGCAGTGCCCGTTCAGGAAGCAACCCTCACGGCAGCGGCATCGATGGATGATACCAACGACGACTCCGACGATGGGGGTTGGACGACTGGAGAGCAAGACCTGCTCAAGAAACTCGTGGAAATGTACAAGGACACGGCACCTCGCTGGAACGAAATTGCCGCCAATTTTCATCAACACAATGCCATTGACTGCTTGAGCAAGTGGCAATGTCTCACGAATCCACCCGTCATTAAGGGCAAGGGCTCGTGGACGGCCGACGAAGACTCTATTCTGCGAGAAAAACGGGCCCTCTTTGGAAGAAAGTGGGCAAAGATTGCCGCTCACTTGCCGGGACGCCAAGGAAAGCAGTGTCGCGAGCGCTTTGTCAATCATTTGGATCCTCAGTTGAAAAAGGGAGAATGGACGGACGATGAAGAAGCCATTTTGATTGCCATGCACGAGCATCATGGCAACCGATGGGCCAATATCGCCAAACAACTTCCCGGGCGCTCCGACAATGATACCAAGAACCACTGGTACTCGACCATTCAGAGAAAGTTTCAACAGCACGGAAAGGATGTAAGTATCGTGCGAGAAGGATCATTGCATCGTTGTGCGCGCCATTTTTACAACAACAAGGACAACCCACTCACTCGCTCTGTACCAATGTCATTCTCCCAAAACAGAAACTCATCCAGGCGGCACTGCAGCAGGTTCAACTCATGCAGCAGATGGGGACCATGCCGAGTCAACAGCCCCTACCCCCTCCTCAATGGCCCAGCGGACCCTACAACCAGGCAACGGCACAATCACATCCACCATCGCATCCGCATGCACAATCACATCCACCATCGCATCCGCATGCACAATCACATCCACCATCGCATGCACAATCACATCCACCATCGCATCCGCATGCACCACCACATGCGCATCCGCATTTTTACCCCTATGCTCCACCACCACCGGGTGCGCAGCACGGATCATCAAGTGGTGGCGCCAATGGTCACTCTCCGGGCGCTATTCCTCCGCCACCAGGCTACATGTACCCGCCGCATCCGTATTACCACCACCATTACCCTCCTCGGCATCCGCTGCCTGCAGGAATGCACGGTGAGCAAACGCCTTCGCCACGGTCGGATGCGGAACGGGGGGTGTCTCCTGGTGGTGGTGGTGGCGACGACGATAACAAGGGAAATATGATTGCGTCCATGCGAAAACGCCATGAGGACGACAATGATAATGGGCGCGCCCAGTACCAGTAAATGGGATCAAGTCAACCACTGGGGAATGGGGTGACGCGTGCGCGCGCGCGCAAATGAACGAAATATTCCAAGATTTTGAGTGTGGCCTTGCTTGTTGGGCAAGCAACCACCAATACGTTGGGCAGAGCGACTGGCACCGGTGATAAAAGACGGTCGCTCGTCGTTTGCGATTTTAACATGGACTGCGATAGGTATATGAAATTCTACCATGATTACGTACAGTTAGCTTTATGTGCAATACAGCAGTAGCTACCAGAGGCAGAGGAGAGCGATTGGAAAGAACAAAAGACCCATATCAGAGAGACGACCATAAACTGAAACGTCCCTGCCCCAGCCAGATACAAAGCACGTCAAGTACCGTCTTTACCATTGGAACCCGCACGCCTGGAGTGTAGGAAGCCCACGCGCCGCTATACCTGGCATGCTAAATGGCTTGGGAGCTTTAGTCAAGTATCTGTTCGTATCCCGCTGCGTCTAGTTTTGGTCGCAAAAGCGCGTCGTCGGCGTGAACTTGATGCTTGTCGTTGTGCGAATACATGATAAGTGCGCCGTGCGTAGAGTGTTCCCGGCCGTCTGTGATCTTCGAAAAGATCAATTCTCTATGTAACTTGGTGCGAATCCGTCTGCCTCTCGTGCGGCAACGAGACCTCTAAGGAGAGACGATCGAACGTCTCTGGCGCCGAGGCATCTATGGCCTCCTCGTCCTAGAAGAAGTGTCCATGCGTATTAACACTAAAGAGTGCTATTATTTCCCACAACAACTCCATACTAGAAACGCTGTCACGAGCTGAGAAATCATCTCGACGCGCGGCCCGAATCATTAGCGTCTTCAACCTTGGTCCGTCATACTTTACCGTTTACCGCTACCTTCAGTAGAGCGTGAATGTGGATAGGTACACGCGCCGATGAGTTACAGTATACTGTACTGTAGTAGTACGCCACCCTTTACAGTTTGAGTATTTCAGTGCCGTCTTGCCGGTCACAACTTCCTTGTACTGTAATGTACTGTACTGACCAGTAGAAGTGTATCAACTGTAACCTGTAGCTGTAACCCAGTGAGATTTGAGATTTCGATCTTGCTCTTGCTAAGAATGAGTCATTTTTCAGCCCATATTGATTATTGAGTTCAGAAATGAGTCTTTATTACGTCATTAATGAGTCTTTACTGAGTTACACATCGCATAAATATAATGTTCTGCCTCTTCTGTCTTTACGTACCTGGTACAGCATCTTCTGTCGAGTTGAGATTGTGAATTGTTTTAAGTCCATGGTCGGTTCTCGGTTCGTATCTTGTGCTGAAAGTGCTGACGAAGTAGTAGTGCGATACGAGTTTCTGAGATTTTCTGCCACTCGAGCCTCCTGGTTAGATTCTGGATTCTAGATCCTATCTTTGATTTTTGCAACATTGTGAACAAAAAAAGATCCACCATGGCACGATAATCGATGATGCACGCTTTATTGCGTAGTTTTGGGATAAGAATGCTGCCTCTCTCTTGCTCTTGGTATCGTACGCCATATCCGAGGGTCTGCTGTATTGCTTCCCGTTCGGAAGTGTCAATTTGAATGTCCTCGCAATGGTGAAATGGATCTCAAAGGCGACCAGCAGAGCGCAGAGCGGTATCATCGGCTTGTGTATCTCCAGACTCCGAACTCCGAAGCCTCTGAAGGTGGGTCCTCTCGTCCTCTCGGAAGACAATGTTCCACACATACGCATATCCTCTGCCGAGTTAGAGTAGGTTTTTGTTTGCTCCGTTACCAAGATTTCCATCATGCATCATCAGCACGTGCGACCCCGGACTGGCTGTCTCGGCTTTTCCTGCAAATGTATTGATCTGAGGGACTCGAACCGGGGACCCCATTAGTACCCATGTTTTCCAATCGGCTCTGCTAGCTGCTAGGTCCTGTTGCTGGCTCGTAGTTCCAAAGTTGAAATTTTCGCGGTCGTATAGCGCGTACGAATTACATAAAAATCCATTCCTGGCAGTAGAGAGGACGAAGGGGAACAGTCTCATACAACGAAGCGGATGTGTTGATTCCTTCTACTCTGGATGCTGCAAATACGATGACGGACATTTCGATACTCATGACCGATCTTGAGCCCCTCTTCATTACACCCCACGGGATGAGACGTCGGGCGGAGAGAAAAATGACATTGCGCGAGCTTTCGATAGCCATCAGTCACGGCAAAAAGGAGCAGGCCGTATACGGTCCGAATGGAGAAGTTCGCTGGAAATTTACATTTGCGGGTGTGGTAGTTGTGACTGATTACGAGACTACAAAGATCCTCACAAGTTGGATTCTTTCGGGGTACGGAATTGAGATCCCCAAAGCAGTAATCTCGCAGGCGAGGCTTAAAGAGCATAAGAATTCAGTGGAAAGATTGAAAGAGATGTCATTGTGGACCTCTCACACTGTGATCATAGTCGATCAAAGTGGATCGATGAGAAAAATGGACGCTGACAAAGATTTCACTTACTCTGATTTAGTTTGGTCTACGTTGGCGATGTCATTCATCGCGGACAAGCTGAAGAATGGCGAGCGCAAGGACACTGACGTCTTCTCGCTTGTGTCAATGAGAGACACAGCATCAGTTCTTCTTCGATACAAACCATTCGACTGGCTTCTATACAACAACGTTGTCGAGCTCTTTCGCACCCACGCACCCAGTGGCCCTGGGAATTATATCCCAGCAATGTATATAGCTCAATCTTTGCTAAATTATAACAACTACGGTGGATGCGCACTGATGCTGGTCTTTCTCTCCGATGGCAGGCCAAGCGACCAGCTTAAAGGTGTGCAAACGACTCCAAACAGCTACAGCGCCGTTATTAAAGACAGGATTGGAAGGATCGCGAGTCGAATTGGGAACCGGCTTACTGTTGGTGCCATTCCGCTTGGCAAAGCGCAGGATGACGAATTTGCCACTCTCAAAGCTTTGACGGAGGGCGCGAAGGAGCATGGTTGCCAGAGCTTCTTTTTAATGCCTACCCTTTCTGCAAACGTACTATCTACTGCGATGACGGCCTTGTCGTCGACCTTGACCTCGACTGTTGTTGAAATGGGTCACCAACAATGCCGCCCGTTTCGAAAAGAACCAGTTTCGAATGTTGGTGGCTCTGAAATCACTGGCCAAATCGACAGGGTCGATATGCGTACGTACGAGCGAAATATTGTTGAGTATGTAATGTTGCGGAGTTTACGCAGGGAAGTTAGACGCGGGAAGAGAGTCCATGCTTCAATCGTGCGCACTTTATGGAAACCTGGAGAAGGATGGAGGCCTTGCCGCTGTGAAGTTTTATTCCATGCTAAGACAGCAGCCGGTGTTGCAATCAAGAAAGCATGGTTTGGAGAAGGCCGCGAACGTCTTGTAAAAGAATTCCGCGAAGTAAATGCAGAGGGATTTTTTGATGGCCCCCCTCTTGTTGCAAAGGACACTAAGTACCTTCGCCACACGAGAACCTCAGTTGTGGACGAAGATAGGCAATTCCACAAGGTGTTCTGCAAAAGTCAGATCAAATCCCAGAAATATGCAGGTCTTTTCAACGAGCAACTATCGAAAATTCAGCAATATGATCCTCTGAGCACCCCCCTATATCGAGTTCCTGGACTGCTCTGTCTATATGATGATGCAAGTAAAATTTTATAGTACGCTGTTACAATCTAACATTCTAGATTTTTGCAGTCGCACTCGCGGCCAAGGAGGGAACACGCCCTCAAAGGCGACTCATACTGACTCGTTGTGCTACTCCAGTCGAGGAGACGTCCGCTATGTCCGGAGCAGTTCCCAAGTGTCTGTTGCCCTTGTGCCAATTCTCCAGTCTAGCTATGCCATTGTGTCCGGAGATGGCTCAGGGGGTTGGGTAGTGCGCGAAAAATATCGATGTAGGCGCGTTTGGACATGGGGGTCCTGATTGTCGGGAGCATTTGGTCCCCGATCGATTGGGTTCAGCAGGCGACCGTCCTCGATGGCAAGCCATTGACGGCGAGCCTGGTGGAAGGATGCAAGCCACTTCTCTTGGTATTGCAAGGTACTGTCGAGGATTTGCTGTGCACTAGTGCGATCCAGGAGAGTGAGGTCATTGGGATGCAGTTGGTAGTGTCCGTGGAGGAAGGCGTCTTGGATTTCGGCGACAAGCGCTTGCTTTTGCTTGGTCTGTTGTTTGGTGAGTGTCAAGCCGTGTAAAATGGAGTTGCGGGTGAGCCAAAGGTTTTCAAATAAAGTCCACAGGGAGCAGATGCACCGGCGTGTCCAGTCGTGTCGTTGGAAGTACTCGCGGTCTTCCGCCTGGTAGCGGGCTGCAATGGCTTCGGCCCATTTTGTGCTGATGCGGCCCCTGACAAAGCTGTCCCAGCCAATGCAACCCTGTTCTTGAATGGCCGCGTAAAGGAGTGTGTGTTGCACTGTGGTGATGTCGTGAGGCTTGTGGATTGTCGTGACGTTGATAAGCAGCGCGTCGGCTAGCCAGAGTTCAACGTTGTGTACTATTGGTTGGCGAATCCATCGTGGAGTGTGGGCGGTGTCCTTGAGGGTATCGTGGAAGGTTTTGAGTTTGCTGGCGCGCTTGTCCTGAAAAGTTGGGTGGGGGCAGTGGAAGAAGTGATCGTCGGCTTCGACTGGTTCGGTGCAGTTGGGACAGTGACCGTCGTCGCGCTTCTGGCGCAGGTGGAGTGCTTCGTGAGTTGGGAGGCAGCGGTTGATAAACTTGATTGCGCGGATCTGGTTGGGGTTTGCTAGTCAACAAAGTGAGTCGCCATGGTTGAACCAATCCACACTGTCGAAGACCTGGCGGGTCCATGTTGGGTTCTTCTTCAGTAGGTAAGCTGCTTGTAGGCGCCAGCCGCCGGCGTTGCGCACATACTGGGGCATGTCTCTAGTGAGGCGACCGTGGGGACCGTCGATGGACTGGCTGGGTGGATTGGGGAGGAAAGTGGTGGGGTCCGTCGAGGACTCTCTTAGGAAAGAGTCGGAGGTTAGCGTCTTGATCCTGAAGTGGTGGCTGTGATCTGGGGCATCTTCGTTCTCAAAGTCTTCCTCATCGTCATCGTCGGACATGGGAGGGAGAACAGTGGTACCCATCAGAGCAGGGAGGTCAGGAATGGCGTACCGTATCTGAAGGAAGAGGTTGTAGTCGTTGTCAAGCCACCCGTGGAAGTTGGGTTGGCGAAAGGCTCTGAGGCGGGTGGTGATCATGGAGTTGTTACTGTAGACCGGGACAGAGAGTTCGTCAACCAGTGGAATCGGGACTTGGTGCTGGGTGTGTACTATAAGTGTCTGAAGTGCGATGCAGGCACCGAGAAGGCTGGCTGCATACATCCGATGGTGCTTAGTGTTGCGTCTGTTGTGACCGGTGCATTATCCACCCTCAATCGTGGGTAGGTTTTTGCTGGCGGAATCACGGAGGCTCCACCGGAACGCACCCGCAAATTTGGCTGAAGCTCCAAGGTATATGGCGAGGGTCCCCTTTGCTAAGCTGTGTTGGAGTTGCAGAGTGGTCTGGTCGGTGCCCTGCCAGTCGGAGATGTAGTGGTGCTTCCACATCGGTAAGGAGTCGAGGCGTTTCTGGAGATTCTGGGGTTGTTGCGGTAGGGGGGAGCTGGGCGAGGTAAGAGGCGGTGGAATGCGGGCCCTTTATAGACTAGGAGATTGTCCTGGCGACTGACAGAGGTGGGGATCAAGTCCGGGGGTAAGTTCTGAGAGGGCTGGTGTCGTGGAGATGCTAGGAAGGACACTGAGTGCCGGCTGAAGCGGGATCTGGTTTGTCGTGGGTGCACTAGGAATGAGCAGGTGAGCTGTTGGCGCATGTACAGGTTGTCGCTGGATGGTGAGTAGAGCGAGTTCCATTTCTGTGAAGGAAGGCTGGAGAGCCATCGTCCCAGTGGTCAACGCAGTTTTCGATGGCGCGGGTCGTGGAGTAGAGGCTTGAGCAGTCGTCAGAAAGTTTGCCATGCTGACGCCGGGGGGGTGTCCTGGCGCGGGTAGTTGTAGGTGGAGCTACGGTCTCTCATTTGGTTGCCGGACCACGCCTGCTGGTCGATGCTGAGACCTTGCCCATCTGTGATATCACTTAGGGTCGTTGCCTGGATGTAGAGGCAATACATGTTGGCTTGGCGTAAAATGCTGGTCTGGGTCTTCGTGTTGGATGTAGAATCCGCAAAGAAATCCATCAGAAAGAGGTCATTCTCCCGCTGTAATTGTGGCAGCCATTGGTCCGGTAGGTCAAGACAAAGGTCAAGATCATGCATGAAACTTTAAGTGAGTTGCAGCCAGGAGCGAACAACGTAGCGGTTGACTGTGGAGAAACCGGTAGTGATTACCGGTACCGCGGTGCCCGCATCTAGCTGGAGGTGGGACAGTGAGATAAGCATTGAGGTGTTTGGCTCGTCCATCGGAGATGGAGGAGTAGGAGAATCAGGTGTGCCAGACCCTGTTCCGTCCATAAGTCTTTGAGTTGTGCACTGCCCAGAGCAAAGGGGCCAAGGCGGATGGAGCTGGCCATGGAGCGCGCGAAGCCAAGCTTGGCGGTAGCCCAGGAACTAAAGGTCGCCATGATCTTCTTGCAAGCGAGTTTGGTGAGGGTGTTTGCGCTGAGAGTGTAGCTCAATTTCGGCCAGATGATGCAGTCGAGTGCGAGTCTCGACTCGGTCCAGGAGAGAGGTGAGCTCCACAGATTTTTCCGGAGCGACGTCATCTGCTGGCTCTTCAGGGTTATTTCAGTTGTCTGGTTTCCGTCGGGGGCCACATGGGCGCCCAGCATACGGAGGCTGGTGTGTGGCTCCTTGCGCGTGACTGGGGTTGGTGGGAGATTCGCGCTATCATTGTTTCGTAGCAAGACTGTGTGGGGAGAGTCCGCTATGGGCACGTACGAGGCGCGGCCGTTGCACCAGTCAAATTCCACGAAGGTCCAGAAGCACTTGTGGAGACCCAGGTCGCTGCCTGTGCACCTGAGAACACGGTGCCAGCGTTGTGCCAATTGTTGCAGGCCTTCCGGGGGTGTCAGGCCGATGCAGGTGGTGGTTTTGTCGGATACCCACAGGTCGGTGTCATCCGCAAAAGCTTTGCCCTTGCGGGACAGGATAAGAGAGTTGTCGGCGCTCTGGATTTCGAGGCCTGGGGTCAGGGCGTTGAGGGTCTGGAAGGCAGGAAGGTGTACACTGTTCCAACAGAGCGGGCCGTTGGACGAGCCTTGAAGCACGCCGTAGGCGCGTGTCACGGTGTTGTCAAACCATGCGGCAAGCTTACTGTTGGAGCCGCCTGGTCCCGGGAGGTCAAAGGAGAGGCATTCTGCATTGCCGAAGAAACCCGGGGAGACACCGTAGGCGGTGCGCACAAAGAAGCGCATCATCCGAAGGATGGCGAGGTGTAATTTAGCTGCCTATTCGGGGAGCCCAAGGCGTCTCCCGCTGATGGCGGCCAGGATAGCCAGCATACGGTCGTAGGCGCCGACAGCATCGTTGTTGAACAGGGCGGCCGAGATTTTTAATTGGCGGATAAGGTCGTACGTGACAACTTTCAGAAGGACCGCACTGATGGCGCGCCAATTAGGACGAGCACCAAATTGTAGGGTGTCTTCCATGAGGTCGTTGTCCTCAATGTTCCAGACCAGGCGTCTGCCCCAGATCAGCTTAAAGGTAATGTTCATATCCAATTCGAGGAGCTGGATGATGCGTAGCCGGTGGATGAGTGGGCGGCCTGGGGTTTTCTCCAGGAGAATTTGGAGTGCAAGCAGCCAACGATTCGGTGGGATGCTGTAGACAAGGGCGAAGTTCATCTTTAGACACTCAAACTCAACGAGACACTCGTCTTGTAGTGCCGCTTGGTAGTGACCGGCATGCATGCCTGAAGGTGACGATAAGGTCCTTTCCGGAATTGAGGCTATCGCGCCGCGTAGGTCTTTTGCGGTGATGGTAATATTGATGTCTGTTGGAGGAGTGCCGTTTGGGAACTGCAGGTTGTGAATGAACAGACGCATCTCTTCCGAGACCTCTGCAGGCGGTTCGTAGGTTCTGTTGAGGATTCTCTGGGCGTTGTCAGACCAGTGGAACGTTGGAAGCTCATCCGGCATCGGGGGTACGGTGAAAGGCGTGCCGTCGGCTCTGCTGAAGTTGGCTTTGTTCTGTTCGAGTAGAGTCTCAAAGAGTTCCGTGGGAGCTGTGACCTCGCGCGTGGACTTAGTGCCATCGGGTTCCGTTGATTCAACGAGGACATGATCCATTTGCGAGCCTGAGTTCATTTCGGGGAAGAGGTAGCGCTTGATCTTGTGGAAAGTGTTGGTGCGTGTCTCGGCTTTGTTGATTTCGGACAGAATCTCAGCAACGTCTTTGTTGCCTTGTTGCGATTGGCGGGTGGCGCGCTCTGTGTTGCTGCGCGACCGGAGTTTGGCAGCTTTGGTCTGGGTGTTTTCCATATGTTTCCATGCTCCCTTGAGCTCTGTCTGGAGCTGGACCAGGAGGGTGTTGGTGCGCGCACGGGCTTCCGGGGGTTCCATGGCGCGGCGTAGATAGGCCTCTTGCCTCTGTCTTTTCAGGTAGCGGATGTTTTCTCCAGCGGATCGAAGCTCCGGGGAGAGAGGGTGGCCGTACAACAGTTGGCCGCAACGTTTCTCTGCGGCATGTCAGAGTCGCGTATGCTCTCCGTCGATGGTTTGAAAGAGACGTGGGTCGCCTGGGAGGGCGTGGCCTTGTCGGGCGCAGCGAGCTGAGAGTTTTTCCATGCGGCTGAAAAGTTGGTGGTTGGTCATGGTTGCGCTGAGATAAGCAAAGTAGGTGTCCACTTTCTTTGGGGATTTCGAGTTGAGAACGCGTCCGGGGAGTGCCGTTGGGTTGGGGGTAATTTTGCCAAAGACTCCTTTGGCGTTTGGCTTGGCAAACATGGTGAGATGATCGGAAGGAGGGCCATTAGTGATGATGCCGCGTGGTATGACCTGGTGAATACGGGGGGTGCAAGCGTGATGGTTGGGGCTGGTGCCGGCGGGAATGTAGGTGGGACCGCGGGGTGCTTCCTCGGGTCGTGGGTGGAAGACACTCACCAGGTTGCATTCGTTGTAGATGCGCTGAATGGGTGCTGCTCCTTCGCTCTCGTTAAGATCGCCCATGAGGTAGATGTCATGGTGATTGCGCTGCAACTGCTTGATAATATCGGAGATAAAGTGAGTTCGTGGAGCCGGGTTTGGCTGGTTGTGCCTGGCGAGATGACGCCACTGTTGTTGCGCGGCCGTAAGAGCGCCCACTGCAAGGGGGTTACTCTGACTGACTCTGTAAGAGGTGATGATAGTGAAGGGGATGTCGTTGGTGCCCACCAAAGTGTGAGATACCCAGCGTCCCATGCCGGAGGGGTAGGGGTCTGCTTTGCGGAGGCGTATCTTGGATCCGCCCACAACAATCTGGGCAACGCCGCCGGGTTTCCACGAGTTGGCAAAGGTTTCTTTGCGATTGGCCAGCAGAGTGTTGTTGTGTTGCCACAGTGACTTGACATGGCGCAGGAATGGGCGGGTGGTGGTTTCGTATTTTGTGGTGTCAAGCTGGGTCTCTGTGATCCTGATTATGGACGGGTCCAAGGCGCGGAACGCGTCGAGGATGCAGAGTTGCTCGGGGCCGGTCGATCCAAGGCCGTTGACATTGGCGAAGACCAGGCGGGTCGCTGTTTCAGGTTTTGGGAGGATCATAGAGTCACCCCAGGGCATGATGGCGGGTCCGGTGGTAAAAGTTCGGGTCGGAATCTTAAATTCCGCTCGCAGAGCCAGTGCCTGTTGCCGCTGGGTGCGAGGGGTGGTCAGGGCTGATATGTCCGCCTCCTGCCGTGCCATTCATCCACAGGGTGGGGCCGGAAGGTGTTGGAGCTGATCCGCTGCCAAAACTTGGCGCGGCTGGTGTTGCCGGTGACACCGGCTCTGTGGGAGCTGGTGCCGGAGGAATCGTCCTAAGGTCGGGAGGAAGGAGGGGCTCCTGAAAAGTAGGCTGGTTTGACATCGGTTGCGGTGGAGCTGGCAGGCGGGGACGCGCATACGGTAGCTGCTGAGACGTCGGAAAGGATTGCGTCAGGTTGGCTAAAATTTGGGCGTGTAGGACCTGTGTTTTGGCGTGCGCCTCAAGGATTTCGCGCATGCTGGAAACCTCGAGCTGCAGTGCTGCAAAATCTGTTGGGTCGGAACGAGGGCTACCTGGACAGCCGCTTGAACTGCTTGCTTGAGAGACTGGGCGGTGATGGACAACAGGGTTGCGGCTGTTGCTGCTGTGACCTGAGACCCTTGTTTCACGACTGCTGGCTTCTTTGCCGTGGGGGAAAGTTCCGGGAATTCGGTGTCGTCGTAGATGACAACGGTTGCCTTCCGTTTACTGTTCCACCTGGCGTTGCCGGAGGGCTTTGGCGCCTCGGAGTTGTCTGGTTTGGATCCTTGGTATTTTGTGCGGAGACGGGCTGCATGGGCCTTGCAACTGTCGGTCATCCTGGGGCCGTCAACGCGGCGGGCGACTGGGAAGGTGGGGATAGTGAACATGTCTGGGGACGGACTGCTCTGTTTATATGATTGGATCCGCAAACAACAAGAGGCAGGGCTATCTTGTGGAAAGAATTATGGACATAAAGAACCACAAGTACCGGAAGTGGAATGACAATGACGGAGGCGTTTTTGATGCACCCGAAGACATGGTTGGCAGCTCTTATAATGCCAGTCCTTCACGGGAAGCAAGAATGTCTACGTGCGAACTTGAAACAGTGTTCGAGGAGGCAGACGAAGAGGCCTCAGAGACGCGCTCAATTCGAAGTTGCCATGAAGTTGGAGGTAACGCGTTTGAGATTAGCAACACTGATATCCACTTTAGCGCTGAAGATATTCCCCAGGCTTTTTCCTGTTTCTCCTATTGGGAATCTAAGCGTCGCTTTCTCATTTGTGATTTGCAAGGAATCCTCAATACCGATCGTAGCCCCCCGTACTTCGAATTGACTGACCCAGTGGTTCACCATAGAGACAGTGTCAAAGGTAAAACCAAGTATGGAAGAACTGATAAGGGACCGGAAGGCATAATTGCCCTCTTTCGTACCCACGTATGCTCAAATATTTGCCGAATGTTAAAGAGCAAGACAGTCTGCACAACTATCGACTTCCCTGGTGTTGCAGACACATCAGCTGAGGTTCGAGCAAAGTCTTAGTCGGATGGCAGTTTGAGGGCAAGTAGTGATGAGTGACGGCTTGAGTGGTGGCTAGTATTGTTTTTCTGTATCGTAGATAAGTGTACTACGCGTAGTCTGACTGAGATACAAGCACACCACCGGCGCATTGCTGCTTGCCATTACTTTGGTGAAGTACGTCTCGACCGGTAGTGGTGCGTTTGGCGCCATGACTAGTCCAACGTTGGCAGGTATTACCGGCGGTCCGGGTTGGGAGCTGGTTCTCTCAACGCAGCCGGTACCACTTCTGGAAATGTTGCTGACGATGATGTTTACACGGCGGCCTCGAGCGTTAACTCCGCCACAAACTTTGGAGGTGGTGAGGGCTCTGCCTCAAATATTTATGGTACGGCTGGTGGAGCTGGCTCAGGAGCTGGATCGGGTATCGCCACGGGTGGTGGGAATGCCGCTGGGACGGTTGGTTCGTTCAGCAGCGCAGGATCCGGGACCGCTTACTTCGGCAATGGCGGATCCGGTACCTTTGGTGGTCCAGCAATGCCTTTATTATTTCCCTTAGTACGGTATATCTGATGTATCGATCGATCAGAGCGCGCGTATGAACAACAACACTAACAGTAACAATAGCACTCTGCATTTTGAATGTTTTCCGTGTCGACTGTCTATCAGCGGAAGCGTCATAACTGTACGGATATCAATCTGTACTACTAGTTCAATATATGTTAAACATCCTTTTCTCTATTACGGTTCCATAGTAGCTTGTCCCCTTCGCCGCTGCTCGAAGAGATGCTGTTGTTGGGCCCTTGCACTAGGACTTAAGATGCATAAGCGAATCGTGTTGAATTGAACTGCTAGGGTACCAAAAAGTGTATGATAGTATGAGTTGGAGAGTGGAGAGCGCCCCTCCCCCAACTGATGGCTGTAGAGTGTAAGGGCAAATATTCGACGCTCAGACTCCATAAACGGTATTATAAGTGAACAATGTAGCCTTATCCGGGTATGGTGCAAGATAGCGTAAACGATAGAAGATGGCAAGATGCCTCTTTCGAGCCGACATAACAGGCCGGATTCGATGCCTCCGCTAGAACCTTATTGAGAGCGTAGCGGCTGCACCACACTAGCTAGCATACAACATTTGAGGCCAGTCCTTGTTGGCAAAAGCGCAGTGCATTGTTTCTAGAATACACACCAGCACTGTTACGAAGTGTTGTAGACTCTAGTAGCCAATGGTACCGCCTTGGTCCCGATCGAGAGAAAGCTTTCGATTATGAATTTTTCCGACGTGTAATTCAGAGCATATTCCGAGTACTTTCTGCTTGATACAGATTATTTAGAGTCAGCTGGATGAACCTTTGTCGGCATGAAGTTTCATACTCATACCATCAGCAGTAGCTCATACTGTGGACGCCGTCACCATGAGTCTCTTAATCCGTAGTGGCCGCCTGCTAGTCTCGCAAGGTACAAATACTGAGTTACATGCAAGATTCTTGCAAGGCAAGAGCCACAGAGCACCATGTTGGTCCAGTCGGAGGCGGCATGCCTCCAAGTCCTCGGCCGATCCAACACCAACGCCGTCCCATTCCTCCAAATTTGACATTCCAGTCGCCGCAGCTGTTGGTACTACCGCTGGAATCTTGGGATCACTGGCTGGTATGGGTGGAGGCTTTGTCATGATCCCGCTCATGACGAGTCGACTCCTTCAACTCACCCAACACCAAGCGCACGGCACGTCTCTTTTTGCTGTTGCCGCCACTGGTTTGGCGGGTGCCGTGAGTTACGCCGAACATGTCCAAGTCGAAAGTGCTGCAGCTATCGCCGTCTGTGGAGTCTTTACCGCAGCAGCGGGTGCCCAGCTAACCACCAAACTGTCGGGGCGCGTGCTCAAGCGCGCCTTGGGCGTACTAATACTGGCCATGGCTCCGGCCGTGCCGCTCAAGGCCTATGTATTGGAACACTATTCCATAAAAGAGCCATCTGGGACAGTTCAAGAGCGATCCTTTGTACAGCGCGTACTACCACCTGCAGCCATTGGACTGGTGTCTGGTTTCTTGGCGGGTCTCTTTGGAGTGGGAGGTGGAACGGTTGTTGTTCCGGCCCTGGCGATAATAACCGATATGACTCATCATCAAGCGCTGGCCACGTCCCTGGCGGCCATGACCTTGCCAGCCATTGTTGGGACTGTTGCGCATGCGCGAGCTGGAAACGTGGCTTTTCGTATAGCGCCAGTTTTGGCGGTCGGTGCGGCCGTTGGCGCATTTGCGGGTGGACGCTTGGCGGTCAAGACGGACGAAACGACTTTGCGATACGGCTTTTCAAGTCTATTGACTGTTCTGGGAGTTCGGACATTGTTGAAGGCGTAGAATGTGAAAGCAGGGTTGAAACTGTACGCTACAGTACAGTACTACTTTAGAATCTAGCTGTACTGTACTAATAGTTTTCTAATATAGCTGCAGTACCGGTAGGTTTAGTGCCGGTAGACGCTAGACTGATAGAGAGAGGCTTGCATATTCGTGACAGTGACAAGCTAGTAGAAGCTTCGCGTCCAGGGTACTCCAATCCGAACAGAATAGCTCCCACCGACCGTTTCTTCGTTCGCCGGGGCGCCCACTGCGCACCATGGTCCACACTAGACTATGTGATCCGCATTATCTATTATCCTCGCGGCTTTCTCTTTTATGCAAAGGACGTTTTGATTGGCTCAGAAAGTCCGTTTTGATTGATATTTTCTCACAGCCACGAAACCTAAAATTCTTTGTTGCCTCCATAGAGATCATTAATCTCGTTCGACCATCGGTGGAGAGAGAGTACGGTACAGGAAGCCATTCTGAGTGCATCTGTCGAGAAGGATTCCATGAAGCGTTCTAGAGAGCATACCATCCCGCTGGGCGCCATTGAGTTTGCTGGCGGGCTCAACAGCGATGATGGAAAACTCATTTTGAGCTTGCTTGAGCGATTCGTCCAGACGGTCCGCCGTGAAAGACGGCTGGCGATGGATCTGGACACCACAGTTGGTCATGACGATGACACTATCAAGGATGATTCCGAGACGGAAGAATTGGAGTCTGACAGCGAGTCTCCTTCGAATCCCAAGCGATATCGCAAGGATGAATCCTGGAAAAAAGATACTGCCGAGTACAACGTCCCTTATGTTGGCACGTCGTATGCCAAGGGTGATACAGGAACCGTCGTGGTAGGGCAGTGGCCAACGGGTTTGCTTCAAGCTTATCTTCGCAAGAGTCCCTTGGCTACGGAGCTTGTTGGAGATTCGCTCGTTCCTGGTGTGGGTCATATTCACAAGTCGCTCATGAAGAGTAAGCAAGGGAGATTGTCACAGGCAATCTTCATGGCCTATCTGCTCGCTCTGTCCGAGCTAGTCACGGCAGCGATTCCCATCGAAAAACTTCGTAGCAAAGTAAATGGAGAAGCGATTATACATGCAGGTGAGATGAGTGGTGACGCGTCTACCTTTCGTTTTCTTCCCGAGATCGTCAAGCAACGAGTCCCTGGCCTGTTTGCAATCCTCAAGGAAGAGACGGCCAGTGGCAAAGGCAAGGCCGGTATTGTCGGTGGTGTTGGTACTCTAGCGTCTTGTGTGCTGCGAATCTTGGCCAATCTTAGCTCTACATCCACACAAACGGCCCGACACATTGCACGATCTCTCGACAGCAGCCTGCCCGATGGAGTATTGCGGCTGCTGTTGAGACCACACAACAAACGTCCGGGTAAGGAGAATTCCGACAAGACTATTCCTCGAGAAGAAGCTCGCGTTGCTGCTTTGGAACTAGCGGTAGCGTTGCTGATGGAACGAGATGTGGTGGTAGCTTCGTGTATTAGTACTGCCGGGGTCAAGGATCGCAAGATTCGTCCCGGTATTCTCTACCTAGTTTTGAAAGAAGGGCTGTCGGAAACGTTCCTGGATCCAGAGGCTTTGCAAGCCCCCAAGAACAAGCGGTATCTGCATACTGTCGCTAGTTTGCTATCTAGGCTCCGCCTGGATATTTTGCATCGGTCAGAACTATTGCAGTTGCGTACCCTTGCCGATCTCTTCTCAAGAGACACCGTCAAGAATATGTGCGATGCTACTGCACATGCTCCGTCATTTCATGATTCGATTTCGTTTCAAGAAACTCTTCAGGCTAGCGATAGCTACGCTTCACTTACGAGTTTGGAAAAGGCAGGCGTCGAGGCTCGTCGGGTTGTCTTTCTTCTTGTGGCAGACAAGAGCTTGTCGCCTTTCCTACAGTCCCAGCGTGTTGATGCCGCGTCGTACCGAACGAGAGAGCAACAAGTAGTACGAGCCATGATCCTCTTGCTTGATTGCCATCGAGGCCTCGAAATCCAGCGGTTCTTGCTTCATTGCGTCAAGACAACGCCCAAACTATTTCCAGCGTTTTTCAAAGCACTGTCGTTCCCCGACTCGAGAAAGGCTTCCGCCTTTCTGTCGCGATTGAATATTGTTTCTAGGCTGCTACGTGAAGGTCCCAGCCCGGTCACTTGCATGGTGTGTGACTCGGGAAGTATCATGGACAGTTATGAGACTGATCAGATTCTTCTCACGATCCTGGCGTCAGGGTTAAAGAAGCATCCGCTTGGGAAAGCTCTGCAAAGTTCCAATCCAATTGTTGTGAACGAGACCCTGAAACTGCTGGTTCTTGCGATCAAGAGGTTCAAAGCCCTCAAAATAGATCTCGAAAAGATGGCAAGCACAAGTTTAAGCGTTCTCCAGCGTTTATCTTACGCGTTCGCCAACTGGCTTCCCGACCTGCAGATCATTCTGGCTACTCTCTCACGCTTTCAGCTGCAGTCGCCGAGCAAGTACAACATGTTTTTAGTTGCAAACATCGGTGCAGTCGTTCGAGTTTTCGCCTCCGTGCTCCCCAACTCAGTCCAAGAGGTCAAGTTTGATTGGATCAAGTTGCTACCTGAGAATGTCGAGTCGTTCTGCAGTGCACCTCGTTCTCTCCAGATGACCTTGCTGCAGACCCTCAGGGATATCCTTCACATTCGAAAGGTAAGAACATTCAGCTTGTGTGCTTTGCGATTAGTTGTATACGGATGCTCACCCTCTTTATTCAGGAGTCACCGTCTGTTTTGGCGAATTCGTGCCGAACAGTGCTTGAAGTTGCTTTGACGACCAGCTCTCCCCTCGTACTGAAGCTAGCCCGTGAAATTGCTCTTTCCATGTTCAGTCAAGTGATCATGACGCAAACTGACGACGCGGAGTCAAAGCTGTGTCTTAGATACGAAGCGTCCTGTTGGATTGATGGAGTGACAATACAAACGCTTTCTGAGCTTTGCAAGTTTCTACAGGAGGGGTCTCAGTCTTCGTTTCGGAGCTTGGTCGCCTTTGCCGAAGCATGGAAAGCGTCATCCCTTCCTGGTAGAATGCCGGCTCTCCCAGTATCTGCCATCCTTATTCACGTGATGCAAAGACTGTCTCGAGTATCGAAAGGATTCCTTTTGCTCACTTGTCAAGTGGCGGCAAAGAATTTGCTTTATCAGATGAACCCTCTTCCTTTGGCTTCTATCGTCCTTCATGGTCAGCGTCAGCTTTCCGAGTCAAATGATGAGGATACGTCACATGCGCTTTCTTGCTTTGATTCTGTTTCGTGTTATTGTGGATCATTGATTGACTTCGATAAAGACACCCCCACGGAGAGAAATGACAAGGTCCGCCCAATGTTGTCGGCGTGTTTCTCTCCCGGTACCTATCCTCGGGTCTTGGTGGAGGCTGGACACGGCTTTCGCGTCCCGAATGGACCTCAGGGTGGTGTCTCTGGTTGGGACGTGGATGACACCGAAACACTGGCGCGCCAACTTTATCACCTTCTCCTTGTCTCTGACGATGGCGTAGCAAGGAAAGCGCACCTGAAACTGCTTAATGAAATACTGGCTGCTGTGATTATGGTACGGATTGTCCGCTTTGTCTGTGTGGTAGTGCTATGCCTGGTGAACGTCAACCTCCTAATCTTCCTTCTGTCTAATCCCTCCAGCAATCCGGAAGTCACCGATCTAGGACACTTCTTGGACGCCTCGGCTCTTGCGCTGATTCAATCGAAGCCGCATCAATCGGTATCGAGAAACTAGACGCTTTATTTCTTTCAAGTCGAGCAGCGTTTACGACTGACCAGACTATAGTACTTGGCGTTCCCTTCGAGCCCCTACAGAGTATTGGCGACATTGTGCCGTCTAGTTCAAGTCGGTTGAGTTCTCGTCTTCCGTTCCTTTTCCTGATCGGCCCATTCCTTCCAGAGCACTCGGTGACTTCGTGCTTGGTGGGACTCTTGGATTTGCACAAAGAGAGTCCTTCAAATACATTCGAATATAAAGCCGTAGCTGCGACGACTGTGCTATACTTGAGGCGATTTCTCTCGACATCTGCCCAGACGACTACGATCGACTCTTTCTTTCAAGACGCTTTGTTTGGGGCGTGGCTGACTCTTTCCAAGGATCCCAAGCAGGACATGTGGTTCACAGAGCTCGTGAGTCTCATGGAAAGTGCTTTGTCAAGACTTCTTTCAGTTGACGACCTTGGACTGGCTTCAACAACTGCGTACGCAGCGTGCATTCGTGAGTCCCTCCCTGAAAAAATCATTGAGCTCTGCTTGCAGAACAAGCAGAAAATTCATAGGTTCCGGAAGGGAAGCCACGACTCTGATTGCCTTCTCGCATCGATAGTCGACAGTGATTTGCCACTCTTTGCCCCCATCTTGCTGACAAAATTCGTCGGCTCTAGCTCACGAGAGTGCCTTTTGGGGCAAGCGTTGGATAAGGGCTGGTTGGACAATGCAGTGCTAACGATTGTCAAGGACAAGACCGTCGTAGAAGAACATCCTCTTGCAGTCGGGATAGTCCTACAATCGGTGGTTTCCCGGGCTGTTAAATGTTTGACCGGGCTTGGAGGCGCCAAGGACATTGAAGCTGTCGTTTCGATCCTCAATTTGCTCCACAAAGGATTCAAGCCTTCGGATGATTTCGGGTTACTCGCTGTAGCTCTAGTCGGGCTATTGTCCAACAGCAAGTCTCATGCGAAGCTCAAGATGAAAGATCTGGCTCCGTCAACACAAAAACAGATATTTATACTGACTGCTCACGTCTGTCGATTAGATTCGGACATCCTTAAAAAAGAATTCGAAAAGACTGCGTCGGCTCTTCTGGTCTCTTTGTGCGAGTACGTTACCCTCACGCTGTCGAATTACCGAGGCAAATGTTTGGAATCAGCCGAGACAGGGTCGATCAGCCTTCAAGGAGCTATTGCCTTGATTTTGGACATCTTGACGGAAGGACATAGGTTTGACAAAGCTTTTCTGCAGACCAACGGGTCCTCTTTCGTTCGTCGACTCTTTCGAGCTTGTTTGAAAAACGGACTGGGAGAAGTGGACGAAGAGATGCAAAGTATGCAACCTTTTGTTCTCGCGCTTGTTCGCAAGATTATGGTCGCTGCGTTCAACGAAGATTCTGCTCTCAATGTCATTCATCTTGCTTTCAATAATCCGATGGCACCTCAAGTTTATGGCATGCTAACTACTCATTCGCAGTTTCGTGTAGCCATTGGCCCCGTATCGGTGAACGATGGCAAAGCGAGGCTCGAGATACGGCGACTTCTCCTGTGCTGTCTCTCCCTAGCAGACAACATCAAATTTGATGCGAATATCTGGCGAGCGCTTCTTTCGGGCTACAATGCAGGCATGACTGAGAGCGATATTGCTATGAGACAGATCATATCTCTTTACTGGTGTTATATACCCGAGGTGAGTGACTTGGCAGTAGGGCTCATTCTGGTTGTCGTCTGAGTTGTATTTGGAAGGAGCTAACACGCGTCGACTACAACGATACAGGGATCTGTCATTGGCGCCATGGAGCAGAGGAGATGGGGTGATGCTTTGAGTAATCGCCAACAAAATCAGAAATGGGAATGGCTTGTAGACTCTATTGACTCGAGGCGTATCCAAGCGACTCTGCGACGATTTCCTGTCGAAGATGCGCTTCTTCTCGCTCCCGTGAGCCAAGCCGACATTCCGTTTCCACTCAGTAGTCTGGCCGAAAGTAAATCTCAGACTGGGCCGACAAAAGTGGAGCGAGACCGAAGGTACAGCCCGGGCTTTCTTCTACCTTTAGTCCTCGCTGCTCTAGAATACGTAGTCGATAGTTGGGGTGGTGTCGACGAAGTTCTGCGCAGAGCAGGCTCGACAAAACACGGTTGGATGGATGGAGATGAGCGATCGGGATCGGAAAATAAGCAATCTGGCGTCCATCTCACGCAAAAATTGTGCGAAAAGGGAGGGTTAGCATTGACGCTCGCTTCTCTTTGCAGCCACTGCCCTTCCATACGAGGCACAGCTGTCTCAGTCCTGGGTCTTTTGAGTATTGTGATTGATTCGGATGCTGCCCGTCAGACGCCCTCTTGGAGAGAGCGCCCACAAGTCGCCATGATACTGCAGTCCGTACAGCGAGCTTTGGTTGTTCGGCAAGCGGCGAATTCATCACTCGTGGCGCCAGAAAGAACAAACTCGGTACCAATACTACCAGGAGTTTCAGCTATCTTCTTAGCGCGGGCGAGTCTTATTTTGATGAATCCAGGCGACATCATGTTTTCCGCGATGAATCGGTCCTTTCTAAAGATTCAGGTTGAACACGGCGCCTTTCAGGATTTGAATCGACTTCCAGCTTTCATTTCGCTGTTCTGCTCGTCGTCTGACGATCCTCGGCAGGCGAGAAGGGAGCGGATGTGGGCAATGGAGCTAGTGAGGGACGGATTCGTCCATGAAGACTGCTACAGGACTCTTGTTGCTTGCCATGCCCCCGAACTACTCCTTACATCTATCGAGAATTTCCGATCACGATCCTTGAACGACCGGGACGGCGAATGCGCTTTACTTCTTAACACACTGTGGCGAATACTGAATGACGGTGGTCACCGAGCCGCTTCTCATCTCATTGGACGATTGGGACTTTTATCTTGGTTGCGGTCCATGTTAGCGGGAAGACCAGCCTTGGATATCTTTCCTACTACGATACTACGCATTTCTTTTGTCCGAATGGCGACGCTCGCAGTGGATGCGAGTACGGTGGCTGATATAATCCCAAACGACGAGTTGATTCTCGCCACGACAGGTCTGGCTCAGCTTGCTTTGGAGTTTTGTCTGACGTCTTTGGGCAGTAGAGACAGCGAGAGCAGCAACAGTGACGACTACATGCTGCTTGTCTCAGAGACAAACGCCTTCCTCAACGCCCTCCGCATGAGTAAAATTGAACCTATAGGTGAACAAGCAGTGGACACGGCATCTCAAACGTGTCAAGCGGAAGGGTTATCGTTTGAGTCGGCTCGAAAGTTCTTGTCAGCACAGTCTTGTCACGTTCAACGGGCTTCCAGTGTTCTTTCCCTCTGTGAGCTCCCTTTTCGTTTCCGGAATGACGCCTCCAACTCGGCATCCAGTTTTTGCAAAGAGGCGCTTTATATCGCTGCCTCGGAGAGTAACGACGAGGTACGGGCTACATTGATGCAAACCGTACTACGGAGAACCTATCTCGTGTCTACTTTATTCGGAAAGGCGCCAGACAGCGACAACTCCCTTGTAAAGAGTCTACTTGCACATCGGAAAGTCTGTGTTCAGCACCCTGGAGGCCGACATGCTTGGTTTCAGTGTCTCTCGGAACTCGTCGACTCCAGACACGTCACGCACGACAATGAGACATTGCAACTCGCTAGGGCTATAGTTTCTTCCAAAGTGGCGACGAAGTTGTCAATGCCGATATAAGGTTTACAGGCCATTAAAACATCTTTATTTGTAGTGTGATGACGAGAGGAGCTTTCGAATAAGGTCTCCCTTCCCGTGGGCGCCCCATTCATCGTATGCCGTAATCGCCTTCTCCAAGAAGGATGCCGCCTCTTTCTCTCTCCCAGTCCGGTTGAGAAGCATTGCCGCACGCTCGCAAGCCAATCCTGCCTCGTTCAGCATATTATCTTTCCCTGCTGAAGATATTGAATCGTTGAATTTTTCAAGCGCCTCATAGATCTTGCCATGCCCCGCAGCGATCTCCGCCTCAAGAAGGTATACTTTGTTTAAAGTGTTGGCAGGGCTACACCGCGCCACATTCTTCATCTTCTTGAGACACCGCTTGGCAGTACCGACCCTGTGTCGGGATCTTGGTGGTGTCGAGCCAATATGAATAGAAGAGAGCCCTTCGTGAAGATACCACGAGGCCTTGTTGCTGAAGGGGAAGCTGTCCGTTCCCTGCTTACACCTGGCAAGTTTTCCTGACGCTATCTCGACCATTTCGTAGTTTTGGAAGTAGCTTGCGAGCACGAGTCTGATGTAATGCAGTAATGCGATAACGGTGTAGTTTTGGGTTCTCACAGCTTCTTGCATTGCTAGATCTTCCTTCATAGCCACGCCCGTCAATCCAACCGAGTCGTTACTGTGACCCATCATGTTCAATACAAGCTGCATATTCGGTAACAAGAACTGCACCATGTTTGTCTGTTTGTGGAGTTTCATCAAAGCAAGGAATGATTGCATTTCCTCTAGGAGTTGTGGGAGAGGCATCGACGCATGCCAAGCGACTGCTGCGTAGCCTGCAGCCGACAGCATTGCAAACTCAATATCACCGCTACCCAGCTCAACTCGATGCGAAAGAAGTAACGGCTGCAGCTGGGCTATCAATGGTTCCATACAGGGGAAACGAAACATGTACGAAGCAGCATAGACGCGGGCCAACCACTCCTTCGCCTGAAATGTGTCTAGGACTTTGATACCCACACGTGCCAAACGGATGCCAAGATCAACGTCTCCGAAGGCCATACATAACAGCATCCCAAAGGCTGAAAAGCCTACGCACCCCATCCCAGACAATCCTCCAGAAAGTGTCGTCTGAACCAGTCGCATCGCAATCAAAGGAGCCAGCCTCGGTCGTCCATTTAATGTGTATGCATAGAGGAGGTTCATGATACGGAGTGCAGCCAGCTTGTTCACGTCATACATCATTGGTAGATTAAGGATATCGTCATCGGAAAGCTTCTGCAGCATTCTCTTCGTCCGAAAAAACTCAAACAAAATCGTCGTCGTCCGACCTTTGGACGGAAAAGGCTCGCCGAGGTCCTTTAGAACTTGAAAGCCGAGATCAGTCGCTTTCTGCAACTCGTTTCGAGATCCCAACGAGTAAATCGACGCGGTAAAGGCTCGAATTTTGTCGTCCGCGCATCGCGCATTCTCAAGTACCTCGTTGATTAGCGCATCCATGCGATCGAAGTTGGCATTGCAGTATTCAACCTCAGCCGCAGCGTTGTACAAATCAAGACTGAGATGATACTGGTCCCTCCAGTGCCGCTTGCCGAGCATGCTGATACCGAGATTCAAATGGGTAGCGGCAGTAGAAAAAGCCGAGGACGCTGTTGCTTTTTCGCCGGCACGGAGGAGGAGTACAGCCATTCTATCCCGTTCCTCTTGGTCTTCGATAAGGTGAGCACCATGACGCAACTGATTCACAACAAGCGAGGTATTTTGTCCGAGTTCATCCGGGGCTAGTGCGCTCCACAACTTGCGTCCAATTTGCAGGTGAACTTCCGCGCGTTCGTGCTCAGGAATCAAAGAGTACGCGCTCTGTTGGGTCTGGTCATGCATGAAACGCCAACCAGAGTACGACCTTTCAATAAGCCCTTTCTCTTCAGCAATTTCAATGCCACGAGAAACATCAGACGTGATGACTTCATGTAATAGATACTCGTCAAATTCGGCACCAAAGCAAGAGGCCACCATGAGCACATCCAGTACATCCCTCGGCAGTCGCTGCATCTTCTCCGCTACTAGCCAAATAGCATCGTCACATTTCAATTTAACAAGGATCTCGTGTTCAGCTCTCCAGCTCCACTCCCTTCGTTCAGCGTCTTGGTACAAGAGCCCCTCTTCCAACAGCGATCGGAGAAATTGGATAACAAAAAAGATGTTACCGCCGGTTTGCCGACAGACAAGCTCACTCAAGGACTCACAGTCTTCTCTCGAACACTTCAGAATATCAGACACCATTGTGTTGATGGCATCGGCTTCCAGATTGGTCACTTCAATATTTGTTATTGCGACATGATTTGCTTCCAGCTCTCTCAACGTAATCGACAAGTGGTGATCCACAGAAACCTCGTTCCCTCGGCAAGCGCCCAGAACCATAAAGCCTTGTATCTCGGTATCGTTCACTAACGCAAACAACAGATCAAGTGACGCGGGTTCCGCCCACTGAAGATCGTCCAAGAACAACACCAAGGGACGTTCTGAAGAAGAGATCGCCTTGACAAACTGGCGAAAGGCAAAGAGCAATCGTTTCTCCGCCCCCGCACCTTTCACGCAAGGATGAGCCTGCTTAGTACCAGTGATCTGCTCTATCCCTGGTATCATGTCCGTCACCATTCGCTCAATTTCTGTAAGCGGAGTTAGAGCTTTCTTCATGGCTTGTATTGTGCCTTCGTCTCTTTCTAGTAGGACGTGAACGAACCCAGTAAAGGCTTGAACGATGGGATAGTAGTTCTCATTTCGTTCCAGCTGATCAAACTTGCCAGAGAGAAAAAAATCCGCCTCTTTCTTCAACCAGGGGACGCAATGTCTGTGCTAAAGCCGTTTTGCCTGTTCCAGAGGGTCCAGTCACGAGAACAAGCTCGAGAGGTCTGTTACCAGCCGTAGATCTTCGATAAGCGGACTGTAACGCTTGGCCTTCTCTCTCGCGATCGTATAGCTTTCCATCGAGGGACGACCAGCCCATATCGTCCGTCCTAACCGTCTTATGTTCGAGAAACGCGCTGCCATCACGGACACCTGGTTGATCGACGGTTGATGGAGGAAAGGCGGAGAGCATATTATTATCATGTACAATGGAAGACCGCGTCTCAAGAGACGCTTCAAGACGGACAAGGACAAGGTTCACGTTTAAGGTGCAGCGCCCTTGTCTACTTGTCTAGAGGTCTATATATAGGGAAACTACCGCAAATAGGTCGAAATATACTTATGTCAGAGGCAAGCCAGTGCACCGGGTGCAGTCGTATATGTTGCTAGTACAGTAGTATTATATACAATGTACAGAGAGGAGCACGAAATCACGAAGCAGAAATGTCACAAAATGGTATTCTTTATTGAGCGGGCACGTAATTAGCTACACGTGCGTATCCAGTAGATACGTACATACGATGGTTAGTGCGTGGGTGTCTATCTTTAAATCTCTACAAACGTAGAACCTTCTACTGTGCTGTCGACTAGACTACTAGCTAGCTTAAGCTTGTCTTCATTAGCTGACAACAAACAGTCGTCGTTTCTCTCGAACGGATCGACTCTCTATATCTATAGCTGGAGAAGGGCGTTTCGAGATATCTGCACATCTCGTCGTCCCTTCTTCGAATACTCCCGCTTCAGGTTTGCCTCGCCGTGGCGCAACCACTCGGCTGGGTCTTGTCCTATCAAATCGGTTAGACCAACCTTCTCCATCAAGTCAGCCTGTCTACAAAGCACACGGATTTGTGACAAGCATGCTTCGCCAGGTGCGGCTTTGTGCACGGACAAGCACTCCTTTAGGAGCAAAAGACCCGAGCCCAACTGGTTATGACGACCACAGAAGTCAATCAAGGAGCCGTATGACTGTAAATCCAGCGTCCTTCCAGCCTCTTCAACACTTAGTTTGAATGCAAGCGCACGCTGGAGACGATTGTTCTTGACAAACATCTGGAGAACCAATCGATCGCTGTAACCATTAGGCGTCAATCCTTGACTCGTGAACTGCGTCTGGTGGAATTCGAGTGCTCGGTCAAGACTTCCTGACGATGTATCGAGTTCTAGGACACCGTTCAGCATGTGAACGTCAACAAGACCATCTTGCGACGCAGCATGCATAACATAGCGAGCAGTCAATGAGCCCATTTGCTTGAGCCAAGTCGAGGTGATATAATCCGGCATACGCTCACGCACAATCGAGGTCAGTTCCAAAAGCGACGGATCACCGAGTGACTTGTTGAATGTCTTTTGAATCTTAACCAATCGATTGTCGGGAAAGGCTGGTAGAGCCTCTCTTAGATAATCTAGCTGACGCTCCCTCATATCGACTTCGGCGTCGTCTAGTACTTCAATAGTCTCGGTGAACGTAGCACCTTCTTTCTGAGCAAGTCCCTTGAAACGTTCGCCCTCTGACCAAGTCTCGTTGTCCATAGCCTGAATCGTCTGACCTGTTGTAGTCCTTTCAGTGGCATAAGAAGGCTGCCCAGTAGAAGCGGACAGAGATTCCTGGGTTCCCTCGTTGGCTTCGATGTCACCAAGCTCCACACCTTGCTCTCGCCATTCGTCTTTCTGCTCGTCGAAAAACGTGTCAAAATTTTCATCTTCGTCAGGCTCTAGCTCTTCATCAAGAGGAAGGGATGATTCTGCGTTGTCATCTAAACTATTCGACAGACTCGTAGAATTGCTGGTGTCGTCAAGGCCAAAGTCTTTGAAACTCTCCAGATCGACCCTACCACCGAGGCTTGTCAGATCAATGTCATCCATATCCATAGCCATCACCTCCTTGTATTCATCTTTCATGGCCAGAAAGAGCTCTCGGGCCTCGTCTACATCGAAGTCGTCAAGACCCTCTCCACTCGAGGCGATTTCGTCCTTGAGTTCATTGAAAAACTTGGCGAATTCCTCTTCGTCAATTTCATCAGTCTCTTCACCGCCCGACGCGTTTTCGTTGACACGTCCCTGACAACAGCAAGAAAGAGAGCAACGTTAGAAATGTCGCAGATTCGTAGATACGTTTATCATCCAAAAAGTCCAAACACTAGACTATCATAGATCTTCATGGATATTGCCGCGCACATCGATCCAGTTGAAAGTATTCCAATCCGAGTCAGCGGATTACGCTTGTCGACATCCCACTGGTAACGTGCAAAAAGTACGGCGCCCAACACTTTAATACGCAATGTACTCTCACTTTTTCATTTTCACTAGAGAGCATTTTGGCCTCGTAGTCCGTACTCTTGGCCTTGACTGCCTCCATCCGCGACCGATTTTTCCATTGCATCTCGTTTGAGTCAAAGTACATTTCTTTGTCGCTATCTGTTGCTGACAAGTCGCCTTCCAGCTCATTCGCCGTCGATCGATCTGTGTTAAAAGTACTTTTCGTCTCCAGTGGTCGCTTTCGCGTACTCCACCGCATACTTGTGTTGTCAAAAAACATTTCTTCCTCGCTGGCAGATTCCCCACTGAAGGGAGACGAATTCAAGCTACTCGAGACGACCTCAGGTGTAATCTGCTCCTTCTCTTTTTTTCTCGTCTGCCACTTCATCAACTGGGTGTCAAAGTACATTTCCTCCTTTGGTTCATTGGGCACCGACTGCAAACTCCCTTCGTGTGTATCAGCAAGGAGCCCAGTAGTCTCTCTGTCCGGTAAAGCCAAATCGCCCTGCTGCTCGTTGTCCTCTGGATACTTTGCACGCCAGATATCTTCTGGTGTCGTTTTACGGAACTCTTTTTTCAGTCTCCCGTCATCATCGACGTACATTCGAGCAAACATCTCATCGATATCATCAAGAGTGGTACCAGCATGCTCGTCGTCGTCGATACTATCCCAAGCATTCTGTTTACGCTTATCACCTCGAAAGCCAAGCTCTCGGTCTTCACCATCCCAAGTCATGGCTGACGCAGCGACTTGCCTTGAATCCATCCCCGGAATCGAGTTGTCGTGATAGTTTGGCATACGCCGAGCGGTCAAGAGTCGCAGCGAATCCTCGTCGAGATAACCGCGATTCTCTCGTCCCTGCCACATAGTACCGATTCCACTCTTGTCAACGGATTGTGCGCAAGCATGAAGAATCGCCGATAGAGGCCGGGTATCTTTACCGTACTCTCGCTGTCCAAAAGAAGGGTATCGTTTCCGTTGTCTTGCAGAAGCATTCGGATCCGCTAAGGCATTTTGCGCCAGCGCCAGGTCACTCGACTCGGCACCATCGCCACTAGCAATCGTGGAACGCTGTTGGAGGCCCATGTCAATGGCACCAGTAGCAGCATCCACTCGAGTCGATGTTTGACCCCGCAACCCCGCCAGATGCGAGTTGGGTCCAATGGTACGCAACTGATCCAGCCGCCGCACTTGACTGGCCACATAAATGGCCTTGGCCGTGGCAACATCTCCCGCTGCCGCCGCACACCCAATCAATGCCGACACAAAGCTTCGATCTTGATGCACTTCGGCATTCTCCGCCATGATTACCAGTGTCCGAGCCATTTTGCCGTGATGGTTGGTGAGGAATTCGCGGCGCCGATTCTTTTTGCTGGCGCCTTGTTCGTAGCGAATGGCAGTGGCGTGACTCCTAGCCACGGCGCGAAGGGCACTGCTGAAACACAAGGTCGTTGGTTTCACCTTGAATTGCTCCATTTCCTCCAGCAAACCGAGTGCCTTTTCCGGTTCACCCTTGGCGGCACACAATCGAAGCATGGCCCCAAAGGCCATGACATCGGGCTCGAGGCCAACAATTCGCATTTCTTGCCACTTTCTCCAGCCCACTTCACCAGCCTTGTTGCGAATGGACCGAGCAATCCGACCATCGTTACACACTTTGTAGCACGCCGCCATGAGCGACGTGTACGCTGGCAAACCAGGCGCCACGTCCTTGGCCACCATTTCGTCCATGACTTGAACACACCCCTCGAAATCTCCAATCTTGGCGTGAATATCAATAAGAATACTCCAGCTATAAGTAGTCACGGGTTGCTGTTGTTTGTCCATCATTTGTAGAATGCGTCGACCTTCGGCGGGGGTGCGGCAGCACGTGAGCATGGTCGTGTACGTGTTTTCGTCCAGGGCCGCCAGGGGCACGCCCAAGTCTTGCAGGACAAATTTCAAGGCGGCCACGATGCCCACCGGCTTTTGGCGCGTTCCTTGTCGATCACGGTAGGATCTCAGCGCCAAGCTAATGTCCCGGTCGGACGGCAATTCTGCAGGCGTGTTGGCCACCCCGTTGAGAGTGTCGGCCGAATCATCGGTACTGCTGGTGCTGGTAGTGGTATTCTTCATTTGCAATTGGTACCGTTCCATTTGATCCGCCACGCGGTGAAAGTAGTGTTTTTCTTTGTGTCCTAGATAGACTGGCTTTGGAGTGGGTTGACTCGACAAGAATTGGGTATTGCCAATTAAATCGTCCAGGAGGGCATCGTCCATGTCGTAGCCGTCTTGTTCCGCGGGCAAGGTATCATTGTGTCGCGAGGCCAGCAAATC
>Ga0307978_1000454_pt1 | contig 34284 bp, 45 predicted proteins | sample OrgLakmetage1056_FD_203151 | JGI IMG/M metagenome (GOLD analysis project Ga0307978, IMG submission 203151) | Saline water microbial communities from Organic Lake, Antarctica - #1056 | ecosystem: Environmental > Aquatic > Non-marine Saline and Alkaline > Saline | place: Antarctica: Organic Lake...
AGGTGCATATGTCCCAGCTGGGCAAGCTCAAGATAAAAGAATACAATTATAGTATTTAAAGCATAGAGAAAATTAATGACCCTGATGCATCGCTTTGCCTGCAGGGTCAGGATGGTTACCGCCCTTCGTGTGATTGGCAACTGCACGCTAGTTCTAGCGTTCAAGGAGCTGACAAGCTGGCCGAGTGATCAGGCTCAAATTTTCTCTGCCAGACTCAGTGCCATGGTGACCCTCTGTCATCTCGATTCGGTATTGTGGAATGTTTGCGGGTTTGCATTCAGTCATCGCGCCAGATACTCGAACAGGAAGGCGGCGGCCTTGCGCATCTGGGTCTCCTCGGCACCCTCGGTGATGCGGTAGCGACGTTGGTGGAGATAGATGTGCTCAAACGGTTTATGGCGGGAGTAACCAATGGCGCCGTGCACCCGCATAGCCCGGTCCGCAGCCTCGCAGCAGAGCCGGTTGGCCCAGTAGTTACACATGGCCATTTTGTCGAAGAGCTGTTTTTCCAACTCCGGCTTGGGCAACTGATCCATTTCCCAAGCAGTCTTGCGAATCAACAGACGCAGCATTTCCACCTGAGTATTGAGCTCCACCGGGGGAAATTATATCGCTTGGTTCTTGGTCAGGGCCTGCTCGAAGGGCTTGCGCTGACGAGCATATTTGACGCTTTCTTGGATGCAGTAATTGGCAGCTCTCAGGCTGGGGGCAGCCTGACGAATCCGGTTTTCGTGGACGACGTGCTGCACGATCGCAAGGCCGCCGTGCAGGGGCCCGAACACGGCGGAGTCCGGCACTCAGACATCGGTGAGGCTGACCCGGGGATGGTCAGTGAGCATATTAAAGGTCCACAGGTACGCTTCCACCTTTACCCCCCCCCCGGCGTTCCCGAGGGAATCAGCAGTGCGATGATGCCCTTGGCATCCCCGTCCTTGCCATCGGTGCGCACGAAGGTGACGTAATGGGTGGCCGCGTGCACGTCGATGATCCACATCTTCTCGCCATTCACCAGCCAGCCTTCGACGCCATCACGGGTCTCGCGGACCGCATGGGTCTCCTCGTGGCTGGCGTCGGAGCCATGATCCGGCTCGGTCAGGCCGAAGGCCAGCTTGTAGAGCTCCTCCAGCATGCCGTCGACGAACTGGACTACTGTTCAGGGGTGTCGAAATCTCGAAGCAGCAATACGAATGGGTTGTTGGAGACGATGGAATGCTCGTTCTGGAGGTCGTTGTACAGACCCAGCCTCTTGGCGGCGAAATGTTCCCAAATCACGGTTATGGCCAGATTTGAGCCATCCTGACTGGCAAATTATTTAGGCAAGGGGAAGCGCAGGTGGCCCGCCTTGTCGGAAATGCGGCGTACCTGTGCCAGCACGCCTTCCCATTCTTCCCGGGGCAGGCCCTCATTATCAAAGTCCGTGCGCGCCCATTCGCGCCGAAGGTCGAAAAAAAAGATGTTGTCGTCCCGGTTTTCCAAGGGCTTGATTTCGTTTTCGATAAACGTATCCAGCTCCGCCAGATAGTCGATGAGTTCCTGGGGCAGATTAAAATCCACGGTGTTGACCTCCCGGTTGGTTTGAACGGATATTGCGATAGCCGGCGGTCCGTGCCGCCGGCCTCAGGTATTAGCTGTCGTGCCGGTTCCCGGAGGCCGGACACTGAAACACCTGCCACTGTTCCTGTGCACGCCAGAGATAGTCTCGTAGCAGCGGGTTACCGGGGTCGATGCTGTGATCGGCGATGCAGCGGCAGAGTTCGGTGGTGAGGCCGGCCATGGTGCCTTTCTTGCCGGTCAGCGTCTGCAGGGCTTCACGCTCCCGGGGGTCACCGGGTACCGGGTTCTGCTGCAGATGCCGGGTCACCATACCTAGAACGCTGATGGCCACCCGGGCGCGAAACGCCACTGCCGGCTCCGCCCCGGGCAGTACGTCGTCCTTTAGAAAACCAGTAACCGCGTCCAGCAGGTCGGTATTATGGGGCAAATCCTGCATGTTCTCGTCTCCCGTAGTTACGGATTTGGTTCAGGATTGGCGACCGTCAGCGGCACCGCGCTCGACGCTGGTGTCCTGACCGGCGACAAAGGAGTCCGCCATTTTCTGGCAGATCACCCCCATTTAAGGGTGCCGAAAACTTCCCAGTAACGGACTCGCTGCGGATCTGGGGTCACGCCGGCCACCCCCCAATAGCCGGCAAAGAGGTCCTCGCGGCGGCCAAAGCCGCCAACGGGCAGGTCAATCTGGCCAAAGCGCCAGGAATTCACGCACATCCAGTCCAGGTCCGCTATGGGGTCCCCTAGGCTGGCCATTTCCCAGTCGAGGACGCCTTTTAGCCCGCCCTCGTCCACCATCAGGTTGCCGTTGCGGAAATCGCCGTGCACCAGGGTCCGAGTGGCCGGCAGTGATGACTGATTGTCCCGCAGCCAGCGGAACGCCATTTGAAACACCGGCCGCGGCTCCTGGTAGCCCTGATATTCGGCATACAGGGTCTGCACTGCATCCCCGGCGGTGGCCCGGGGCAGAAATGCCAGGTCATCCACCGGCAACTCGTATATCCGCGCCATGGTCTCGCCACATTAGTGTGGCAGCCGGGCCCGGGCGGTGGCGTAGCGCTCCTCCCGCAGGATGCGCTCGGGCAGGGTTTCCCCGTCCACCCGTGTCATCAGACAGCCCACCCCAGGCCGTTCTCCGGGGTCAGCACGTAGTGCACAGCAGGTACTGGCAGAACGTGTTCAGCGGCACGGGTCAGCAGTTGCACCTCGTTGTCCAGGGCCAGGGTCTCGTCGGAGCCCTGCTTCCAGTCGCTGGCCTGACGCAGGACCAGACCGGTGCTCTGGCCCGGAGTGACCACATCCAGAAACCACATCTTTTGATTGGCGCCACCGGTCAGCCGTTTCAGGTTGCGCACGTCGGCCTGGGGCAGAAAACGCCGGATCGCGACTTGCAGGGCCTGTTGCAGATTGTCTGTGTGATCAGCCATGGTTAAAGGTTACCCCTGGCTGTTGTTCTGTTCCGATTCCGAGACATCAGCATCATGGCTGCGCCACCTACTACTTGCGCGCAGCTTTATCCCGAAAGCGCGCAATCGCTTCTTTGGAGAAGTCACTGTTGATGCAACGCTTCTGGGCCCGGGCCTCGGCGACAAAATTGTCTTCAAAAGACACGCTGGCCGCCGCCCACAGCAGTTTCTTGGCTTCCGCCGTGGCCAGGGGCGAGCGTTCGGCGAGGCGGCTGGCAATTTCACCGGCCACCGTATCGAGCTGATCCGCAGCCACCACCTGATTGCTGATGCCCAGGCGTTGGCAAGCATCGGCCCCCAGGCTGCCACCCTCGACGATCAATTCGAATGCCCGCTGATAGCCCAGATTCTGGTACAGCAACCAAGTGGCGCCGCCATCGGGCACCAGCCCGATACGGCTGAAGGCCAGATAGATGCGGGCTTCTTCCGCCATCACCACCTGATCACAGGCCATCAGCAAGGCGGCACCCACCCCCGCCGCAACCCCGGGAGTAACCCCGATGACCGGCTTGTCGGAGGTGCGCACCGTATTGATCAGGGGAAAGTATTCCTGCATGAGTTCGTCAGTGACATCGTGACTGGCGGGCTTTTCTTCCATTAGGTCGGCACCGGCACAAAAAGCGCGGCCCGTGGAGCCCAGCACAATCACCCGTACCTGCGGATCCGTGTCCGCCTGTTGCATTGCCGCCAGCAGATCCTGACGTAGATCCGCATTGAAGGCATTGAGTGCGTCCGGGCGATTCATGCGTACCCAAGCAACCGGGCCCTTAACCTGATAATCGACGACGGCATAGGTGGTCATTGCGGTCTGCTCCCGTTGTATGGTGTATTTCCATAGTCGCCGCTAGGCGTGGCCACAGCATCGTCCGAAACGACGAATCCGGAATCTCCGGAGCCAGGAGCGCCGACTGCGGACACTTTCGCCCCAACAGACGATGACCCGCGACCGCAGGTCAATGAGGGTTAAGCAAAATCCCCTCTCGTCCAACCCAATCCGGAGTCTGAGTATGACTGACATAATGCCAAGAAGCGTTCAGCAACTATCTGATATGAAAAGGAAAATCCGCTCTGGTTACCGGAGGACCCCAGGGCCTGGGCCTGCAAATGGCCCACGCCCTGGGCGAGGCTGGCGCACGCTTGGTGATAACCGCCCGCAAGGAAGCGGAGCTGGAAACCGGCGCCGCTGAGCTGCGCGCCGCCGGTATTGAAGTCACTCCCATGGTGGCGGACCTGGGCGACGAGGATGTGGTTATTGATCTGGCCGCCAGGGCCATCGCCGAACCGGGTCACATTAACATTCTGGTGCACAATGCCGGCGCCACCTGGGGAGCACCGGCCGAAGACTACGCCATGGCGGGCTGGGACAAGGTGATGACCCTCAATGTCCGCAACCTGTTCCTGCTGACCCGGGAAGTGGGCCGCCTGAGCATGATTCCCCGCCACTACGGCCGCGTCATCAACATTGCTTCCAACGCCTCCATCGGCGGCAACCGGGACCTCATGCTAGCGGTGGGCTACAACACCAGAAAGGGTGCGGTGGTCACCTTTACCAGGGCACTGGCGGCGGAAGGGGGCATCCAGGCATCACCGCCAATGCCATCGGTCCGGAGTATTTCCTCAGCAAGATGTCCAGGGGTCTGAGGGAATAGCATGGTGATGAGGGCCTCAAGAAAAACATATCGTTGCAGCAGGTAGGGGACGACGGGGCTCTCAAGGGCGCGATCGTGCTGTTTGCCTCCGACGCCAGCAAACACACCACCGGCCAGTGCCTGATGTTGGACGGCGGCTGCTCCGCTATGATCGCCGGCTAACCCTGCTACAGAAACTGCCACCGTGTGCGCTGCGATAATCCCAGCGCCCACAACCGGCAACTTTCAAAGGAGTGTGCCCGACAATGAACATACCGGAATTCGAAACCTTTACCCTGACCGTGGCCGATGCCATAGTCACCATCACCCTGAACCGGCCCCAGCAGATGAACGCGTTCAATTTGGCCATGATGCAGGGGCTGATCCGGGCCTTTGACCTGACCTATGCAAACGACGACGTCCGGGCGGTAATTGTTACTGGTGCCAGCAAGGCTTTCTGCGCCGGCGCGGATCTGTCATCCGGGGAAGACACCTTCGACTACGACCAGAAAGGCAGGGACAACGCTCCGGACCCGCTGACCAACCGCGTCCACCGGGATAGCGGCGTCCTGGTTCATATCGCGGGCGGTGGGGCTGTCCACGGCGCTGGAATGGTGTTTTACCGGCCGTCTGATCAATTCCGATGAAGCCCGGGAACGGGGGCTGGTGCGCTCGGTGCACACGCCGGACGAGCTTTACCCGGCAGCGGTAGCCATTGCCCGAGAGATCGCCGACAACACCGCCCAGGTATCCGTGGCTGTGACTCGGCAGATACTGTGGAGCATGGCCGGCGCCGAACACCCTATGGCGGCCCATGAGCTGGACAGCCGCGCCATCTAGGCCCGGGGTGCCGCGGAAGACGCCCGTGAAGGTGTCGCGTCATTTCTGGAAAAGCGCCCCGCCGAGTATCCCAACCGGGTATCGACAGACATGCCGGGGTTTTTCGACTGACATGCGGAGCCGTTCTTCAAATAGGCCGTTCATGCCCGGTGTAGCCTCAGCCTGATCGGGCGCAGACTCCTAGGACTCGTCGGACCGGCGCACCATCAGCTTGCCGTCGTTACCGCCACTGACTGCAAAAACAGGCCATCGAGAGCATTGCCGATTCAGTCTATGATGTGCTCCTTACACTACAGATCGCCATTAGCCACCCACTGCTGCAGTTCATTCAGGGCTTCTTGGAAGCGGGGGATATAGTCGATGATGAATCCCTTCACCGTCAACCGCTTCATCAGGATACGGCCATGGTCCGTGGGTCCCGACAGCGGTCGTTCGTCGTTGTAGCTGGAGATCAGCCCACGCAGAACCATGCGGCCATTGAGGTTGAGGCGGGAGAAAACCGCGTCCATGATGTGCCCGCCCTTGTTTTCGAAGAGCACGTCGACGCCCCGGGGGCAGTGCTGGTCGAGGGCCTCGTTGAGGTCGTCGTTGAGGTCGTCGTTGCGGTAGTCGATGGCGGCGTCGAAACCCAGGGATTCGGTGAACCAGCGGCACTTCTCCGGTCCCTCGGCGATGCCCACCACACGGCAGCCCTTGAGTTTGGCAATCTGACCCACGATGGAGCCAACCGCCCGCCGCCGCTGTCACCACGACGGTTTCCCCCGGTTGCATGCGGCCAATGTCCGGCAGCCCGAAGTAGGCGGTACCAGCACCGACGTATAGATGGACAGGGGCAGTTCAGGACCCGGCTTCACCGGCCGCGCCATTTTCGCGGCCATGACGCTGTAGCTTTCCCAGCTACCCACCGCGGCTTTGACGATATCACCGGCTTGGAAAGCATCAGAGCTTGACTCCACCACCACCCCTAGGGTGCCGCCGCGCATCACATCCCCCACCTGCACAGGCAGCAGGTACTGCTCACGGTCGCTCACCCACAGGCGATGGGTGGGATCCAGAGACAGGTACAGATTGCGCACCAGCACCTCACACTCGGCAGGCTTCGGTACCGGTTCGGTCACCATCTCCAGGTTGTCGGCGGAGATGTCCGCTTCGGGCCGCTTGCGCAGCACCCAGCGGCGATTCTGGCTAGACTCGTTCATGGTCTTCGTCCTGTTGCTCGTCGAGCAACGGCAGGGCACCCACTGCCGTTGTGGCATTCATGGGTGGACTTACAGTCTGGACCCAGCGGCCAGCAGGATGGATCGTCGCTTTCGACGAATCCTTACACCACGCGGCTGTCGGACACCGCCTCCGGATTCTTCGGCGGTGACTTCCTCTGGGCCCGGCGCAACGTCCAGGTACCCAACTGGCCCAACACCCCGGCGGGGAAGAAATAGACACTGAGCACGAACAGCAGGCCAAACCACAGCAGCCAGTGATCGGGAACGGTGAGTCCCCCCACGAAGGGAACGCCCTCTGTGTAGCCTTCTACCCACTTGAGCAGATCCTGCAGGTAGTTCTGGGCCAGGGTAAACAGTGCATCCCCGACTATGGCGCCGCAGAGTGTTCCCTTGCCGCCGGTAACGCACATCAGCAGGATGAACACCATGAGCTTCAAGTTGAAAGTGTTTTCCGGGTTCACATAGCGATTGATCAGGGCAAAAGTGGCCTCGGCCAGTGTGGCCACTAGGGCCGACAGGATCACCACCGCGGTACGGTAGATCAACGTGCGGTAGCCAAGTGTCTCGGCGCGGAACTCGTTCTCCCGGATCGTCTGGAGCACGCGACCAAAGGGTGAGTTCACCAATCGCAGCAAGAACAGGAAGACCCTGAGCAACAGCAGATGGATACGATAACCCTGCATATCAACCATTTCACGGTCTTCCACGCCGGCACGGATGAGCATGCCGATACGGGTGCGGTCGATGATCCAAAGCATGAGGACGTAGATACCAAGCCCCAGCACCAGCTCTACCAGACGGAATTTTTCCAACACAATGCCGCCGATCAGGGGAATGGATTCCGCCACATGCACCGCGCCACTGAGGGCCACCGGAATCTCGTTGGACCCCCAGGTGATCTTGATCAGCTGCATCAGAATGATGGCGCCGCCCACGGTCACCAGAATCTACTTGAGATAATCCCCGTAGACCGGCTTGATCACCAGCTTCTCGGACACCATGCCCATGAGGCCGGCCACCAGTGACGCGAACAGCAGGGCCGGCACAATCGCCACCAGATTCATCAGTAGCGACGGATGGGCTGTGAGGTCATTGAGCCAGAACGCCAGCACAGTGCCGCCGGCGAAGGCACCCAGGGAGATGAGGGCGCCGTGGACCAGGTTGAGCAAACTCATCAGGCCGAAGGTGAGGGTCATGCCCGAGGCCATCAGAAATATCATCCCGCCCATGGCCAAGCCTCTGACGGTGAGCACCAGCCAGATGCGGAAATCATTGAACGCAAAGGCCGCCGCCATCATCAGAATCAACAAGATAAAGATGGGCCTGGTTCTGGCGCATGCACGTGAGCCAGCCACGGAAACTGCTCAGGGGTCCGGTGGACAGCACCTGTTCCGGCATGGTTTTTGTCGCCTTCATTGGTGCTCTCCCAGACCCAGGCCCAGCAGCTTCTGCTGCAACACAGAAACCGGCGTTGGAGGACCCGGCCAACGGTACCCGTTACACCTGCGCCGGTTTCAACGACCAGGCTGCCCGCTTTGCCGCCGCCGCGACCATCCACTGAGGCCTCAGTCCCGGAGACAGAGTGGCCTGACTGGGACACGGCCGTGCGGAATTCTTCATCGTACTGTTCGGCTGTGCCAAGGCCAGGCTGATCCTGGTGCCCCTGAACTGGCGCCTGGCGGTGCCGGAGCTGCAGGCACTGATGGCGGACTGCACACCCGGCGCCCTGATTTTTGATGACGAGTTCCATGATGTTGCCCCTGTGCGGCATCAGGATGATCCGGAACTGCTGTTGGTGAGCGTCGACCGCGGGCACCCCTGACCCGGGACTACGACCAGGACCTGACTGCCACCGAGCCCGATCCCGCTCCCCATCCGGAACGGGATCCGGATATTCCTTGGTATCTGTTGTATACCTCCGGCACCGCCGGACGCCCCAAGGGGGTAATCCAGACCTTCCGTATGATGCTGGCAAATTACCTGAACATTGGTCTGGCAGTGGAACTGACCGGCAGGGACACTCTGCTCAATGTGCTGCCCCTCTTTCACGCCGCCGGCATCAAACCCTACTCCAGCGCCAACTTCATGGTGGGCGGGGAGCGTCAGTTTGGCACCGATGTCGCCCTGAGCGTACAGAAAAACCGGGCCACGGTGTTCTTCGGGGTGCCCCCGGCATACCAGGCCCTGCTGGAGCATCCACGGTTTACCGGTTCCCGGGTCGCCAACGTGCACTCCTGGGCCTGCGGCGGCGCGCCCCTGTCACTGCCGGTGGCAAGGCATTATGTAGAAGAAGGCATCCCTACGCGCACCGGCATGGACATTACCAAGACGGGCCCCACGGTTTTCCTGCTGGATGAAGCCGGCGTGCTGGAGAAAACCGGTTCGGTGGGCCGCCCCCAGTTGTTCACGGAAGTACGGATTGTCAACGGCGGGGGTGAGTATCTGCTCCCCGGCGAGGCCGGCGAACTGCTGATTAGCGGTCCCAATGTCACCCCCGATTGCGGGAACCGCCCGGACGCTTCCCGCGAAGCCATCGACGAGGATGGCTGCTGCTACATCGTCGACCGCTGGCAGGATATGTTCAACTCCGGCGATGAGAAGGTCTATCCGGCGGAAGTGGAGAAAGTCCTGATCGAGCACCCGGACATTGCCGAAGTGGCGGTGATCCGGATTCACGACGAGCGCTGGGAGGAAGTGGGCAAAGCCTTTTTCGTACCCCGTGATGACAGCCAGGCGCCGCCGTATCCGCAGCAGCTCAACCGGTTCTGCCGCCAGTACCTGGCCGCCTACAAAGTCCCCAGAGAATTTGCGGCGGCGGATGCTATACCCCCGCAATGCCCCGGGCAAAGTCACCAAAAAGATACTGCGCCATGAATCTTCCTGAACACAACTGCAAACAGGCGTTCATGCTCAGCCAGGACGACTTCGACCGCTTTGCCTGGCCCAGCAGTGATCAAAACCCAATCCATGTGGACCCGTTGTTCTCGGCCCGCACCAGCTTCTGGCGCACGGTATCCCACGGCATGCTGCCGTTCACCGCGCTCCGCGGCCTACTGACACAGTGCAATCCCGGGCCACTCTGCTGCGCCAGTCACTGATGGTTCCGGCCCCGGTCTTCGCAGGCGAGCCAGTGGAGCTGACTCTGATACCGTCAGGATCCGGCGATGATGAATTCGTCCTGAAAGCCCGCATAGTACGACCGGATGGTGAATGCCGCCTCCAGGGGCAGTGTGTGATCCGCCTGCCCCTGAGGGTGAAGCCCTGGTGCTGCTTCAACATTGACCAATTCGCTGACCCGCAACCGGCCGGATTCGGACCTAGGTCCCCGCCTTTGATCAGCCCCAAAAGGGAGTAAATTCATGACGGCAGTGCACCCACAATTGCGACTCTGGCTCGACCAGCTCAACCAGATGATCGCCGCGCAGCGAGTCCAAGGGATAGAAGGCACCCCGCAACTGGTCCGGGAAACCCTGGCGGGACTGACCGCCATCTTTATTACCGTGCACCGGAAATCGCCGCGGTCCGGGATGTCACCATCAACACCGGCGAGCAACTCATTGGTGTGAGAATCTACGATTCGGCACCGGATCGGGGCAAGCCGGTGTGTGTCCACGGCAGGTGCTGATCTGTACGAGTGTTGACTGCACCATGGAGTTTGCCTCGATCGACACCAATGGCGAAGGCTATCTGCTTGAGAAATCCCGCATCCAGTGGTATTTCGACCACTACTTCCAGTATGGCGAGGACCGCCGCGCGGCGTCACCGCTGGCTTCTGCGACCTGTGTGACGAAGGCGTGGCCTATGTCAACAGGCTCAGGGCCGCCCGCATCCCCTGTGAGCTCGAAGAGTTCGGCGACATGATCCACGCCTATCTGAATCTGGAAAATCTGGTGCCGGATGCCTGCCGGGATATCTACCAGCAGATTGGCGGGTATCAGGCCCGTCAACGGAGATCCCGGCGACGGGCACCGGTAGCCGACTTACTGGCCGTAGGAAGCGACGTCCACCCGGGAGAAGACTTTCTCTTAATAAAGGTCCGCCAGCTCCTCACCACTTTCGATGTTATTAATCAGGCCTCCCCACTTGCTCAGCAGCTCTTGGAATTTGGCGATTCTCGCTTCCGGATCCTGAATCTCACAAGGTTCTGCGTAATTGTCGGCGATGGTCTGTAGGTCTTTCCGGATAAAAACCTGGTTGGCTTCACGCATGGCGGCGGTAGGCTCGATGATATCGATACCCTGCTCCCGGGCCGTGGTCTCGTTCTCCAAAGCGCCGGCGGCGTAAGCCCCAGCTACAGTGTGGCAGCAGCACGCAGCAGGGCCTGACGCTGATCTTTACTGAGACCCTGCCAAGTGCCCTTATTGATGTTGCCGACCCCCACACCGCTGAACACACCGTCGGGGTAGTTGCGGGTAATGGCGTTCGCCACCTCAAACAGATTGAACACCGAAAGCTCCGCCGTGGACTGTACCGAGCAGTCCACCGCGCCCTGACTCAGCCCCTCGTAAATCTCGTTCACCGACATGGTGATGGGATTGGTGCCCATCTTCTAGGCCAAGCGCGCCCACATGGCACCGGAGGTGCGCAACTGCTTGTTTTGAGGGTCTCCAGGCTGTTTGCCGGAGTGTTGCACAACAGGGAATAGGCGGCAGTGGAGGCGCCGCCCAGGAACAGCTAGTTCTGGCTGCCGAATTCGTCCTGGAATTTGCTGCGATGGAACAAGATGTGCTCGGACATGGCCCGGGTATAGATCAGGCCGGCCTAGCTCAGGAGCTCGTCGCTGAGTTCGATGGACATGGAGATCTCCGCCACCGTGTTGATATGGGGATATTCCGCAGGGAAATACGGCGTCAGCACTATTGCCATGTCCGCCATGCTATCCCGGACCCCCGCCGGTGCCTCGGCCAGATTAAGCAGGGACAGCTCAAAGACCTTAGGTTTAAGGTTGCCGTCCGAGTATTCCTGAAGCTTGCTCTCAAAGATCTTCAAGGCATCGCTGTCAATGGAACTGGTGGGATAACCCGCCGTGAATCGCAGGTCGGTGGCCTAGGCCAGCGGCGCCATTGCAAAGCCTGCCAGCAGCACGGTGCTGGCAAACTAGTAGGGAATGATTCCCAGGGAGCCCCATCAGGTGCCAGAAACCGCCAAAGGACACATTGATCAGGGCAATGCCGATCGGCACCCGAGTTGCAATCAAACCCACCAGTATCGCAAGACCTGAAAGTCCGATCTGTACATCACTCATTATTGTTCTCTCTGTCGGCGGGTGGAAGTGCGTCGGCTCTGGCGTGCTCGGTGTCGAGGGCGGATTCCGTACCCATGCAGCTGGCCACCAGCTTGTACAACACCACCAGCACCATCAGGCCAGACCCGATAGGCAGTGTGTGATAGGTAATCCAGATGGGGATATCGGTATTGCCCTGCACCACCGAGGCACCCAACTCGAATTTCTTGCCGGCCTCGCCCCATGTGCGCACCGCCAGCAGGCTGAGGACCACTATCGACAGCAGCATTGCCAAGCGCTCCAGGTTATTGCGGATCCACGCCGGCAGGTGCTCGGTGACTACCTCCACCGAGATATGGGCGCCCATCTGCTTGACAAATGCCAGAAGAATGAAGGCGGCAATCGCTATGTAGTAGTAGGACACAAAGGTAATGGTGCCGGGTATGGGGGCATTAAAGATGTAGCGACCCGTCACGTCCATCGCGATATGGAACATCATTAGGGCAATCGCCAGACCACTCAGCATGGTGGTGAAATTGGTAATCTAGGCAAATATGCGACCAGTTGCAAAGATGCGCTTGACCCCTCATCCCTGTCAGGGGTGACTGTTGTTTTTGTTCAGCGGCCCGACTTTGAAGGCTGCGTCCGCGGTCAACGCGACCGCAGGCGCAGGAGCCAAGCAGTGGTCAGCGGCTCGCGGGCAGTGCCTGACCGCCCGCAAACGTGGCGTTGGATCAGAGGCGTTCGATAATGGTGACGTTGGCCATTCCACCGCCCTCACACATGGTCTGCAGGCCATAACGGCCGCCACGATCTTGCAGAGCGTGCACAAGGGTGGTCATCAGCTTGGTACCGGAAGCACCTAGGGGGTGGCCCAGGGCAATGGCGCCGCCGTTGACGTTGAGGCGCTCAGGATCGGCGCCAGTGACCTTGAGCCAGGCCAGGGGGACCGACGCAAAGGCTTCGTTGACCTCGAACAGGTCAATGTCATTGATGTTCAGGCCCGCTTTCTTCAGCGCTGCCTGGGTGGCGGGAATCGGCGCCTCCAGCATGATCACCGGATCGTGACCTATCACGCTCATGTGGAGTATGCGGGCCAGGGGCTTCATGCCCAGAGCCTTCAGGCCTTTCTCGCTGACCACCATGACACCGGTGGCACCATCACAGATCTGGCTGGCGACGGCGGCGTTGATATAACCACCCTCCTGGATGGGTTTGACGCCGGCAATGCCTTCGAGGGTGACATCGAAACGGATGCCTTCGTCAACCGTGTGCATCTCATCGAGGACGGTGCCGTCCTGCATGCGCGCCTGCAGTGGCAGGATTTCCCGCTCAAAGCGGCCTCCCTCGGTGGCGGCAATGGCGCGGCGATGACTTTCCAAGGCAAAGCGGTGCAGATCATCGCGGCTCAGGCCGTACTTCTCGGCAATCATTTCCGCGCCCGCGAACTGGCTGAATTCCGGGATACCCGGGTAGCGCTCACGGATGCCGGGACTCATGTAATGCTCGGCGATACCGGCTTTCTGGGCCAGCGCCAGGGGCGAGAACATGGGGGACCGGGTCATGCTTTCCACACCCGCGGCGATCACCACATCTTGACAGCCGGACATGATGGCCTGGGCGGCAAAGTGCAGTGCCTGTTGGGAACTGCCGCACTGGCGATCAACGGAAGTGCCCGGTACCGATTCTGGCAGCCTAGAGGCAAGCACCGCGTTACGGGCAATGTTGGTGGACTGCTCACCAATCTGGCTGACACACCCCATGATGACGTCATCCACCAGCGACGGATCGGCACCGCTGCAATCGATCAGTTCGTTGAGTACCTGTCCCGCCAGGTCAGTGGCATGCCAGCCTGACAGACGTCCACCGCGACGGCCGCCGGCGGTGCGTGTTGCTGCAACAATATATGCTTCTGCCATGGTCATTTCCTCTGCGACTGCCATGGTGATGACAGTAATTGGATTCGTGTCGCCGGCGCTTTGTCGGTTGCCGCCAGTGTTCCGTCACTGCTATGCACTGGTGTCGTTGAAACCGACGAACTCAGATACCTGTTATGCGATCTTAACGGGGTTCCATGCGAATGCCACCATCGAGGCGGACACTTTCGCCATTGAAGTAGCCGTTGGTAATCATCACTTCGGCCAGCGAGGCAAATTCCTCCGGCGCGCCCAGACGCTTGGGGAAAGGTACCGAGGCGGACAGCGCCTCTTTGACATTGTCCGGCAGGCCCTGCATCAGCGGGGTATTGAACAGCCCGGGCATGATGGTGTTCACCCGTATGCCATCCCCCATCAGATCTCGGGCCATGGGCAGGGTCATGCCCACCACACCGGCCTTGGAGGCAGCATAGGCAGCCTGGCCGATCTGGCCGTCCTGCGCTGCTACCGAGGAAGTGTTGATGATTACCCCTCGCTCGCCATCCTGCAGCGGCTCTAGGCTGAGCATGCCGGCCGCGGACCTAGCTGCGCAGCGGAAACTGCCTAGCAAATTGATCTGGATGATTTTCTCGAACTCGGTCATAGGAAAATGCTTGATTTCCCCGGTCTGCTTGGCGCGACTGGCGGTCTTGAAGGCCTTGGCCGTGCCCGCGCAGTTGATCAGGATACGTTCCTGACCGATGGCCTCGCGGGATTTCGCAAATGCCGTTTCCACATCTTCCTCGGAAGTTACATCAACCTTGCAGAACACGCCCCCCAGCTCGGCGGCGACGGCTTCGCCCCGCTCCGCACTAAAGTCGAAAATTGCCACTTTCACACCGAAAGCGGCCAGCAGGCGGGCAGTGGCTTCACCGAGCCCCGAGGCACCGCCGGTCACTACCGCGCTGATAGATGAATCGAGTTTCATAGGATGTCCTTCCACTTTGTTTTCAGCCAAACTCATGCCTGCGCTGACTGGCACACCAAGAGCATTTATCGCAACAGGTTAGCATTCCTGTCGGCAGCAGCATCGTCGCATCCGACGAATTCCGGAACCTGAGATCAGGGTGCCACGGAATCCGTGGAAGGGCACTGAAAGACACAGACGGCGAAACCTGCCTAGGTGCTCACCCATCTGACTTTCCAGAGTTTATGTCGGTTATTACGCACACACTTGCGGAGAGACCCTCCAGAATTTATACTGAAATTTAGTTTTTCCAACGAGTATGCCAACAAAATCTTGGCGGCCGGTCCGGTGGAATACCGGAGTCCCGACGCCACTGATAAAGTGGTTCTTGGGCGTCTGGAACCGAACACAAGGACATCAACAGCATGCCCCCTGAAAATGCGCCCAATCGCGTGCTGATGGCCAGCAAGCTCAACCCGCCCTCATCACGGGCCGCCCAGGTGCCCCGCACTGGCCTGTGTCAGAGGATTCTGTCCGCCTCCGCGGCGCGGCTGGTACTGGTGCGGGCCCCGGCCGGGTTTGGCAAGACCACGGCCATGTCCCAGTGCATGGCGCAGATGGAACAGGACGGCATTGTCACCGCCTGGCTGACCCTGGATGACGCTGATAACGACGTCTCCCGCTTTCTGTGGTATCTCAATGCGGCGGTATCGCGCCTGACCCTGGAAGGCATGGGCGAGCCTCCCCTACTCGAACAACCCGTGGTCTCGTCCGGGGACGCGGCGCTGGAAGTAGTGGGACGATTGTCGGAGCATCAGTCCGCCTTCACCCTGTTTCTGGACGACTTCGAACGCATCCAGAATCCCGCGGTCATTGGCCTGATCAAGGAGATTCTAGAATACCTCCCCCGGCGGGGCCAGTTCGTGGTTGGCTCCCGCAGCCTGCCGGAACTGGGGCTGGGACGCCTCCGGGCCCGCGGTCAGTTGCTGGAAATCGACGCGCCGGAGCTGCGCTTCAGTGTGGAGGAAACCAGCGATTTTCTGATATCAAGACGGCAACTGGCCCTGACCCAAGAAGACCTGCTGCGCATCCATACCCGCACCGAAGGCTGGGTGACAGCACTCTGGCTGGCATCCCTGGCACTGGAGGGCCACAGTTCTCCGGAGTCCTTCATCGACCGTTTCTCCGGCGCCAGTCAGACCATTGCCGATTACCTGGCCTACGATGTGCTCGCCCTGCAGCCGGCCCCGGTACGGCGGTTCCTGCTGCGTACCAGCATTCTCCGACACCTCAACTGCTCCCTGTGCCAAGCCCTGCTGCCGGATACCGATGCCCAAGCCATGCTTTACCATCTGGCCACCACCAATACCTTTCTGACACCGCTGGACAGTGACGAGAACACCTACCGCTATCACAGTCTGTTTGCGGAATTTCTCAAATCCCAGCTGCTGGCCGAATACCCGGAGGAAATTCCCCGCCTCCATAGGGCTGCCTCCCTGTGGTACGAACAGCAGGCTCGGCCGGTACCCGCCATCGACCATGCCCTGGAGGGGGGTGACTTCGAGCGTGCCATGTTTCTGCTCCAGGCCCATGCCAGCAACCTGCTGTCCCAGGGCCGCATGCGACTGCTGGCACGCTGGTTTTCCAGCCTACCACCAGAACAGCTGCGCAAAGACGAAGCCTTGCAGATGATCTGGGTATGGGCCCTGTGCTTTACCCGGGGCCCCACCGAAGCCATGGAGATGCTGGACGAAACCGGCCTTGAACATTCGACCAACTCCGCCATCCGGCCCCACGTACTGGCGATACGGCCGCTCATGCTGTCGGTCATGGATCGTCAGGAAGAGGCCGTCGAGGCGGGCGAGGAAGGTCTGCCAGCATTACCCACGGGCCAGCCCTTCGCGGATATGGCCATGATCAACTCCATGGCCAGTACCTACTCGATGATGGGCCTCTACGGCAAGGCACGGCAGCTGCTGGATGGTGCCCGCAAGGTCCAGGGCACCCACGCCAGCTCCTTCAATGTCATGTACTCGGAGTCGGTGGAAGGCATTATTGACATGCAGGAGGGACGCCAGCGCCAGGCCGCGGCCCGTTTCCGTCTGGCCGTGGGCGCCACCCGCCAAGCCTCGTCTTTCAGCCAGGCCAACGGCAACGCCTGGGCCGGCGTTCTCCATGCCGGCGCCATCTATGAGACCAACCAGCTGGAACTGGCCGCCCGCCTGCTTCATGTGTACGGCCCCCTGGCCCGGGATATGGGCCTGCCGGATCATATGCTGCTCAGCGGCATCATGCTGGCGCGTATCGCCTTCAGTAAGGGCGATATTGACCAGGCCTTTCGCATCCTCACGGAACTCGAACACCTGGGCCATGTGCGCCAGCTCAACCGGGTAGTGGCCACCACACGCCTGGAGCGCTCACGTCTGCTGCTGCTCCAGGGCCGCACCGGTTCCGCCCGGGAGGAGATGGAGCGGGCCGATGAGCCATTCCTGTGGCAAAGGGTGAAAACCCTGCGACTACCAGCAAACGATCTGGAGTACCTGGAAATCGCCCGCCTGCGCTGGGAGATAATGACGGGCAATTCGGACAGCACCCTGACCGCCCTGGAGCGAGAGCTCAGCGAGGCCAATGACGAACAGCGCTACCGCCGCGCCCTCAAACTGAAACTGCTCAAGGCGATCGCCCTGCACCGCAGTGCCCGCCTGCGTGAGGCCCTGGCACAGCTGCGGGAAGTACTGCAGGTGGCCTCCACGGAGGGCTATCTGCGGCTGATTGTGGATGAGGGGGCTGCCGCCGGCAACCTAGTGATCCTGCTGAGCCAGAGCATGCAGGAAAGCGGCGAACGCAGCGATCCCATCCTGTCAGGCTATATACAGTCACTGATTGATGTCTTTGGCCCGGAAATCCGCGAAAGCGCCAGCCTGGCGGAGCCCGAAGACACCCTGCTGGATCCACTGACCCGCAAGGAAATCCGCGTGCTGCAACTGCTCTCGGAGGGGTATTCCAACAGCGCCATGGCGGAGAAACTGTTCGTGTCCGACAGCACCGTGCGCACGCATCTGCGCAATATCAATTCCAAACTCAATGCCAATAGCAGGACCCAGGCGGTGGCCATTGCCCGGAGACTAGGGATTGTTTAGCCGCGAAAGCCGCGGCTAAACAAGTCAGTAGGCAGTTACTACATCGACCGGGAGATCACCTCTTTCATGATCTCATTGGTGCCACCGTAGATTCGCTGGATGCGGGCGTCGGTGTACATGCGGCCAATCATGTACTCGTTCATGTAGCCGTAACCACCGAACAGCTGCAGGCACTCATCGATCACCCGGCACTGGTTCTCGCTGCCCCAGAGTTTCGACATGGAAGCCTTGGTGGTGTCCAACTTGCCGGCCAGCATGTCTTCGATGCATTCATCAACAAAGGCTCGGCCCACCTTGATGGTAGTGGCCACTTCCGCCAGCTTAAACTTGGTGTTCTGAAAATCGGCAATGGGCTTGCCGAACGCGGTGCGTTCGCGGACAAAGTCCAGGGTTGCGTGATAGGCCCCTTCCATTGCTGCCTGGGCGCCAACGCCGATGAAAAGACGCTCGTAGGGCAGGTCTGACATCAACTGGAAAAAGCCACGGCCCTCGACTCCGCCGAGCAGGTCACTCTCGTGCACGCGGACATCTTCGAAGAACAGCTCGGCGGTGTCCTGAGCCTTGAGGCCAATTTTGTCCAGAACCCGGCCTACCTGGTAGCCTTTTTTGCTTTCAGTTTCCACGATGAGAATGGACATGCCCTTGGCGCCCAGTGACGTATCTGTCTTCGCCACGACCAGCACTACACCGGCCAGGTAGCCGTTGGAAATGAACGTCTTGGAGCCGTTGAGGACGTAATTCTCGCCGTCCTTTTTGGCGTGAGCATGGATACCCTGCAGATCCGACCCGGCGCCCGGCTCAGTCATGGCGATGGCTCCGACCAGCTCGCCCCGAGCCATTCGGGGCAGATACTTCTGCTTCTGCTCGTCAGTGCCGTGGTTAAGGAAATAATGGGCCACGATGCTGTGCACGGAATGATTCATACCGGTCAGGCCGCGGCGGCCCATCTCGTCGGCAACCACCGCTTCGTGTCGAAAATCACCACCAGCACCGCCGTATTCCTCGGGAATGTCGGTGCAGAGGACGCCCATTTCGCCGGCCTTGCGCCAAAGCTCATGACCGATGTGCCCGCGCTTGCGAGCCTCCTCATCTTTCGGTATCACTTCCGCTTCCAGAAAGCGTCCAACACTTTCCCGGAACATGGAGAGCTCTTCATCGAGCCAGCGGGGGGTAAAATAAATCGACATGGCAATTTCCTCAGTTGCTGGGAGCCTGGTTCAGGGTACGGATCAAGTCGTCCGAAACTCCCCACAGTGCAAGAACATCCGCCACCTGATCCGTCGGCTGCACAGCCGCCTGCGGTGGGTCAGACGGGGTTCGGCTAAACCTGGGCGCCGGCGCCGGGTGGGTAACGCCGTCAAGCTCGAAAAAGGTTTCCCGGGCCCGGTTATGAGGATGCCGGGGCGCTTCGTCCCAGTCCAGTACCGGCGCGAAGCAGGCATCGGTACCTTCCAGAATCAGACACCACTCGTCCCGGGAGCGGGTGCGGAACACGTCCGCCAGTTTCAGCTTGAGCAGGGGCCAGCTCTTCTGGTCCATCTGTGGTTCAAAGCTCTTCTGATCCAGTCCACAACGATCCATCAGCTCCTTGTAGAATTTGGGTTCGATGGGCCCCAGGGCCACATAGCGCCCATCGGCACAGGTGTAGACCTCGTAAAAATGAGCACCGGTGTCGAGCATGTTTTCGCCGCGACTGTCGGACCATTGTCCCGCGGCCCTGAAGCCATGCATCATGGCTGTCAGCAACGCCGAGCCGTCGGTCATGGCGGCATCCACCACCTGGCCCCGGCCTGAGGTTTTCGCTTCTAGCAGGGCTGCCAGCACGCCTACCGCCAGCAACATACCGCCGCCGCCGAAGTCACCGACCAGGTTCAGCGGCGGCACCGGCGGCTCACCGGAACGCCCGATGGCATGCAACGCACCACTGATGGCGATGTAATTGATGTCGTGTCCGGCGGCTTTGGACAGAGGGCCAAATTGACCCCAGCCGGTCATACGGCCGTAGATCAGTGCCGGGTTCCTGGCCATGCAGCGGTCGGGACCCAGTCCTAGCTGCTCCATCACCCCCGGACGAAAACCCTCAATGACAGCATCGGCGCTTTTCATCATCGCCAGTACCGCCTCGATGGACTCTGGCTGTTTCAGGTCCAGACACACCGTCTTCCGGCTCCGGGCCAGAATATCAAACTTCCAGGCGCCATCCCTGCCCGCACCGGGGCGGTCGATGCGGATGACCTCCGCACCCATATCCGCTAGTAACATGCCGCAAAAAGGACCCGGACCCAATCCGACCATTTCTATGATTCTGACGCCGCTAAGTGGACCAGCCATGCTTCCCCCTAATTATCATATGCGTAGCTTCAGACACGGCTTGCAAACGTCAGGCCGTGGAAGAGCCCGTCGTTACGCCTGTCTCAGAGGCCGTGGCTGCTGACGTCCACTTTTGAGAAGATTTCGTCGTAGTACAGGTCCGCCAGCTCATCCGCTGACTCGACGCCTTGGACCAGATCCACCCACTTGTCTAAGATACTGGCGAATTCATCCAGCATTTGCTCACCCCGGGTAACGTCGTAACGGTCGTTGTAGAACTCAACCATGGTTTTCAGATCCTGTTCCACGAATTCCCGTGTGGCAGCGCGAAATTCCGGTGTGGCGTTGTGTCTGGTGCCGCCATTGTCGCGCACGGCCCGCAGGGCGGCTTCTTGCTGTTGCTCATACAGCCAGGGAGTACGAGCGGTAAGGTCGGCACCGGCCCGGAGCAGTGCCCTGCGATCGTCTTCCGACAGGGATTTCCACACATCCCCGTTGACACTGGCTCCGCTGGCACCGGCGTAAATGCCACCCGGGAGGTCAACCGTGACATCGGTGACAACATCGAGCAGCCCCAGGTTGGTGATGTCCGGCAGTGACGAAATGGTGCAATCCAGTACACCCTGGCCCAAACCTTCGCGGATGTCACTGATGGTCATGGATACCGAGGAACCGCCGAACTCAGAAACCCACCGCGACCAGTGGGAGCCCGCAACCCGCATGCGTTTGCCTTCCATATCCTCAGGCTTGACGACGGGAGTGCTGCACACCAGGCCGTAACCGCTGCTGGCGACGTTGGCGGTGTAGACGTGGTTCTGGGCTTTCAGTTCCTGCATGCATTCCGGGCAGTTGAAAAACATGAACTCGGTGATGGCGCCTTCAAACGCGTAGGTGCCCATGCCGTTCAGCCGTTCCGGATCAATGAGGTTGGTCTGCATGGCCGACTCATTGATCAGGTTGATGTGGGGATACTCGGAGGGAAAGTACGCCGTCAGCAGGTAACCCACATCCGCAATGCCGTCCCGTACCCCGGCGGAAACCTCCGCGGCGCTGAGCAGTGACATGGGGTAGACCTTGGCTGTGAGGTCGCCAGCAGAAGCCTCGGCCAGCTTATCGGCCCAGGCGTTAACAGCTCTGTCGGACTGAGATCCCACCGGGTAGACAGAGGCATAACTCAGGGTCCGGGCAGAAACCTGTGATGCCGCCAATGCGGTGGTAACCAGTGTGGTCATGATGACGGCCTTGCTCAGTGTACGTAGTGATCTGTTCATGCAGTGTCTCCCCTGGGCGGTCCCCAGTGTGCTTGTTGTTGATAGCGTAGAACTACCTCACTTGGTCGGATCTAGTGTAGGGAACATTGCCGGACTCGCCCATCGTCGGTTCCGACGAACCGAACAGCGGGCGGAGATTTTCCACATCTGCCATGACCGGAATTGATCATGGCAGATGTGGAGGAAGGTCAGGGCACTGCGGGGGACAGCTAATCAGATCGACAGGTCGTCCAGTTGCCGGCGGACATCCTCGGTCAGGGGCGTGGGCCGGGTGGTTTCCTTGTCCACCTGCACCATGATGCTGTTGGCCACGGCGTGAATGCCGTCCGCGCTCGCCGCACCCCCGGTGAGATGAAAGGACGTGTTGCCGGTGCGCGATACTCCGGCAGCAATATCCACCGGTTTCCAGCCGGGGCGGTAGTGCCGGAATGTCATATCCATGCCCGCGATCAGGATGCCCAGACCCTTGAGGTCGATGCGCCGTATGGCACCAAAACGGGCCTGCTCCATATAGCGTGCAATGGCCGCCTCCCCACGCTGGCTGTCCGCATCCAGGTCCGCATAGCGGGGGGTAAGCTGCTGACTCAGCGGGAAGCGGGAAAGGTCCGTGGCCAGCTCACTGTAGGTTTCCGGGGGTAGCAACTCGGGGTCCGCCAGCACATCCCGGCCCAGACTGTCCCGGACTGCATCGGGCAGGGCCACCCGCTCATGATCCAGGAAAGCGCCCATCAGACATTCCTGGGTGCCCACATGGGTGCCGCCCTGGTAGAGCTCGCTGCGTAACCGGTAGGTGTCTGTGTCGCAGGCAAGTACCTGCACCGTGAAATCGATATTGCGACCGTACCAGCTTACCTGGCGGAACTGGGTGATTGTGCGCAGGGGGCGCAGACGCTCGGCATCGGAAAACCAGGCGTCGGGTCCGAAACGGGCAACGTGGGCCGTCATGCGGGCCTCAAGATGAAGCTGATAAGCCCGGGAATTGTTCACATGACGCCAGGTATCCAGGTCGGTGTACCTGGGCACGATGGTGCCGTGAAAGGTGTCTCGTGTGCTCGTGGTATCTATCATGGCGCTGGTGGTTCCTGTAGCCGGCCTGTGGTCAAACCCCAAGGATCCATTTTCCGGATCCGGATCGCAAGCTACCTCGTCGTAAGCGACGATTGCCAACAATCCGGCCCATGGCCACTATGACCATTAAAGACCCCATCATCTACAGTTCCATTTCAATAACGGTCAAGCCGGAGTCACACTCTAATGAGCAGCAAAGCCACCACGATCACCGAAGCCGTCAGCAGCCGTCGTTCCGTGCGCGGATTCACCGACAAACCAGTGGATGGAGACACCATTCGCCGAGTTCTGACCACCGCCTCGCGGTCGCCGTCCGGGGGCAATCTGCAGCCCTGGCAGATTCAAGTCGTGGGTGGTGAGGAGCTCAAAAAGTTTAAGGAAATCATGGTCCATCGCCTGGAGGAAGCCCCCACCGGCGAGGAGCCCGAGTATGCGGTCTACCCCAGGGAACTGGTGTCCCCCTATCGCGACTATCGCTTCCAGGTGGGGGAGGACATGTACGGTATCCTCGGGATCCCCCGTGAAGACAAGGTCGCGCGACGGGCCTGGTTTGCCCGCAACTATCAGTGTTTCAGCGCGCCCTTGGCGCTGTTCTGTTATGTGGACCGGAGCATGGGACCGCCCCAGTGGTCCGACCTGGGCATGTTCCTGCAGACCGTCATGCTGCTGTTGCGGGAAGAGGATCTGGATTCCTGCGCCCAGGAGTGCTGGAGCCTCTATCCGGAAACCTTGAAGAAGTTTCTCAACCCGCCCGAGGAGCAAATGCTGTTCACCGGCATGGCCATCGGCTACGCCAACCCCGAGGAGCCGGTCAATGAACTGCGCTCCTGCCGGGCGCCCCTAGAAGACTTCTGCCAGTTTCGGGGCATCTGATGCTCGTCGCTTCGGACGACGTCTTCGTGCTCCGCTCCGGTTATATTTTTATCCTTACATTTGTTCAACCGCATTGTTAACGAGAGGTAGTCAAGGTGTCATCACTTTCTCCAGAGCTTCATCAGGTTTTCAAACAGCATGCGGACAAAGCCCTGTCGATCCACAAGGCGGCCGTTTTGGGTGCCGGCATTACCAGTGACGAGACCGTCTCCACGGCGGTGACCTGGGCCGTGAACATGGGCAAGACCCCCATCGTGGTGCAGGACTGCCCGGGCTTTCTGGTCAACCGCATCCTCACCGCCTACACCCGGGGCTTCCTGGAACTGGTGGCAGAAGGCGCCGACTTCGAGCACATCAACAAGGCCATGGAAGCCTTCGGCTGGCCCATGGGCCCGGCTTACCTGGAAGACGTCGTGGGCATTGACACCGGCATCCACGTGTCCGATGTGATTTCCGCGGGCTATCTGGCGCGCATGCCCCGTATCGAGAACGACGCCTTTCGACTGATGAAGTCAAAGGAGCGGTTTGGCCAGAAAAACAGTAAGGGCTTCTACGAGTATCAGCCGGATGACAGCGGCCGTCCCCAGAAGCATTCCAGCCCCGAAGCCCATGAACTGATCCGCGCCATTCAGCCCCATGGTCAGAAGGATGTCAGCGTCGAAGAGGTCCAGGAGCGGATGATGCTGGCAATGATTACAGAATCGGTTCACTGTCTCGAAGACAAGGTGGTGAACTCTGCGGAGGAGCTCGATACCGCGCTGCTGATGGGGATCGGTTTTCCCCGCGAACGGGGCGGCGCCATTCGCTATGCCGACAGCCTGGGCGCCAGCGCGATCCTGGAGCACTGCGAGCACTACCGACATCTGGGCAAGCAGTACGAGTCCACGGAGACGATCCGCAAGCTGGCAAAGACCGGCGGCACCTTCTATGACGCCTTTCCAGCTGGTCACTGACAGGAGCAGTACGCAATGAGTTATGAACGAATTCATCTGGATGTGATCGACGGCGTCGCCACCCTGACTCTGGATCAGCCCAAGACCATGAACGCCATGTCCGTACCGTTGCAGGAAGAAGTCCGGGCCGCCCTGACCGAATTGCGCAATCGCGGCGGCGTCAAGGTCATGATCCTCACCAGTACCGGTAAGGCCTTCTGTTCCGGAGCGGACCTAGGTTCCATGAGCCCCGAGAGCGACGGCGGCCAGAGCCTGGGTACGCAGGTCAATCAGCTGATGCAGAAGCTGTCCAACCCCATGGCCCTGGAACTGCGAAGTCTGCCCTTTCCGGTGGTATCGGCGGTCAATGGCGCTGCCGCGGGTGCCGGTGCCAGCGTCGCGCTGTCGGCAGACATTGTGGTGGCCGGCAAATCCGCCTATTGCCTGTTTCCGTTCATTCCCAAGCTGGGCGTTCTGCCGGACCTGGGCGCCACCTGGGTTCTACCGCGGCTGATCGGACGCGCCAGAGCCATGGCGGTCACCCTTCTGGGGGAGCGCATCCATGGCCTGGAGGCCGTGCAACAGGGCTCATCTGGAAGTGTGTGGAAGATGACCAGCTGCAGACCGAAGCCACTGCCATTGCCAGTCGCCTGGCAGCGAACCCGGCCCATGGGGCACCGGAACTGCGGGCGGCGCTGGACAGGGCCGCCACCGCCACCCTGGCAGAGCAGCTGACCTACGAAGCGGAGCGGCAGCAGTATCTGATCGACAGCCCTAGCTTCCAGGAGGGCGTACGGGCTTTCCTGGAAAAGCGCGACCCGAAATTCTGACTTCCAACCCTGGAAGGCGGACAACAACTGGAGGAACAGCCATGTGGAGCTTTACGACAGCCCCGGATTTCCAGCACGAGCTAGACTGGATCGACCAGTTCGTGGCTGACGAAGTGGAGCCCTTGGATCATGTCCTAGGCAGCCAATGGAACATCCACGACCCCGAATTCGTCCGCCTAGTGCGCCCGCTGCAAGAGAAGGTCCGGGAGCGAGGCCTGTGGGCCTGTCACCTGGGCCCGGAACTCGGCGGCAAAGGCTACGGCCAGCTCAAACTGGCCTTGATGAACGAACAGTTCGGTCGCTCCCGCTTCGGGCCCATTGTCTTCGGCTCTCAGGCTCCGGATACCGGCAACGCCGATATCCTCGCCCATTATGGTACGCCCGAGCAGAAACAGCGCTACCTGGAGCCGTTACTGGCCAACGACATTGTCTCCTGCTTCACCATGACCGAACCCCAGGGCGGCGCCGATCCGCTAATACTAGAAGCCTCCGCAGTCCGGGATGGCGACGAGTGGGTGATCAATGGCGAAAAATGGTTTGCCTCTAATGCCCGTTTCGCCAGCTTCTTCATCATCATGGCGGTGACCGACCCCGAGGCATCGCCCTACCGACGGATGTCCATGTTCATTGTGCCGGCGGACACGCCCGGTATCGAGATCCTCCGCAACTACGGGTTCTATGGTGAGCCGGATGATACCCACGCCCACGTTCGCTGGAGCGGTGTGCGGGTGCCTGTCGACAGCATGCTCGGTGAGCAGGGAGATGCCTTTGTGGTAGCGCAGGTACGCCTTGGGGGCGGTCGCATGCACCACGCCATGCGCACCCTCGCCCAGGCCACCCGCGCTTTCGACATGATGTGCGAGCGTGCGGTATCGCGCTTCACCAAGGGCGAACAATTGTCACAGAAGCAGATGGTCCAGGAGAAAATCGCTGACTCCTGGGTGGAGCTGCGCCAGTTCCGCCTGCTAGTACTGGAAACCGCCTGGCTTATTGACCAGAGCCACGACTACAAGGCCACGCGCAAGAACATTGCCGCCGTCAAAACCGTTATGCCCCGGATTCTCAACGACATCGCGTCCCGTGCCCTGCAGATTCACGGCTCCCTGGGCATCTCCCACGACATGCCGTTTGCGGAATGGATCATCAATTCCTTCCATGTGGGCCTGGCGGATGGTCCCACCGAGGTCCACAAGGTGACCGTGGCGCGGGAAGTGCTCAAGGACGTCAAACAGGCTAACGGCCCTTTCCCGGACTATCTAAAGTCGCAGCAGAAGCAGCGGGCCATGAAGAAGTTCGGCCTGACGGGCGACAACTGAGGAGACATCATCATGACGGGCATAACAAGTCTCAGCCGGTCACTGAACGGATTACGGGTAGTGGTCACCGGTGCCGCCAGCGGCATGGGACGCGCCACCGCGGCGGTGTTTGCCAGCGAGGGCGCACGGGTGGCGGTAACTGATTTCGAGCTGGCCGGCGCCAAGGCGGTGGCGGAAGAGATCGGACAGGCCGGTTTCAGTGCCCGGGCCTGGAAGCTTGACGTCAGCGACGGGGAAGAGATCAAGGATGTGATCACTGGCATCGTCAGCCATCTGGGCGGTCTGGATGTCGTTATCAATAACGCCGGCATCGCCGCCTTCTGCGCCATCGATTCCGCTGACTATGACCAGGTCTGGGAGCGGGCACTGATGGTCATGGTGACCGGCCAGCAGCGCCTTATCCGCGCCGCGCTGCCCCACCTGCGCCAGTCCGCCACTCCGCGGATCGTCAACATTGCCTCCACCGAGGCCCTGGGTGCTACCAACGAGAACAGCCCCTACGCCGCGGCCAAGGCCGGCGTTACCGGACTGACCCGGGCCCTCGCGGTGGAACTGGGGCCGGAAGGCATTACCGTCAACTGCATCTGCCCGGGGCCCATCGAAACTCCCATGACCGGCTTCGTGTCTGCGCAGCACAAGAGGATCTTCGCTAGGCGCCGCACGGCCCTGAGGCGCTACGGCTCCCCGGAGGAAGTGGCCCATATGACCGTCAGCCTGTGCCTGCCGGCGGCTTCCTACATTACCGGCGCGGTGATTCCGGTAGACGGCGGACTGATGGCCCGCAATGCCTGATGACGGTACCCCCGCCACTGCTCGCGACCTTCCGCCCGCCTGACAGAAGTGGGCAGGAGGGATCAGGACAGGGTCAGACCACCGTCGACAATCAGGGTCTGACCGCAGATATAGGAGGCCAGCGGGGAAGCCAGAAACAGGGCGGGCCCTGTCATCTCTTGCGCCAGTCCCATACGGCCACAGGGAATAGCCGCCTCGGCCATTTCCCGGCGTTTGGGGTTGTCCGTGGTCACCTTAGTCAGCTTCGTCGCCACGAATCCCGGGGCAATCCCGTTCACCGAGATGCCCTCCGGCGCCCAGGCTTCTCCCAGGGTTCGAGTCAGGGCCACGGCGCCTGCCTTGGAAGCGTTGTAGGCCGGGTTACCCTTGGTGGCATGGAAGCCAGCGGTAGAGCTGACAATGATCATGGAGCCCCTGGCGGCGGCAAGCTGCTCTTTGAATTTCATAGCGCAGGCCCGCAGGCTGTTGAGGTTCACGTCCATCACCCGGTCCCAGCCTTCGCGTTCGAATTCGCCGCGCTTGTATACCACCATGCCCTGGGACTGCACCAACACATCCAGCTGCCCGAATCTGGGCTGACAGCGCTCAATGGCATCGACATCGGCGACATTGACCCGGGCATAGGACAGGCCAGTCAGATCAGACCCTTCCTCACCGTCGTAGTCAGCAGCCGAGGCGCGGGTGCCCCAGACGTGCACATCGGCACCTCGGGCCCGGAACCCCTGGGCTATTGCATTGCCTATGCCGCTTGAGCCACCCACTACCAGTACCGTCTTGCCCGTATAGTCCAGATCATTCACCTTGCTTCTCCTGTTTTTGAGCTCTTGTTATCACGCTCGCCAGATTAGTCATATCCGGGGCCAGCCGACATCGTCGAAACCGACGATGCTTACCACCACACCGAATGGCTAACGTGGTAGTCGGATAACTGAACCACGACCCCGGATCTCGCAACGGCGGAAGGATAACAACAATGATGCTTACCCGCGGCAAGACCTATGATGCTGGCTACAATGCATTCCGCTGGAATATCCCCGAGTTTTACAAAATGGCTAGTCAGTGCCAGGAAGTGCCGACCGCAATGGTTGGTAGTATTGCCATCCGCGCCCCGGCCCATTGATGATGCTTGGGTACTGGTACCGTCCGGAGGCCACGGCGAACAAGTACGCCGGTCAGTGGGTGCTGACCGGCGACCTGGGATATATGGATGACGACGGTTACTTCTGGTTTCAGGGGCGTGAGGACGATGTCATCACTTCCTCGGGCTACCAGATCGGTCCCGGCGAGGTAGAGGATGCCATTCTCCAACATCCTTCAGTTGCCGACGTCGCCGTAGTGGGTGTCCCAGACGCTATCCGGACCGAAAGCATCGAGGCCTTCGTCGTGCTCAAAGCGGGCGTCCAACCTTCACCAGAACTCGAAGAGGCGCTACGAAATTCGGTCAAGTCACGACTGGCCAGATACGAATACCCCAGAGAATTCGAGTTCCTGGACAGCCTGCCGCTGAAGGTTACCGGAAAGGTACTGCGCAGGGAGCTCCGTGACAGGGAGAAGCGCAAAGCCGGATTGGAATAGGCCGCGGCTATCCCCATGACGTAATCACAACTGCGGCAAAAAAGCGCGGAGAGTTTCATGATTAACCCAATGCTGACCCTGGATGCCCTTTTCACCAATGCCCTGACCCGGTTCGGACCTCGCGTAGCGGTTTGGTTCGATGGAGAAGCGCTTACCTATCACGAACTCCTGAAGCAGGGTTATCAGGTAGCCCATGCCCTCATTCGTCACGGTGTAAGGCCCGGCGTCCGGGTAGCCCTGGCGATGCCCAACCGCCTGGAATATATCGTGGCAGACCAAGGCATTATCCAATCCGGCGGCGCCAAGGTAGCGCTCAACGACATGCTCGGGGATGACGAGGTGATCCACATTCTCGCGAACTCCAACAGCCGCCTAGCCATCGTTGCGAGAAACCGCTTCGAAGTGATCCTGAAGCGGCGTGATGAGTTGCCGGAACTCGAAACCGTGGTTGGTCTGGTACCGGAAGACGAATGCCCCGCAGGCATTGTGTCCTGGCAGGCTTTTCAAACCAGTGAGCCGGCCATCAAACCCGATGTTCTCATCCATCCACAGGACCTGGCGTGGCTGCCCTATACTGGCGGCACGACCGGACGGCCCAAGGGTGTAATCCATACACAGCAGAACATCTGCCTCAACCTGTTCTCGCATATCATGGAAATGGGGCTGCAGGATGACGAACGCCTGTTGCTGACATCTCCCCTCTCGCACTCCGCAGGCATTCTTCTGCAGGCAGGGCTGCTGAAGGGCGCGACACACTATATCGAACAACAATTTGACCCCGGCAAGGTCATTGAACGCATTTCCCGGGATGGAGTCACCTTCACCTTTATGGTCCCCACCATGATCTATCGAGTACTCGACTGGATAGAGAATGAAATTCTCGACTTGGACTCGTTGCGGACCGTGCTCTATGGCGCGGCACCTATCACCGCTGGCCGTCTGCGACAGGGAATTGAGTGTCTGGGGCCGGTCTTCATGCAACTCTATGGTCAGTCCGAAGCACCCAATTTCGTTACTCGTCTGGTCCGAGAAGATCATGACCCTGCGCATCCGGAGCGCCTGCTCAGTTGTGGCCGAGCCGTGGCCATGGCCCAGGTCCGGATTGTAGACAGCAATGGCAACGATGTCCCGACCGGTCACAGCGGCGAGCTTGTCACCCGCACCCCCTATAACATGATTGGCTATCACGGTTTGCCGGAAAAGACCGCTGAGACCATCGTTGACGGGTGGCTGCATACCGGCGATATCGCGCGTATGGATGACGACGGCTATGTTTACCTGCTCGACCGAAAAAACGACATGATCATCAGCGGTGGCATGAACGTCTATACGTCGGAAGTGGAGAACGTGATTCAGGATATTCCCGGGATTAACCAAGTAGCCGTGGTGGGACTGCCAGACGATGACTGGGGGGAGGCGGTTACTGCGTTTATAGTAGCCGATACCGGCCAAACTCTGGACACCCAACACATACTCAATCAATGTCGTAGCCGTCTGTCCAAATACAAGGTACCCAAACGCATTGTGATTGTGGAAAATCTTCCAATTACCGCCTACGGCAAGACAGACAAAAAACGCCTTCGGCAGCATATTCTTTAGCCGTGACGGTGCCGGTCACCATGGCACTGAGTCTGGTAGAGAAAATTTGAGCCTGATCACTCAGCCAGCTTGTCAGCTCCTTGGACGCTAGAACGAGCATGCAGTTGCCAATCACACGAAGGGCGGTAACCATCCTGACCCTGCCGGCAAAGCAATGCCTCAGGGTCATTAATTTTCTCTATATTTTTAAGTGATATGATTGTATTCTTTTATCTTTAGCTTGCCCAGCTGAGACATGTGTACCTCGTCCGGGCCGTCGGCAAGGCGCAGATACCGGTTGATGGTGAAGAAGTGGGCAATCGGGGTGTCGTCGCTTACCCCCATGCCACCGTGAGCCTGGATGGCCCGGTCCGCCACCGTCTGCGCCATCTGCGGCGCCACAATCTTTATTGCGGCGATCAGATCACGGGTGGCGACGTTGCCATATTTGTCCATGTGGAAGGCGGCCTTGAGCGTCAGCAGGCGGGCCTGCTCGATGTCACAGAAGGATTTCGCGATATCCTGGCGGATGCTGCCCTGGCTGGACAACTTCTGGCCGAAGGCCACCCGACTCTCGACTCGCCGCGCCATCATCTCCAGTGACCGCTGGGCCTGCCCGATGGAGCGCATGCAGTGATGGATCCGACCGGGGCCGAGACGTCCCTGTGCGATCTCGAACCCCCGCCCCTCACCAAGAATCAGATTGGATTTAGGCACACGGACGTTCTCAAGCCGCAGTTCCGCCTCACCACCGGGTGAATTGTGGTTGCTGAAGACGGGCTGATTACGCACGATGGTGATGCCCGGGGTATCTCGCGGAATAATGATGGTGGACTGCTGTTGGTGCCGGTCCGCATTGGGGTCGGTCTTGCCCATCAGGATCAGCAATTTGCAGCGTGGGTCCATAATGCCGGTGATCCACCACTTCTGACCATTGATGACGTAATCGTCGCCGTCGGCTCGGATCTCGGTCTCTACATTGGTGGCGTCAGAGGAGGCCACCTGCGGCTCCGTCATCAAGTAGGCTGAGCGGATCTCCCCGGCCAGCAGGGGTTTGAGCCATGTATCCTGCTGCTCCTGACTGCCGTACTTGGCCAGCACTTCCATGTTACCTGTGTCCGGGGCCGAACAGTTAAACACTTCGGGCGCCCAGGGAACCCGGCCCATAATCTCAGCCAGGGGTGCATATTCAAGGTTGGTCAGGCCGGGGCTGAACTCGCCATACTCTTCCGGCAGAAACAGGTTCCACAAGCCATGATCCTTAGCCTTCCGTTTGAGGCCATCCAGGCCGGGCCAGTGTTTCCAAAGATTGTCATGGTTGACCACCCAATCGTAGTACTCCTGCTCGACTTGGTATATGTGTTCATCCATAAACCGCTGAAGCTTACCCATCAGCTCTTGAACTTTCGGGGTATGTTCGAAATCCATGGTCACTCTCTCTACTGGTTATGATGCGGCTTTTTTGCTCGGGTTGCCCAGAGCGGACAGGCCAGAATATAAGTGGATTAGCGGGTGAATTGTTTCACCGGATCCAGTTCAGGGCTCGCTCGAACAGATTGATAGTGCTGGCGTGCAGAAGGTCCCCACTTGCCTTGGTAGCCTTACCGGCGCAGGCTCGGGCATGGGTGCCTTCAAGGATGATGCCAAGCTTGTAGCAGGCCAAAACGGCGTACCAGTCAATCGCGTCCACATTGCGGGTGGTCCGGGCCCGGTAGTGCTCAATTAGCTCGCCGCTGGTCGGAAAGCCGTCCCAGGGGCTCACCGTAAGGGGCTCCACCGTGGACACTCCGTCCACTGGCCAGGTAGCCAGCAGCCAGCCCAGATCCAGCAGTGGATCACCGATGGTGGTCAGCTCCCAGTCCACGATGGCGGCCAGTTCCGCTCCGTCATGACGGTACATAACGTTTCCGAAATGGTAGTCGCCATGAATGATGCCCGGGTCGAACGTGTCGGGCCGATGACGGTCCAGCCAGCTGGCCACCTTTTCAACCCCGGGTATACTCTGGGGTCCGGGCCATCCGGGAAAATCATGGTAGCTTTCCATCTGGGCTTTCCAGCGGGAGACCTGACGGCACAGGTAGTTGTCCGGGTTACCAAAGCCCTCCAGTCCAACCGCCCGGTAATCGACAGCCCCCAAGGCTGTGACACCCTCCACCAGGGCCAGACCCATTCGTCGGCGGATATCCGGGGATCCCGCGTGCAGCGCCGGCAACCCGGTGATGGGAGCAAACCCCTCAACGGGTTCCATCAGGTAGAAGGCAACGCCCAGCACATCCTCCTCCGGGCATCCCAGAATCAGCCTGGGATGAGGAACCGTGGTGTCGGACAACGCCTCCAACATGCGCATCTCGCGGCGCATGGTGTCGTTCGAATTCTTCCTGGGATGAGGGGGTGGCCGGCGAAGCACGAAGGTGCGACCATTACGGTCAAACTTCAGCAGGATGTTCTGGGTACCACCGCCCAGCAGCACTGCGTTCTCAATTTCTCCTGACCCCAAACCCTGACTTTCCATCCATCCCGAAAGTCTTTTTGGGTCAATAGCGGCTCTCCAGTCTTCCACGACGACCTCCTGCTGCCACTTTTTTAGTAACCGAATCTTTAGTTACTACAAACCTTATCAGAGAACAGAAATCGCATGCTCGTCTAAAACGACGAAAACGACGAAAACGGCGAAGCACCAATAATCCATCGCCACGAAAAGCCGTTAAGCGAAAAAGAGAAATCGTCGTTTTCGACGACACAAACCCTTGACTTAGCATCTAGGATTGACCGTAAATAACAACTTGTCATACGCTCGATTGAGCTTACAAAAAATCAGCGTTACAGGTATACAACGAGCACGCATCAAGAATAGTAATAACTTTAAATTAAGAAGCAAGAAGAGAAGCGCAAATGTCCCTACTAGTTATGCACTACGGCCTTGAATTATTCTCTCGTCGTTATCCCGAAAAAAAGGCCATCCAGTTTTCGGCAGGTCAACTGACTTTTAGAGAGCTGAACGCTCGGGCCAATCAAGTAGCCCACTATCTTTCTTCGCTTGGCCTTCGCAAGGGGGAGCGGGTCGCAACTTTCTTAGACAATTGCATACAATATCCCGAAATAATTTACGGTTGCTCAAAAGCTGGCCTTGTTCTTGTGCCCATAAACTTCCGTCTGACCCCGCCGGAAGTCCTTGCTTTAGTTAAACATTCATCAGCAAAAACCATGTTCATAAGTAAGCGCCTTAAAAATGAGCTGAAAGATAGCCACAGCAAATTTCAGGCCGCATTAGACCATGGCATTATGACTTTAAATGGCGATACTTCAATTCCGGATGGGTATGAGAAAACAATCAACAGACAACCTGCAACCAATCCAGACTTGGACGTATCAGAAAATGATCTCTTTTGCATTGGCTACACGTCAGGAACTACTGGTGTACCAAAGGGTGCAAAAATATCTCATCGCTCCAGAGCGCTACTCTTGCTAGCTGCAGCGGTTGAATATGGTCTTACGGAAGATGATGTAAATCTTACACCAGGCGCAATCTACCATGCCGCCCCAATAATATTTATGCTTTTGGCCGTAAATATAGGCGGAACGAGCATCATCATGGAGTCATTTAATCCTGAGGAAATGCTGCAATTAATTGACCGCCATTTGGCTACGAACGCCTTTGTAGCACCCACAATGTTACAGCTAGTCCATCAGCTACCTAAAAACATAAAAGAAAAATACGATCTAACTAGGGACTGTTGACGTTTTCGTATAAGACATTGAATAAAATAGGCAAACTCGTAATATTGAGGTTCCGACACCACCAATAAAACGAGTTTGCCATGCCCCGATTCATGCTCAGTGATGAACACTG
>Ga0307978_1000460_pt1 | contig 34029 bp, 29 predicted proteins | sample OrgLakmetage1056_FD_203151 | JGI IMG/M metagenome (GOLD analysis project Ga0307978, IMG submission 203151) | Saline water microbial communities from Organic Lake, Antarctica - #1056 | ecosystem: Environmental > Aquatic > Non-marine Saline and Alkaline > Saline | place: Antarctica: Organic Lake...
CGCCTAACAAATCGGAGAGTTTGTTTTTCCCCCTCGTGGAATCACTATCAATGCGTATACACGAGTAGTCTGGGAAAATACTTTGAAGGCCTTGTTCAATTTGCTCTGTTCCAAGCCCAAAGGTCTCTAATGAAGGATTTCCGCATTGGCTACATTTTTGCGCAATCGGCTTATGATTTGCGCAGCGATGGCACTGCATATTTTGACTTACCTTGTGCAAGGTATAGGGGTTATCACAATCCAGACAGGTCTCAACATGACCGCATTGATGGCACATTAATGCAGGCGCAAAGCCCCTTCTGTGAACAAACACTAGGACCTGATTTCCCTGCTCCAATTGAATCCGCATCTTTTCAAGCAAGCCCACAGCAATGCCAAATTGCAAAGGCTGGCCTTTCATATCGAGCAATAGTTGACTCGGCATACTAGCGCTCGCTGCGCGCTGAGTGAGTGTTAAGTGATGATATTTGCGGCTAAAAGCATTTTGCAAAGTTTCAAGAGATGGCGTAGCGCTGCCCATAATGAGCGGCACGCCTAGCTGCTTGGCACGATACACAGCAATATCCCTAGCGTGGTATTTTAGGCCATCTTGCTGCTTAAACGACTCATCATGCTCCTCGTCCACAATGATCATACCCGGTTTAACTAAGGGCACAAAGATTGAAGAACGGGTCCCAATAATAATACCCACTTCACCGGCTTTCGCCTGCTGCCAAACTCGCAGTCTTTGGGCATCGTTCAAACCTGAATGCATTACACCAACGATAGGGCCAAACCGCTTTTCAAAACGTGCGACAGTTTGTGGCGTCAGGCCAATTTCGGGCACTAAAATAAGCACTTGTTTACCTTGGCTTACAATGGGTGCGATCACTTGCAGGTATACTTCTGTTTTACCGCTGCCGGTTACTCCCTCAAGTAAGTAGGTTTGAAAGCCTTTTGCTTGATTCACTGCGCTAATTGCTACACTTTGTTCAATATTCGCACCTAGGCTTTCGCCTATGCTAAGACTTCTTTGCCAATCTGTGTTGGGGATGTATGGCGAAACTTCGACTTTTGCCAGCTCCTTCTCAATTACGCTTTTAACAATGGCTGATGAGTATTCTTTTTTGGCTTCTTTGAGCCCTATGGGTGACTGAGCGATTCTTACACATAGTGCTAATTTGCGTTTAGCCTGCTTTAGATTGCGCTCCACTTCGCCTAAGTCGTCAAAAGATCTTTGCAAGATTTGCTGAGCGGGCATCTCACCCGAGGAACCTTTTCTAAGCGCTGCTGGCAGCATGCATGCGTATACTTCACCAATAGGATGCAAGTAAAACTGCGCCATCCATGCGCCCAATGTGCGCTGAGAATCAGACAAAAGAGCTTGGGCATCGAGGCGCTCTATGATGGGTTTAAGCTTGCTTTCATCAATTTGCGGATTAGCATGAATAGATAATACAACACCCACCTGTTCGCGACGCCCAAAAGGAACCCGCACTCTGCAACCAATCCAACTGTCGTCAAGCGCCTGCCCTGGCTGAGCGAGGTAATCAAACGTTTTACGCAAGGGCACTGGCACGGCGACTTGAATTATGTGGGGAGGGCTGTGTGTTGTCATCGGTGTATTCTAATCATCGAGGGCAAACAATAGCAATAGCTAAGGTGGCAGAACTTGCAATCATCTATTAGTGCTTATCAGTAATCTTCGTAGCTGTAACAGTATATATAAAAATACCTTAAACAATGAAAGCTTACTGTATGCTTTTTATAAATCAGCGCAAATATTTGGAGTGAAACCTTGTCGGTATTAGCAGCCTCAGTAGAAACTAAATTTAGATTGGTAACAAGAAGCGACTTTGACGGATTGGTCTGTGCGGTATTATTAAAGGAACTTGGGCTAATCGACGAGATTAAGTTTGTTCACCCAAAAGATATGCAAGACGGTATCATTGAAATTACGCCTAACGACATTACCACAAACTTACCTTATGTTTCCGGCTGTCACATTGCCTTTGACCACCATGAAAGCGAGGTGACACGCAATGCCTCCAACGGCACGGTAAACCATATTATAGACCCAAAAGCCCCGTCGGCGGCACGTGTAGTATATGACTACTACGGCGGCTCAGATGTGTTTCCAAAAGCATGGGACGACATGATGGTAGCAGTAGACAAAGCCGATGCTGCTCAATTTAGTCGTGACGAAATACTTAATCCAACGGGTTGGGTGCTATTAAACTTTATTATGGATAGCCGCACCGGACTCGGGCGCTTTAGAGAATTTAGAATTTCTAACTACCATTTAATGATGGAGTTGATAGATTATTGCCGAGACCATACTATCGAAGAGATTATTGCACTACCTGATGTACACGAACGCGTCGAGTTGTATTACAAACATCAACAACAGTTTCAGGCACAACTCAAAGAATGTACCACCGTTTATGGCAATTTAGCGCTTCTAGATTTGCGTGAGCAATCCACTATTTATGCCGGTAACCGATTTATTATTTATGCATTATTTGAGCAGTGCAATATTTCGATGCATGTAATGTGGGGTGTAAAACAGCGAAACACCGTATTTGCCATTGGTAAATCAATTTTAGATAGAGGCTCAAAGACCAACGTAGGCGAACTATGTTTACAATTTGGTGGTGGTGGGCATCAAGCAGCAGGTACTTGTCAGGTCACTACGGGCAAGGCAGAAAGCACGAAAGCCTCATTAATTGAACAAATCAATGCTGATGGCTAAAGTTGATTGACCGATTACCAAGTTTCGGATAAAATCCGCGCTCGAAATTTGATGTATTGCTAAATGATTAGCAGTACGCTTGAAATTAACACGCTTGGTGTGCGACTTCGGGTTGTATAGCGAGGCGGCCTAACGGTAGGTAATCCAATGAAAGACGGTATTCATCCTCAGTATAATGAGATAAAAGCCACTTGTTCTTGCGGAAACGTAATGGACATTCGCTCTACAATGAAAAAAGACATTAACTTGGACGTATGTTCATCATGTCACCCTTTCTACACTGGTAAACAACGTAATGTTGACACCGGTGGACGCGTTGACCGCTTTAAGAAGCGTTTCGGTGCATTGGGCAAAAAGTAAGCTCAGCAGAAAATATAAAAAGGTGCTTTATAGCGCCTTTTTTTACGCCTAAAATTTGTGCATCCAATTTTTCATCTTTCATATTTCATCTGCAAATATATGTGTTATTGTTTAAGCAGAATTGTTTCATAGAGACACCGCGCAAAGCGCTTTTCTATTATGCCTAAGTAAGGACACCCCTCTACATGTCTGATTTCCGCCAAAAAGCTCTTGATTATCACGCATTTCCTAAACCTGGAAAAATTAGCGTTGAACTAACTACGCCAGCCGACAATGTTGAAGACCTTGCACTTGCATATAGCCCAGGGGTGGCTGAGCCGGTTAAAGAGATTGCGGCCGACCCAGATGCTGCGTATCAATATACTGCAAAGGGTAACTTAGTTGCAGTAATCTCAAATGGCACAGCCATTTTAGGCTTAGGGAATCTTGGACCATTAGCATCAAAACCAGTTATGGAAGGTAAAGCTCTATTGTTTAAGCGCTTTGCTGGAATAGACTCCATTGATATTGAAGTGAAACATCGTACAACCGAAGAATTCATTAGCACCGTCGCGAATATCGCAGATACCTTTGGCGGCATTAATCTTGAGGATATTAAAGCTCCTGAATGCTTTGAAATTGAAAAGGAGTTGATTAAACGTTGCAGCATTCCGGTGTTTCATGATGACCAACACGGCACCGCCATTGTAACTGCCGCTGGCATGCTAAACGCCTTAGAAATTCAAGGTAAGAATATAGAGAATGCGCGCATTGTATGCCTAGGCGCAGGCGCCGCTGCAATTGCATGTATGGAGCTTTTGATTAAGTGCGGCGCACAACGAGAGCGTATTTATATGCTTGACCGCCAAGGCGTTATCCACACTCGTCGCGAGAGCTTAACAGAACATAAAGCGCTTTTTGCCAACAACACCGACAAACGCACACTTGAAGATGTTATGGCAGGTGCAGACGTATTTTTAGGCGTGTCGGGCCCCGATTTATTGCCACCTGAAGCTCTCAAACTGATGGCGCCAAACCCCATCGTATTTGCCTGTTCTAATCCCGACCCTGAAATTCGCCCAGATTTAGCCCACGAAGTGCGCGATGACTTGATTATGGCGACAGGACGCTCTGACTATCCTAATCAAGTAAACAATGTATTGTGTTTTCCTTTCATCTTTAGAGGCGCGCTCGATGTGCGAGCCACTACCATTAATGATGAAATGAAAGTGGCGGCAGTTGAAGCATTGCGCAGTATTTCTAAAGAGGAAGTGCCCGCAGAAGTATTGAAAGCAAGCAATATTGGCGCATTAAGTTTTGGCCGTGAATATATCATTCCAAAACCCATGGACCCTCGCCTGTGCAAACGCATTGCCACCGCAGTAGCACAAGCAGCGATTGACTCCGGCGTTGCAAGACTAGAATCATTACCACCCAATTATTTGGAGTAATATTAGTCATCCTCGAGAAATCGAGGATCTACCACCCATCGTCATCCTCGAGAAGTCGAGGACCTACCACCCATCGTCATCCTCGAGAAGTTGAGGACCTACCACCCACCGTCATCCTCGAGAAGTCGAGGACCTAATTATTAGCCGGCAATAACTATAAATACTGCTGAAAAAATGAACTACTTATTTGTGATATCGCTAATTATAGAAATACACGGTAGACAAAAGTATGATTTTTTTTAGGCTATATAATGTGGCTTATCAGCTTAGATAATGCCTCTGAAAAATATAAAATTAAGGATGAAAAATAAATTACATGAAAATGAATAACTATTTCATGCCCTTTGCAGCTATTTGTTTATTGTCGTCAACAAATGTATTTGCGCAAGTAGTGGGCGGTCTAAAATATTCGAGTTACGATTTTGGAGAAGGTGTTTTTAGCGACCCCGCTACAATTGAGGTAAGTGTTGGCTACAAACTGACTCCCCTTGATAATTTTAGTGTGACACCAGAATTCGCTTATGGTACTGGAATATCGAGTATTGATAGTGTCTTTGGCGAAATTGAAATTAATGACTACATAGGGTTTCGTTCACGCCTTCAATATGACCTTACACAAAATATCGGCATTTATTATCTACCCTCGTATGGGAAGCTAGCAAGAGATCCATTTGTAAATTCTGATGAATGGGGCTTTTCTCATGGTGCTGGCGCTGAGTACAGGCTATCGAACGATTTTGCCTTAGATTTATCTTATGAATCAATCGATAATATTGGCGTATGGAGTGTAGGGATCAGAAAAGTGTTTTAAGCTATATCCACTTTTAGATTTGTCTGCAACATTTTGTTGCAGGCGAGTCTTTATCGCCGCTGTAGTTTTTGCGCCACTCAATTATTTAGATACAAACGCGTCCACTCGGCTAACGACGATGCTTCACCACAACCTCCTGAATCTGGGTAATCACTGGTGTTGAATGTTGAAACGCAAACACAATCTCACGCATTAAACGCAAGCCTTCTATTGGTCTATAAGCAAGTTCTGTCTTACTCAAAATCTCTGAATGCGCAGGCACCAAAGCGCAGCCTAAACCCGCTTGTACTAAGCCTAAGGCGTAATCTATTGTTTGAATTTTAGCTCTGATATCTACACTCAAACCTGCGAGAGTTAGGGTATCGTTTAAATTATCCCAAGCGGCGCATGGAGTTCTCTGAATAAAAGGGAGCGCATCCAAATCTGCTAAGGTAATACTGTCTTTTAGTGACAACATATGGTTATAAGGCAGTGCTAATAAGTAATCTTCTTTCCAAATAGAAATAAAGTGCTCACTTTCATCAATTTCTTCTTTCATGATAATACGCGCATCACAAGTTTGCGTATGCGATACCAAAGTAAGCTCCATTAGCTCTTGCGAGGCGGTGAAGTCTTTGAGTAATGCGCTCATACGCTCAACCCCTAAACCCTTAGTAACGCCGAGCAAAAATGCTTGCTTTGAGCTATTTGTAGTAAACAGTTTTGCAATGGCATCAGCTTGTCCGAGCAACTGTTGCGCTAGTGGGAAAAGCCTTTCGCCGCTCGCAGTAGCGCTTACACCTCGTGCATGTCGATTAAACAACGTGGTGTTTAAATCACTTTCTAGTTGCGCAATGGCAAACGACATTGAGGGCTGCGCCACGAAGCAGGCCTTAGCTGCAGCGCTAAAACTGCCATGCTGATACACTGAAACAAAATATTTGAGGCTACGTAAATCCATACTGACTTTGAGTTAATGATTCTGATGATGTAATCCTATAGGTACAAGCTATGGGAGGTAAAGAAAATATTTATTTTAACTTTGGCTCGGATTTAATTATTATTCGCTTATTAGTTTTATTTGCTGTGGCTAAAGCTTGGCAACATAGCAATACTTTCATATTAAAGGTGCCCTCTAATGTCTACAGAAGCAAAAAACAAAGCCGTATTTAACTGGGAAGACCCATTATCTTTAGATTCGTTATTAACTGAAGAAGAGCGCATGATCAGAGACAGTGCACGTCAGTACTGTCAAGAAAAGCTAATGCCTAGAGTGCTAATGGCAAACCGTGATGAGGTCTTTCATCCTGAAATCATGACTGAATTAGGTGAGCTTGGTTTACTCGGTGCCACCCTGCCTGAAAAATACGGCTGTGCCGGCGTCAATTATGTGGTTTATGGTTTAGTCGCACGCGAAGTAGAGCGTGTCGATAGTGGCTATCGCAGTGCTATGAGCGTGCAATCCTCACTAGTGATGCACCCTATTCATGCCTACGGCAGCGAAGAGCAGCGCATGAAGTATCTACCTAAATTAGCCACTGGTGAATACATTGGCTGCTTTGGTTTAACCGAGCCAGACTCAGGCTCAGATCCTGCCAGCATGATCACCCGTGCAGATCCTGTTGATGGCGGTTATAACTTAACCGGCGCAAAAATGTGGATCACCAACTCCCCTATTGCCGACATTTTTGTTGTGTGGGCAAAACTAGACGGTGTTATCCGCGGCTTTATATTAGAAAGAGGCATGAAGGGCTTAAGCGCGCCTAAAATTGAAGGGAAGTTTTCATTACGAGCGTCTATTACCGGCGAAATTGTTATGGATAATGTGTTTGTGCCTAGCGAGAACATGCTGCCAAATGCCAAAGGCCTCTCTGGGCCATTTGGTTGCTTAAACAAAGCCCGTTATGGTATTTCTTGGGGTGCTTTGGGTGCGGCTGAATTTTGCTGGCACGCGGCTCGTCAGTACACACTAGACCGTGAACAGTTTGGTAAGCCTCTGGCCTCTACTCAACTTATTCAAAAGAAACTCGCCGATATGCAAACAGAAATTACAACGGGTTTGTTCGCGTGCTTACAAGTAGGGCGTTTAATGGACGCGGGTACATTAGCGCCAGAAGCGATTTCCTTAGTAAAACGCAACTCTTGCGGAAAAGCTTTAGATATTGCTCGTACTGCACGTGACATGCACGGCGGTAATGGGATTAGCGATGAATACCATGTAATACGTCATGTCATGAATTTAGAAGCGGTAAATACTTATGAAGGTACCCACGACGTTCACGCCTTAATACTCGGCAGAGCCCAGACCGGTATTCAGGCCTTTTTCTAAACGCCTCTTTATTCCATGATTAGCGGCGCTTTGATTTGTTGTGCATCGCTAGGCTAATGTTAACAGCAAGGTGTGTTGAATAGCAGCACACCCTATCGCAACACATGAAGCGGAGCCAACATGTCTAATCGTAACCAATTGGTAAGAGATAATTTTATCAATTTTGTACGCAGTGCAAACTTACCTAAACCAAGCAGTAAGTTGTCCCCCGCCGATGTAGGCCTGAGTCATAGCGAAGTTGTCGACATTTTTGAGTCTCAGATAATGAGTCGACATTTAGATTTGCAGTCTCGTATTATGCAAAAAAATGGACAGAGCTTTTATACTATAGGTAGCTCTGGGCATGAGGGGAATGCCGCTTACGCAAAAGCCTTTAGACCAAGCGATATGGCGTTTTTACATTACCGCAGCGGCGCATTTGTGATTCAGCGCAGCAAGCAAGTAGCCGGACAAACGCCGCTGTACGATATGCTACTATCTTTTGCCGCCTCAAAAGATGACCCAATGTCAGGCGGTCGTCATAAGGTACTAGGCAGTAAAGCCCTTAATATTCCACCACAAACCAGCACTATTGCGTCTCACTTACCCAAAGCAATAGGCGCGGCTTATAGCATTCCATTAGCTCAGCGTTTAGCGCTTGAGGGTAAAATCCCTAAAGACGGCATGATTGTTTGTAACTTTGGCGACGCCTCCGCAAACCACTCCACCACTCAAGGGGCTTTGAACGCAACAGCTTGGGCGGCTTATCAATCTATCCGTATGCCGATTGTGTTTATTTGCGAAGACAATGGCATTGGTATTTCCACCTCTACACCTGAGGGATGGATTGCAGCCAACTTTCAAAACCGCGCAGGGCTTAACTACCTCTACTGCGACGGTTTAGATATGCTCGATACCTATCAAAAAGCCAAACAAGCTGAACGCTTAGCCAGAGAGCAAGGCAAGCCAGTATTTTTGCATATGCGCACGGTAAGAATTTTAGGCCATGCTGGCTCAGACGCCGAGTTTGTATATCGTAAAATGTCTGCCATTGAGGCGGCTGAATTTCAAGACCCTTTGTTGCACAGCGCTCGAATATTACTTGAAAACAAGATATTAGACGCCAATCAAATCATCGCTATTTATGAAAACATAGAAAGCCGCATCGCTTGCATAGCCCAACAAGCGATCGCTAAACCAAAACTAGAAAGCGCCGAGCAAATAAAGCACAGCATTATCCCGCCGATGCAAGCACCTAAATTGGCGAAAAAGTATCATCAGACCCTCAGCGACGCACAGCGAAATCCACTGTTTGCGCATGAAAAACATAACCTAAATAAGAAACAGCATTTAGCCAAATTGCTTAATTGGGCATTAATCGATTTGATGGCTGAGAACCAAAACATGGTTATGTGCGGTGAAGATATTGCCACCAAAGGCGGTGTTTATAACGTGACAAGTAAGCTATGTGAGCGTTTTGGCAAAAGTAGAGTGATTAACACCTTGCTAGACGAGCAGTCTATTCTTGGTTTAGCTATTGGTATGGCGCACAACGGCTTTTTACCTATTCCTGAAATACAATTTTTAGCTTATGTGCACAACGCCGAAGATCAAATTCGTGGTGAGGCAGCCACCCTTCCCTTCTTCTCAAACGGACAATTTAGTAACCCTATGGTCATCCGAATTGCCGGACTCGCTTATCAGAAAGGTTTTGGTGGGCATTTTCATAATGACAATTCGTTTGCCGTATTTAGAGACATTCCAGGCTTAATTTTGGCCTGTCCATCTAACGGCGCCGATGCCGTAGAAATGATGAGAGATAGCGTAAGACTCGCAAGGGAACAACAGCGTTTAGTCGTATTTTTAGAACCCATTGCCTTGTACATGACTAAAGACTTACACCAAGAGGGCGATGGCCTTTGGACCTCAGAATACATTAAACCCAATAATGAAGCTGAATCTGAACCTTTACTTAAACTTGAAGCGCCAAAGCAAGAGATTAGCATTTATGGCTCGGGTAAGCGTTTATGTATTGTGTCTTATGGCAACGGCTACTATCTATCAAGACAAGCAGAGAAAATATTGGCTGAACAAGGTATTGAGTGTCGTGTAATAGATTTACGTTGGCTTGCCCCCTTAGATGAAAAGGGCATTATTGAGCAAGCAGCGCTTTGTGAAAATGTATTAATAGTAGATGAATGTCGCCAAACTGGCTCTATCAGTGAGGCACTATTTACTCTTTTAGCAGAATCTGAACAAACTCAAAACAAAGTCAAAATCAGCCGAATTACCGCACACGACAGCTTCATTCCCTTAGGCAGTGCTGCTTATAAGGTATTACCATCTACCCAGCAAATAGTGCAAGAGGGCTTGGCTTTAGTGAAGCGGGAGTCCAGTCCTGAGGTCAGCAAGAGCCTCGGTAAAAAAGCAAATAAAAAGAGTGCTAACAGCGCAAAAGCTAAATTAGGGAATGCATCATGAGCCAAGAAAAACCTAAAAAACGCGCCTTAGTCGTGTGCCCAGGCAGAGGCACCTATAACAAAGAAGACCTTGGTTACCTGCAGCGCTTACACCCTGATAAAAAAGACTTTGTTGCTAGCATTGATGCATATCGTGAGCAAAAGGGTCAAGTCAGTATCGCGTCTTTAGATAGTGCTGAGCAGTTTAATATGCGCAGCCACACCGCGGGCGAAAATGCTTCTGCACTAATTTATGCTTGCGCAATGTTAGACTATCAAAGCATTAATACCGATGAGTATGAAATAGTCGCCGTTACGGGTAACTCTATGGGTTGGTATATCGCGCTTGCAGCAGCAGGTGCACTTTCACCGGCCTCAGCTATTGAACTCATCAATACCATGGGCTCGATGATGACCAATGGCGTCATTGGCGGTCAGATGATATATCCTATCACCGATGAGAACTGGGTAGTGGACTTACAGATGCTGAACATTTGTGAGCAGGCCTTAACAACAGTAAATGCGAAACAAGATTGTGAGGTGCATGTATCGATTAAGCTTGGTGGCTACGTGGTGTTTGGCGGCAATAAACCGGGATTAAAAGCTTTAGAACAGGCTCTGCCAAAAGTACAAGACCGCTACCCTATGAATTTATTCAACCACGCTGCTTTTCATACACCATTGCTCAATGAAATATCAGAAAAAGCCCAATCCATGCTTTCGCCAAGCTTATTTACCGCCCCAGCAGTTCCTTTGATTGATGGCCTTGGTCAAATTTGGCAACCCTATAGTTGCGACCCACGGTCATTATATAATTACACCCTTGGTACCCAAGTCGTCGATACTTATGATTTCACCAAAGCCATAGAAGTCTCCATTAAAGAATTTGCCCCAGACAAACTAATAGTGCTTGGCCCCGGAGCAACTTTAGGTGGTGCAGTTGCACAAAGCCTTATTCAGCAAAATTGGTTAGGCTTACAGAGTAAAAAAGATTTTATCGCCCTCCAAAAAACCGACCCGTTTATACTCGCAATGGGGCTTGAAGCGCAGCGTAGTTTAGTCGTTTAGTTTTTTGTTAATGCAAAAACGAATAAATTGAATTAATTGAATAATAATGATGCCACTCAGATGATGAAATAGATAACTGGGTAACAACTTTTGAAAACATTTATGTTTGCGACACCCGAGAAGAGAATAAGCAATGTCCTTCAAGCTTTGAAAAAGTTAAAGACTTATAACATTTATAAAAAAGGGAGTTAAATGAAGAGTTTTATATATATAACGCTTTTAATTTTTGCACCTTTTAATTTGCAAGCTCGAGACAGTGTTATCAATCATCAAGGCCTACATGAAGATTTACAGAAACTATTATCTACCGTAGAAAAAGGCTATGTTTACCTCGATGATAGAGAGATTGACCTTGCGTGTATCAATCAAAAATATTCAAAAAAGGTAACTACAGTTTCATCCCTAAAAGACAGTGTTCTGCTATTCGAAAATCTACTCAATGAGTTTTACGACAGCCATATTTCGTTGTCAACCAACGTTACTGAATCGTATAGATTGTTTGCACCAATCTTTACTGAAACCAGAAATAACAAAACAATTATTACAAATGTCTGGCAAACAAATATTCAGACAATAGATACTGACCTATTAGGCGCTGAAATCCTAGCATTCAATGGCGTCGAATTTTCTAAAACAATAGATGACTTCCCTACCGTTTGCCAAAATAAGGAAAATCCAGAAATAAGAGCGTGGATTGCCAACAAAGTTGTAGCAGGAAAATATAGCGAGCCCCGCGTGCTGCGCTTAAAGCTTAAATCTAGCGAAATAGTTGAATGGGACTTGGACAGTATTCAGCTGCAGAATCCAAGTGGCTTGTTAAGCGTTGATTATATTGACGATATTGCCCTTATCAGAATAAACAATTCGCTTGGTAATAACAGCCTTATTGCAGCGTTTGATACCGCAATAGATACATTATCTAACAATAAAGCCTTAATTCTTGATTTAAGAAACACCAACAGCGGCGGCAATACTTACGTTGCAAAGGGCATTATGAGCCGTCTTATAGATACGCAATTACCTTATCAAAAGCATGAATACACAGAGTCTTGGGACAACCAGACAGATATTACCAGAGCATGGGTCGAACTGGTCAGCCCAAGAGGAAAACAATATACCAAACCCGTTGTTGTGCCTGTTGGGAGATGGACAGGTAGTATGGGAGAAGGCTTAGCAATTGGTCTAGATGCCATGAAAAGAGCTGACATTGTTGGCACGCAAATGAAGAGACTTGCAGGCTCTGATTTTGGCTTTAGATTCAAACACCGAAATTTTGGATATAAAATGATTGTCCAAAAGCTTTTTCATGTTGATGGGACGCCAAGAGAACTATTTTTACCCGAGCATTTTGTAGCGCAAACAAGTATTGATAAAGACGAGAGCTTATTAAAAGCGATTGAGCTACTATCGACTGACAGCCGTTAGCCGCTTGTTGCAAGGATCAGGCAGATGCTTTACTGTTCTCAGCGTATATTTTTCAATTTTGTTTCAAGAGTCACTAACATTTCTATTAATTTTTTAAAGGAAGTAATAAAGATGACGCAAAAAAGCTTTTCAGAATTAAGTGACCAAGAACTCTTAGATGAGGCACATAAACAGCGAGTATCACCTACCACGAATGCGATTTTAATTGGATTTCTAATTGGAATATTAATTTACAGCATCTTGGTAAATTCTATTGGCTTCTTATCTTTAATTCCTTTATTGATGATCTTCATGTTTATTAATAAGGCTAAAAAGAACGCCGAATTGGAAGAGTTACTAAAAGAGCGAAAATTGAAATAATATCCAATTCGCTTACCTTTTAAACCATTCTTGCGTTGGAGCATGCGCACGCCATGATAGAACAATTTAATATCTTCATCGAGCAAGTCTATGCTGTGCTCAATTATGTGCTATTTACCTATGGCGCTCTTGAAGTCACCTTAGGCGAAGTATTGGTTGTTCCCACATATGTGATTGTGGGTATCTTTCTCATCAGATGGTTTGGCCGCTTTATTTTTAATCGTTTAAAAGCTAGCCATGTTGAGCTCAACGTAGCCCACTTATTTAGACGTATATATAACGTCGCCGCCTTAATTCTATTATTTATCACTACACTAGAGCTGATGGATGTGCCCTTGACCGCATTTGCGTTTGTTTCGGGCGCAATCGCAATAGGTGTTGGTTTTGGCGCACAAAACATTATTAACAACTTTATAAGCGGTTGGATTTTAATGTGGGAACGCCCCATTCGAATTAACGATTTTCTTGAAATTGACAGCATAGCCAAAGGTAAAGTAGAGGCCATTAACACTCGCTCAACGCGCATTCGCAGAGTAGACGGCGTACATATGTTAATACCCAACAGTAAGCTCTTAGAAAACACCGTAGTCAACTGGACATTAGTAGACAACGTTATGAGAACCTCGGTAAGAGTAGGCGTTGCATATGGCTCATCAGCTCACAAAGTATCGCAATTAATAGAAGAAGCGGCCAAGCAACAACCCGACGTGCTTTCTGATCCTATTCCACTGGTAATATTTGATGATTTTGGCGACAACTCACTGGTGTTTGAGGTTTATTTTTGGGTCAACGCAACCACAGGTATCGATTTAAGAGTGATTAGAAGTAATATTCGATTTAAAATAGATGCACTATTTGAACAAAATAACATCGTAATTTCATTCCCACAAAGAGATGTGCACCTTGATGGTTCATTAACGATTCACTCGCAAGACAATTCAAGCGGCCCTCACGACGTAATTAAAGCCAAATAGGATTGTTTAGGAATAAAAAAAGCAGGCAAAATGCCTGCTTTTAACTCATTTATCTCAATCGTTTTTATGCTGCTTGCTCTTCGTCCTGTACTTCAGTCTCTTCTACAGGATTCATTAGCAAGTAATCGTAAGCGGCTAGTGCTGACTTCGAGCCCTCACCCATGGCGACTACAATTTGCTTATAAGGCACAGTGGTAACGTCGCCGCAGGCGAAGATACCTTCTTCACTTGTTAAGCCTTTTTCGTTAATAATGACTTCACCATATTTGGTTAAATCGATAACGCCTTCTACCACCTTAGAATTTGGTACTAGGCCTATCTGAACGAATATACCGTGCAGCTCTTGCTGATGTGCTTCGTTTGTAGCTCGGTCTGTATACTCAATAGCACTTACTTTACCGTTTTTCGCAATCACTTGCTTGGTGGCTGCGTTTTTCACTACAGACACATTTTTGCGCTTCATCAACTGGTCGATTAATACTTTATCTGCTTTGAGCTCAGGCATAAATTCATAAACGGTTACCGAACTTACAATACCGGCTAAGTCTAAGGCGGCCTCTACGCCACTGTTACCGCCACCGATAACTGCGACATCTTTACCTTTATAAAACGGTCCGTCACAATGCGGGCAGTATGCTACGCCATTACCAATGTTTTCTTTCTCGCCTGGTACGCCAAGCTCACGCCAGTTCGCACCAGTAGCTATTATAAGCGTGCGAGTTTTAATAACTTCACCCGAGCTTAAGGTAAGAGTTTTAATGTCACCCTTTTCGATTTTTTCCACACGAATATGCTCTTTTAACGTCACTTCGTACTCTTTCAAGTGTGTCATTAATGACCCAGTTAACTCAGGTCCGGTGGTGGTTGGGACAGATATGAGATTTTCAATTCCCATAGTGTCTTTTACTTGTCCACCAAAACGGTCCGCGATAATCGTAGTTTTAACGCCTTTACGTGCAGCGTAAATAGCCGCAGCTACGCCCGCTGGACCACCACCAATTACAGTTACGTCTTGCAGTGGAAGCTCAGGCATATCGTTATCAGCCTGTAAGATCTCAGGTGATACTTTGCCTAATTTTTCTATGATGTTAGCGATTTCTACTTTACCGCTAGCGAAGACTTCACCGTTCAAAAATACTGTGGGTACACCTTGTATTTTATTTTCATCAACGAGGTCTGGATACACGGCCCCGTCAATCATTTCACTTTTAATATTTTCATTTAGCAACGCAAACTGATTCATAGCTTGAACTACGTCAGGACATGCGTGACAGCTGAGACTCACGTAAACCTGAAAATCAAGTTTACCTTTCACTTTCTTGACCATATTTTGAATGGTATCGTCAAGTTTAAGTTTACTTCCACCGGCATGTAAAATCGCCAGGATAAGTGAGTTGAATTCGTGGCCGCCGGGTACACCAGAAAATTTAATGCCGGTTGCTTTACCATTTGCTTCTACTGCAAAAGTGACGGGCGATCTTAATTCGCCAGCAGTATCACGCTCTTCGAAAGTGATGTGCTGTGATATGTCTGCGATTTGTACCAACATATCTTTTAATTCTTTGCGTTTGCTGTGCTCACCGGTCTGTAATACTAGTGTAAGTTCGTTTGATAGGTCTTTAAAATAGCCTTTCAAAGCGTTTAATATATCTTGAGTTAACATAGGGTGACTCCTGTTTTATTTGGCAACACTCACCTGTGAGTGAAGTTGCAACTCGCTCATAATAAATAAGGTTCTGGGGGTAAAAGGTTGAAGCCTATACTGAGCTCAAAGATTGCGCGCCGAAGCTTCAATCATTTACACCCAAAATGTCTCGCAGCCTGAGCTGCGAGCATTCTGATTGACAAAAGCTGGTTTAGATTTTACCAACTAAATCTAAACTTGGAGTTAAAGTCGCTTGACCTTCTTCCCATGCTGCTGGGCAAACTTCACCATCATTATTAGCAACATACTGTGCCGCTTTAACTTTGCGCAACATGTCTTTTGCTGAACGACCGATGCCAAGATCATGAACCTCAGCTACTTTAACAATCCCTTCTGGGTTTGCTAGGAAAGTACCACGAAGTGCTTGACCCGCTTCTTCAATCATTACATCAAAACCGCGTGCTAATTTGAACGTTGGATCAGCTAGCATTGGATAGGTTACATTGCCAATTGCATCAGAAACTTCATGCCATGCTTTGTGTACAAAATGTGAATCAGTGGATACAGAATATACTTCTGCGCCAAGGCTTAGTAATTCGTCATGGATTTTAGCCATATCTTCCAGCTCTGTGGGGCATACAAAAGTAAAATCAGCTGGGTAAAACAAAAAGATTGACCATTTACCTTTTACATCTTCACTGGTAATTGTTTTGAACTCACCATTGTGAAAAGCTTCTACAGAAAAGTCTGGGATCATCTGGTTGATAATTGACATGTTTATTATTCCTCAGTTAGTTAACGATTAAATTGGTTACGTGATTGATTACGTTGACAACAAAGATACAGATGTTTTTATACAAATAAAATTGAAATTAAACGATGGGCTTAATCTTAAAAAGCGATTAGCATTTTATAAGTGTATCTATGTTGACTGAATTCTTGTCTTTCTACGCTGGCCGCCGACGCCGTAAAAAATAAGCGAGGATTAAGCCAGAAATAAAACCAAACAAATGAGACTCCCATGAGACATAGGGATATGAAGGCAGCACGCCAAAAATCATAGTGCCATAAAAAATACCAACAAAGACAGAAATGACGGTTAAAAACAAGCGCCTGCTCAGTAAGCCAGCTAACAGCAAATATCCAAAATATCCATAAATAACACCGCTTGCTCCGATATGAATGGCCGTTCTGCCAAATAACCAAACCGCGAGGCCGGTCATTACAATGAGCAATCCACTCACCTGTACAAAGCGCTTGTTGCCAAATTGCAGCATACACATCACAAATACGCCAAGCGTGACCATATTAGAGGCAAAGTGTCCGATGCTGCCATGTATGAATGGAGCGCTAAAAATGAAGCCTACCGAAGGGATAGAGCGCGGCAAAATACCATAAGAAGACAACATACGACCACTAACAATGTTAACAAGCTCGATGACTAACATTACTGCTAATATCCAGCCCATCCATTTGAGCTGTTGACTGAGACTCGTCGTTTTATTATTCATTAATTTGCCTTACCAATATACTTCTGCCTGCATCGCAATTTTTCGCGAACTTTCCATTACGCTCAATACACTCTGAGTTTTATCTTTCATCCACTTCTGAAATTCAACTGGGTCGTCAACATCGCATTCATAACTGGCCTCTTTTAAAAACGAAAGTGCCTTTAGTTCATCAATGCCATCTAATAAGTCTAACCAAGGTGCCCTAAAGTTACCCCTATTTTCCGCAAATAAATCTCCCAGTAAAAAACCGTTAGTTAGTGATTGTTTTAAAGTAACCTCTAAGGCTAAATACTTATTACTGTCCATCGCATTATTGCGAGGCAACGACTGCATAACAGTTTGCCAGCTCTGCGATAACCAGCCATTGGCGTGTTTGCCAATAGGGATATCGGCACCATCATTTTGTTCTCGCCAAGGCTTTTCGATCAGCAATCGAGATGCGCCTAACTGAACACGGCTACTCAAGTTCGACATTAGTAGTGTTTTGGGGTCATATGCCATAAGCAGGCCTTCTCGTCGACCTAAAAGATAATTCATCATCGGCGAATTTTTCGGAACACGCTTACAAAAAGGTCCTTTGCGTGAGCGTAACTGATGAATACTAATCAGATCTTCTTGCCATGCCCACTGCTGGACTAATAACAATAACTGCTTATGTAATTGCAAAAGAGGGTCTGACTGCAATACTGGCAAATAAAGTGATACGCTTTGCATAAGTAACAATAATGCTTCGCGTACTTGTGTTAATGCCTTTGCATCATCACTTTCTAAGTACAGTCCCTGATGATACTGCCAATGCTCGAGTGCACATTCTATAGCTTTGCATAAACCTTCTTCGGTTGTATCTTCGTGACTCAAAGGTAAGAATTTTGGGAGTACACGACTCGCGTTACGTGCTCCCTTTACTAAACGATATCCTCTTGCTGCTTTTGTAATGTTACTCAAGCGAGCTGGCATCGCTGCACAAATTTGATCCGCAATGTCATATAAATGAGAGGCATTACCGCGCTTTAACTCAAGTTCAATTTCGCAAATAGCTAAAACATCTTCTTGTACTCTCACTTCTCCCATATCTAATACTAATTCAACCAGCGAGTCTGGTGTTTCTATGTCAAATTGAGAGCGATGGAAATGCGTTGTAAACAACTTTGAAATTTGTTTGTTGACCTGTGCCACATCAAAATCTTCACCCCAAATATCAGCCTCAAACTTGTGTAAATCTGGCTTAGGCGAACTAAGCGAAACATTGTATTCAGGTCGTTGATGCAGACCGCCTTGCACTTGTCCTTGAGTCTTTACTGTTTGTTCGTACATGCCGTCAACTGAGCGCACTCTAAAACCTATTTTTCGGCTTCCAAGGATTTGCTCTGGCGTATCGTAATAGTCATTAAATACATCTTTATTTGACCGTGTGATAGTCGCGCTCAGCTTAGGTAATATTTCGCTTTCAATGATGGCCAGTGCATCAGCCTCAACAACTAATTTTAGCTCGATTTCCATTCCGCTCCCGCAACGAGGTTTGCTTGTTATTTAATACTAATAAGCATACCATCTATTTAAAAAAATGGATGAGTAAACAATGATGCTTCGCACAATTTTTATCTTACTGCTTAGCTGTGCAAGCGTATTCAGCATAGCGCAAACGGCCTCCAACAACACGCAACAGGGTGAATCTGGATTTGTGTCCAACGAACTGTTTATTTATATGCGCGCTGGACCGACTCCAAACTTTAGATTGGTAGGCACTATCACCGCGGGTGAGCCTGTTCGTATGTTGCAGCGTGAGGGCGACTATGTCGAAGTCATAGACAGTCGTCAACGCACGGGATGGATTGAAAGGGAGTTCTATACTCAATCACCATCATTGCAATCACAAGTGAGTGAATTAAGTAGTAACTTAGATTTATTACAAAGTACTCGCTTACGTTTAGAGGCAGAAAATAAAACACTATCACAAGACCTAAATGCCGTTCAAACTCAGGCCAAACAGCTAAATCGAGATTTAACAGAACAACTTGAGCAAGTCAGCGTTATTAAGCAGGAAGCTGAACAGAGAGACAAAATGAGTCAGGTGCAATGGTTAACTCGTGGTGCGATTATCGCCTTAGTAAGTATATTACTAGGCTTTATGTTAGGAGCATTTGCACGGCGCAATCGTTCACGAAACAGCTTGATGTAACCTTAACTTACTAAAAGCTTACTACATAAAAAAGGGCGCTTACATGCGCCCTTTTGATTGTTTAATTACTTACTATTAATCGTCGTCTTCTTCTAAGGTCATCAGTGAGGTATTACCACCCGAAGCTGTAGTATCAATCGAAATAGTTTTTTCAGTCATCAAACGTTGAATCATATTATCGTTATACTCGGCAGTAATCATCGGCAATATCGCACCTTTACGCTTAGCAAGCTCCCCTGCAATGTTAGCTGCACGTGAGGTATTACTGTCAATTACCACACCACATAGGTCTTTATGGTTAAGCAGTGCTTGCATGTGCTTCAACCGTGCGACTTGGAAAATGTTATCTGGTGCACCCGTGGTTTCTAGTTTATTTTTAAATGCCAGTGCTTCATCATAAAACAAGTCAGAAACAACCGAAATAACAGGATTACCCGTTGCAAGGGCGGTCACAATTGACAACATCCAATATTCAAACGTCACCTCTTTATCTGCGAAAGTGACTAAGATACCCCGTGGTTCAAGATGCAATGTATTCGACTCTCCTGTTGGACCAGGCAGTACTCTTGGTTTTTTCAAGCGCTTTTCAATCGTTATTAATTGCTCTCTAGCCGTAGCTAGAGTTTTATTCAAATCCTCTGCTAGGTCATCAACAATATCGATTAAGGCAATTTTTGCTAATAACTGACGCACCCAAGAAATACGTGATGTGAGTGATGTAAGGCGCCAAGGCTTTGCCACTGCTAGCGCATTTTTCATGAATACTGCAACATCCTCATAATCTGGAGCTTCGCTTAATAAAGCGGCATCATCGCTGAGTTTGGCTTGAACGGGAGTATAATCTGGTGTTGATTTCTCAATCATCAAACGAGGTAAATAGTTTGGCCCGCCAGCCTTCGGCCCTGTACCAGATAAACCTCTACCACCGAAGGGTTGAACCCCTACAATCGCGCCAATCATATTTCGATTGATATATACGTTTCCGGCATTTGATAAAGTTGCAAGCTCATGGGCACGTTCTTCAATTCTTGAGTGAATTCCCATTGTTAAGCCAAAACCAGTGTTATTGATTTGATCCATCACATCGTTAATTTTCTTTCCATCGAAACGTACAATGTGTACGCAGGGCCCAAAGACTTCGCGCTCCAATTGGTCAATACCGCTAATTTCATACAAACGCGGCGCAAAGAACGTGCCCTCTAGGCTTTCGTCTAGCTCACACTGATAGAGCAGCTTAGCGCCCTCCTTATTTTGCATTTGCTGCGCATGCTGGTTCAACGAATCTAATGCTTTTTTATCGATTACAGGACCAATGTCGGTACTCAACCATTGTGGGTCACCCACTTTAAGTTCCTTCAGAGCACCTACTAACATCTCAATTAGCTCATCGGCAATGTCTTTTTGTATAAATAGTACTCGCAAAGCAGAACATCTTTGGCCTGCACTCTGAAACCCTGAGGTGATTACATCGTCTACGACTTGTTCAGGAAGGGCGGTAGAATCAACAATCATACAATTTTGCCCGCCGGTTTCTGCAATCAAGGGCACTTGCCCGGTGCCACGGTCAGCGAGCTTTTGGGATATCAGAGAGCCGGTTTGCGTAGAGCCTGTAAATATAACTCCCTGTATTCTTAGGTCAGGCAGCATGACGTCACCCACATCTGGGCCGCGAGCAACAATTAGTTGCACAACATCGTCAGGGAGGCCTACAGACTGCATTAATTCGATTGCTCGTCGCGCAATCATGCTAGTTTGCTCTGCTGGTTTGGCAATTACTGTGTTGCCGGTAACCACTGCCGCGGCTACTTGCCCTAAGAAAATCGCTAAGGGAAAGTTCCACGGACTGATACACAAAACAACGCCACGAGGCGCTAAACGGTCTCTCGGGTCTAACTCAATGGCTCTTGCAGCATAATAACGACAAAAATCCACGGCCTCACGCACTTCATCGATGCCGTCTTGAGCAATTTTACCCGCTTCTTTTATGCACAAACCGATAAGCTCATCCATATGTCGCTCTAGGATGTCTGCAGTGCGATTTAAGACCAATGCTCGGTCTTCAACTGGCGTATTAGACCATGATGCAAAGGCGGCATCTGCCGTATCAAGCTTGGACTTCATCTCCTCGCTCGTGTCATAACGATGATAGCCTACAGTCTCTTTATGATTAGCTGGATTAATAACGGCAACATGTTCATCCGTCGGCTCAAATTGCGAGAGCGCTAGCATATGCTGATCGAACCATTTTTCTAGGTTGAATTTGGTATAAATCAACGAATTAATGTCGTATAAATCTTGTCCTTTAGAATTATCTCGCTCGCCATCGAACATATCAATCGGCATGCGAATTTGGTCATTCACTCGTTTGGCCATGCGCTGTGTATGCTCTACTGGATCCCCTAAGAGCTCTTCTACTGCTTTCTCATCATCAACAATAGCATTCACAAACGATGAATTAGCGCCATTCTCAAGCAAGCGACGCACTAAGTAGGCCAGCAGATCTTCATGTTCACCCACTGGCGCATAAACACGAACTTGAATTTTGTCTTCTTCTACAATTTGGTCGTACAAGGTATCGCCCATGCCATGCAGACACTGGAACTCAAAGTTTTCCTTATCATCACCGGCTAGCTCTAATATGACTGAAGCAGTATAGGCATTGTGAGTCGCAAATTGCGGATAAATAGTATCGCGGTAAGCCAGTAGACGGTTAGCACATGCATGATAAGATACATCAGTTGAGGATTTACGGGTGAATACTGGAAACTCTTCTACACCCATTTGCTGTGTGTGCTTAATTTCGGTATCCCAATAAGCGCCTTTCACTAGCCTTACCATCATACTTTTGCCAACATTCTGCGTGAGCTCTCGAACCCATTCAATGACAAAAATAGACCGCTTTTGGTAAGCCTGTACGGCAATACCAAAACCTGTCCACTCGGCTAAATCTGGATCGCTAAACACACGTTCTATAATGTCTAATGAAATTTCGAGGCGTTCTGATTCTTCAGCGTCTACGGTAAGACCTATATTAAGGTCCTTCGCCATTATACATAGGGCTTTAAGCTTTTCACTCAGCTCATCTACTATTGAATCTTGCTTTAAAAAGTCAAAATGTGGGTGAATGGCAGAAAGTTTTACCGATATGCCAGGGCTTTTTATTGGTCCTTTGCCTTTGGCTGCCTTACCAATCACCTTAATTGCTTGAGCATAAGAGTCGTAATAACGCTGAGCATCTTTCGCAGTGCGTGCCCCTTCTCCTAACATATCATATGAATATACATATCCTTTACGCTCTTTTTCTTCTGCGCGCTTTACCGCATCTTCAATGGTTTCACCCATGACAAACTGCTTACCCATAACCTTCATGGCAATGTTCATTGCGCGCCGAATCACGGGTTCGCCCAAGCGACCTAGCGTCTTTTTTAACAGACCAATTTGTTCTTGCTTGCGTTTGTCAGCGTAAGTAACCATGTTACCCGTAAACATTAAGCCCCATGCGGATGCATTGACGAATAATGAATCACTGTTGCCTAAATGTGGTGCCCATTTACCTTGAGAAAGCTTGTCGCGGATAAGTTCATCTTGAGTGCCTTTGTCTGGCACTCGTAATAATGCTTCAGCTAAACACATTAGTACCACGCCTTCCGCTGTGGATAAGGAATATTCGTTGAGTAAGGCGTCTACTCCGCCGTGAGCAGAGTTTTCTCGACGAATTCGCAAGACCATAGTGCGGGCTCGCTCCCAAGCTCGACTGCGAGCTCGCATACTTACTTCTGCTTCAGGTAGTACATGTTCAACGGCACGCGCCTCACTAATTCGATAAAAATCACGAATCTTTTGACGAATAATAGATTCGGTAGCAAGATTACTGCGTACTAGCATAAAGGACCTCTATGGTGGGATAATACCCATTGAAAATAAACGCGTGCATCATGCGCTTTAATCTCATCATTATCTACAGACCTATGAAGAAATTAGCGCAGTTCACGTCCTGCATACGATATAGGCTTAATAAGCTGAGCTTGTAATTAAGATTTATCGTAATATCACACCATTTTAGCGCGATAAGCATTACAATACTAAATAAGGGTGTCATAGGCTTGCCGAAATTTGCAAGCTCTGTAAAAATATTGATACTCAATGGCGTACACCCCGAGGGTTAAGAACAGAAATTGTTACCGCAAATATGGTGGACCAGTATAATATTCTACCAGTCAATAAATAATATGGAGACAAGGTATGTCAGGGCAATCAAGTATGAGTAAAAACCAGCTAAACGAGCAAGCCGGTAAAGTGTCTTTATGGTTAGTTATCCCCCTAGCAACCATCGCTTTTTTAATTGCATTTTATCTGTTGTTTGCAAACACCATTATTAAAAGTATTGCGCAAAGTGCATTAGGCGATGCTTCTGGTGCTGAGGTCAATATAGAAAGCCTTGATCACAGTTTATTTCCGCTTGGCATCGACATACAAAACATTCAGTTTACCGATGCTGCTCAACCGTTTAGAAACAAAATTGCTGCCAACCGCATTCAAGCTGATGTGGCACTAATGCCCTTGTTATCAAGTAAGCTTATTATGGAAAACCTTGTTATTGATGAGATAACCTTTGACACAGCACGCAAAGCTGAAGGCGAAGTTTATCGCCCAGCCACTTCAAGCTCTGGCTTTGCTTTTCCAACACTTGAAGACTTGCCAAGTGTAGACGAGGTACTCGCTAATTCTCCATTACAGACCACCGCTGCAATTACTCAAGCACAAGAGACCTATCAAAAATACGAACAACCATTACAAGAAAAATATGCCACGCTACCTGAGAAAGAAAAAATAGAAGAGTACAAGACGCAGCTGAAAGTTATTCAGGAAATGGACTTTAACAACCCTGCGAATATTGCCAAAGCAAAGCAAATGTTTGATGAGCTCAAAGCACAAATCCAGAGCGACCGCGATAAAGTATCTGAATTTGTAACCCTCGCTAAACAAGCACAGGGTGAAGTCAATGCCAGTGTGCTTGCACTGAAAGCTGCACCAGCACAAGACTATGCTTTGCTTAAAGGCCTCGTTGCTGGTGATGAAGCCGCTATCGGACAAGTGAGTCAGCATTTGTTCGGCGATAAAGCAAAGCTCTATACACAAGCCTTAGTCGCGGCTGCTGATATGCTGTTAAATGCCAAAGGTGACAACGCTCAAGAAGTGCCTGTTGTAGATGATTCGGGCTTACCTATGGTGTGGATTAAAAACGCAGAGATAAGCGTAAAATGGTTAGATGAAACGATTGCGAGCACATGGAGTAATATCACCGAGCAGCATGCTTTAGTTGGCAACCCAACTACTTTCAAGGTGGACTCTACCAAAGCTAACTATTGGCAAGCAATCAACTTAAACGGCCAGTTTGAAATTTTGTCTGGCATGGTAAGCGCTACGCAAAACTGGAATGTAGCAGGCCTAAAACTCGAAGACGTCACACTTATACCCGAACAAGCAAAGCAAAAGCTAAACGCTATGTTAAACAGCGGTTTATTAGACTCAAAAGGCTCCTTGTCTATTGTAAATAATCAACTAGACGGCACAAGCAATTTTGATTTATCACAACTTGCGTTAGACGCTCAAGGCAGCAACACATTAACCAATGCAATTGCTGCTGCAATTAGTGAACAAACATCATTTAATCTGACAGGTAAATTTTATGGTGATGTATCTAATCCAAGCATTGATTTAGATTCGCAGTTTGATAAAAACTTGGTCGCGTCTTTAGGTGCAGGTCTTGCGGCCAACCCTAAACTTGATGAATTACGTCAAAAGCTTAATGCAAAAATGAACAGTCAACTCGGTACTTCGGGCGATCAACTTGATAGCGTTAATGCCCTATTAGGTGCCGCGCAAGGAGATTCTGAAGCGTTGACGTCCTTACTAGGCGCACAACTCAATAATAAAGTTGAAGAGAAAAAAGACGAGCTCATGAACAAGTTAAAAAATAAGCTATTAAATGATTGAGCTCCCTATGTGAGCTAAATTATATTGAGCAGGTAAATTGGGGCGCAATGACATTAAACAGTACAGCATTGTTTAAGACGCCCACATGCCTTAAACTAATATAACTATAAACTAGCAAAACCAAGCAGAGGCGTAATATGAAGCACAAGTGGCTTGCCTTTATTTTGATAGTGCTCTTTGCCGCGCTTCAAGCCCGCCTGTGGTTTGGTAAAAATAGCATCGCCGACTATCATGAGATGAAAGCTAACATTGAACAGATGCAACAACAAAATGCTAAATTACGGCAGCGCAACGGTTTGTTAAAAGCCGATATTGAAGATTTAGAGCTAGGTATAGATTCGATGGAAGAGCGCGCTCGTAATGAACTCGGATTGATAAAAGAGGGCGAAACCTTTTACCGCGTCCTGCCCAAAGAGTAAGCTTTTTTGCAAACATACACATCATACTCGGTTGTCATACCAGCCGCCGGCATAGGTGCTCGAATGAACGCTGCACTTCCTAAGCAATATTTGTGTGTTGAGTCGAAAACACTTCTAGAACATGCTATCGAAGTATTTGTCTCGCATCCCAAAATCTCTGAAATTGTGGTCTGCTTGCACGCAGATGACAAACGTTTCGATGAACTAGCGATAGCAAAACATGCCAAAGTCACCAGTGTTATTGGCGGAGCTAGCCGAGCCGAGTCTGTGCTACAAGGTTTACAGTATCTTAAGCAGTACAGTAAAAATCAAATAGTGTTGGTCCATGACGCAGCTCGTCCCGGACTAACGCATATGGCATTGAATCGATTATTAGCTTGCTCGGGCGAGTGTAACAGCGCAATCCTTGCCCTACCTGTCGTAGATACCATTAAGCAAGCGACAAAAAGTATTGAATCGCTAGACAAAACAGCCATAAGTGAGCGTGTAGTTGAGTGCACACTAGACCGCGCCAGACTTTATATGGCTCAAACGCCACAGATGTTTGATATACAAGAGCTATTCACGGCAATCAACACCGGTTTACATAATGCTGAGAATATTACCGATGAGGCCTCTGCCATAGAATTAATGGGTGGAAAAGTAAGATTAATTGAGGGCGAGACCTGTAATTTGAAGGTCACGCGACCAGAAGATTTGGAGATAATGCGCTTTTATTTTGCGCAGCGGAAAACACAATGATCAGAATTGGACATGGCTATGATGTACATAAGTTTGGCGCTGACAAACCGTTAATTTTATGTGGTGAAAGCATTGCATACGAAACAGGGTTGATTGCGCATTCCGACGGTGACGTCGCGCTACATGCTTTATGCGATGCACTATTGGGTGCTCTAGCGCTTGGTGATATTGGAAAACACTTTCCGGATACCGATGACGAATTTGCAGGTGCTGATTCACTGGTACTTCTTCAACATGTTTACGGCTTGATTAAGGACGAAGGTTTTATACTCGCCAATGCCGATATCACCATTGCCGCTCAGGCGCCAAAATTAGCCCCTCATATTATAAATATGCGGGGTAATATCGCAGATGCCTTAGGATTAGATATTAATCAAATTAGCGTGAAAGCCACTACCACTGAAAAACTGGGTTTTGTGGGACGCAAAGAAGGTATTGCTTGTGATGCCGTTGTGTTATTGGAGTCGATTGCGCAGTGAGCTTAAGTACTCAACATTGGCACCATTTACATGGCGCTCCTCTCGCTACCGGTATTATGAAACAAGAGCCTGATGACTTTGTAGTTGAAGAACTGTTAGGTTTTGAGCTCACAGGCGACGGCGAGCATCACATTTTATGGGTAGAAAAACTCAATACAAATACTGCATTTGTTGCGGAACAATTATCAGCATTTTCCGGCATTCCACTACGCGATATTGCTTACGCCGGTCGTAAAGATAAGTACGCACGCACACGCCAATACTTCAGTGTTTATCAAGGCAAACATAGCGCGCCAGATTGGGATGCATTTTCATGTGAAAACGTCACCATTCTTAAGGTGACACGCCATAATAAAAAGTTTCGTCTTGGCGCTCTTGAAGGTAATAAATTCACACTCACCGTACGGGACTTTGCAGTTGACGACATTGCGGCTCTGAGCAACCGACTTGAATTAATTAAACAATACGGTGTGCCTAACTATTATGGTCAGCAGCGTTTTGGAGAAATGCGTACAGCTAGCGGAGTACGCCTGAATGGTAATTTAGAACTTGCGCTTAAAATGACGCAAGGTGAGAAGATTAAAAACAGAAATAAGCGTTCAATGGCAATTTCAGCGCTAAGAAGTTGGCTGTTTAATGAAGTCCTGAGTAAGCGCATAGAACAAAATTTACATCAACAGATTCTGCCAGGAGATGCTTTACAGCTAAGCGGCTCTAATAGCTTTTTTGTTGTAAAAGAAAACGATGATATGAAAGTGCTAGCGTCACGTCTTAAACAAAGAGATCTTGGTGTAACCGCTCCGCTATATGGTGAAGGTAAATCTTTAACTAAATTGGCCGCCGAAGACTTTGAACAAGCTGCGATTAATGCTCATACCGATATGATTCAAGCTCTCGCTGGACTGGGGCTTAAACAAGAGCGCAGAGCTATTATGCTTTTTCCAGACGAGTTGAAATGGGAATATGAGAACAACACACTACTAATTAGTTTTATCCTTCCGGCGGGCTGCTTTGCAACATCGGTCATGCAAGAATTGGTTAACACTGCCACATGATAGAAGAGCAGAATCATGATTAAAGCTACTCGCAGAGGTTTAGAGCTCGCAACTCTTCTTAAAAAGGAAGGGATTAGCAATACGCGTGTATTAGAAGTGATTGCCGCTACCCCAAGAGAGCTTTTTATACCCGACGCCCTTAAACACAAAGCATACGAGAATACCGCCTTACCCATTGGAAAAGGTCAGACCATTTCGCAGCCTTACACTGTTGCTAGAATGACAGAGTTACTTTTAGCACAAAATGGTTCTTGTGAATCGGTTCTAGAAATTGGCACAGGGTCGGGATATCAAACAGCGATTTTAGCCCAGCTTTTTAAAAAGGTCTTCACCGTTGAACGTATTAAATCACTGCAATTTCAAGCAAAAAGAAAAATGAATCAACTTGACCTACACAATGTCCAAATGAAACACGGGGACGGTTGGTTAGGTTGGCCTAGTAAAGCCCCTTTTACTGCAATTATTGTTACTGCCGCACCGATAAAAGTGCCAGAAGCTTTGCCTTTGCAGTTATCTGAAAAAGGTCGCTTAATCATTCCTGTGGGCGAAAACTCACAGCAATTAAAGTGCATAGAGTTGCAGCAAGGAACATGGGCAGAGCAAAACATCGAGAACGTTAGGTTTGTGCCTTTAATTGCCGGCGAACTTGCTTGAGGCTTTCTTGCTTGACGCTGATACATAGCGAGGCTTTATCACAAAGGTTATGCACAGATATAGTTTACTTAGGGCTGTGAAAGAATGAAAACTCGGTTAACGCTATTGCTTTGCGCTTCATTTCTTATTTCATCATGCGCGAGTCGTTTTGAACCGGCCCCCGTAGTCTCATTGTCTACTCGCCTTGCCTCACAAAACAACCTCACCGAAATAAGCGGTGAGACTTACATTGTGCAAGCCGGTGACACGCTATTTTCTATCGCATTCTACAGCGGCAATACCTACAGAGACTTAGCCGCTTTAAATAATTTATCACAGCCTTTTGTCATTAATATAGGCCAAACACTGCGCCTTACAGACCAACCAACAGGGGCAAACACTCGAAAAAACATTGATTTAGCAAAAAAGAATACGGTATCGACCAAGGTATCAGTTGACGCTTCACCTTCTCAGGCGTATGGTGATGATAATAAGAAAAAACTACAGAATTCACGAAATAATCACATCAAACCATCGACAAAACCTTTTAATCGACGATGGATTTGGCCAGCCACAGGCGAGCATGCGATAGCCACCGTTGGAACTGACGGCGGTAATCGAGGCTTAGACATCAAAGGGTTACTTGGCAGCAAGATAACCGCAGCAGCAGACGGAAAGGTCGTTTACGCTGGAAATGCACTGAAGGGATATGGAAACTTAGTTATCATCAAACACGATGACAATTATTTAAGCGCATACGCTCATAATCAAAGTATTTTGGTGAATGAACAAGCTTACGTAACCCAAGGACAGCAAATTGCCACAATGGGCCAATCAGGCGCGAGTGAAGTTATGTTGCATTTTGAAATACGCAAAAGAGGTAAGTCACAAGATCCGTTCATTTATTTGCCGGACATTTGAAAGATTTACCGAAGCATAGGTTTACATAATTAAACCATTGCAACCGAAAAGGTACAAACGCACTTATGACTACTCAAAGCTCTGAACCCAAAACTCACAAAGACTCTCTGGACTTTGACACCTCCGAAGATAGTAAAAACGAATTAGACGATGACAGTAATTCAGCAGAAACCAAAGCTGAGCCTACCGCTGTAAAACACCTAGATGCCACTCAAATTTATTTAAATGAAATTGGATTTTCTCCCTTATTAACTGCTCAAGAAGAAGTTAAATTTTCAAGAGAAGCACTAAAAGGTAATGTCGCTTCGCGCGAAAGAATGATTGTAAGTAACCTGCGTTTAGTCGTGAAAATAGCCCGCAGATACAATAACAGAGGTTTAGCGCTTTTAGATTTGATTGAGGAAGGTAACTTAGGTTTGATTCGTGCGGTCGAAAAATTTGATCCCGAAAGAGGATTTAGATTCTCTACTTATGCTACATGGTGGATAAGACAGACGATTGAACGCGCTTTGATGAATCAAACACGTACCATTCGCTTGCCCATACATATCGTGAAAGAACTAAATCTTTATTTACGAACCGCTCGTAAACTGCGCCAAGAGCTCGACCATGAACCCAGCCCAGAAGAAATAGCAGAAGCTACTGGTGAACCGGTCAGCAGCGTACAAAAGATGCTAAAACTTAACGAGCGAATTAGCTCTGTTGATACCCCTATTGGTGGTGACGGTGACAAAGCACTTTTAGATATGATTGCAGATGAAAACGCAAGCGGACCGGAAAGCCAACTACAAACAGATAATATTTACAATAACATAGCCCATTGGTTAAGCGCGCTTAATCCTAAGCAGCAAGAAGTACTCGCGAGGCGCTTTGGTTTGTTAGGTTATGAACCAGCAACTCTTGAAGAAGTAGGCATTGAAATTGGTCTAACGCGTGAGCGTGTTCGTCAAATTCAAGTGGAATCGTTAAAAAGATTGAAAGAAGTGCTCAAACTAGAAGGTCTCAGTATAGAGTCGCTTTTTGGCGTGGAGTAAAAACCCGCCAAGTGTCAGCCATACAGCTTTTATATCAGCTGATTAAAGCCTCTGTCATGATGTTTGCTAATTTTGGCAACATCAATTTATACGGGCGCTAGCATGGCAGTCTTTAGGTTATTGATATCATCAGCAATCGCGTTTATGTTTTATGCCGCATGGGCATATTACGCAAACAGCTTAGTTTCTAACGACCATAGCGTATTGATTAAAGCAGCTACAGTACAAGGGACATATAGCGCAAGCATTACCCTGTTTTTCACCTTTCTAATAGAATTCTTTCATGCCCGCTTCGGCCATAGTAATATTTGCCTAGCATGGATTCTACCCCAATAGTCAAAACAAGATGAAAGCCATGACTGCAGCACAAAAGTGACGGTCGAGGACTCACTCATCAGCATAAAACGTACATTTTCTGGTAACGCGCTTCCTGGAATGTTGGCTGTCCCCTTACCCGCACTCCTAATACAAACAATACTAGTCGTCACTATCAACCTACTATTTGCCACACCTAACTTATGGCTAACCGTAGCACCATCAATAGTGTTTAGCGCAATATATGGATATAGCTACAGCATAGGGCTGACCAAGCGTCAGATTCGCTCAAGGGTAACAAATTCGTAGTTGTAAGGGTTTTTATCGTCTTTAAGAAAAGACTCACGCTCGGTTTGTTGCCATTGCCCAGCGTCTAGCCAGTTGGGAAAGTGTGTATCTCCAGATACTTCTAAATCAATAAAAGTGAGATACAGGTGAGTGGCTTTTGCTATAAACTCCTGATAAATAGTCCCACCACCTATCACCATTACATCGTCAGAACTCTTTTGCGCGACAGAGATAGCATCATCAATATTTGGCACAACGCAGGCATCGTTAAGTTGATAGTTCTCTCGGCGACTTATTACAATATTATCCCGCCCTGGCAAGGCTTTTCCAATCGATTCATAAGTGAGGCGCCCCATAATAACTGGCTTGCCCAAGGTAACGGCCTTAAAATGTTTTAAGTCTGCGGGTAAATGCCATGGCATTTTATTGTCTTGACCAATCACACGATTTTTTGCCATTGCAGCGATTAAAGAGATTTTCACTTCGTTTATTCCTCAGAGTGGACTATTACTACTGGCCCGATGCATATCAACATGCATAATACCATCTTCAAGATAGTGGGAAGATAGCTCTTTAAAGCCAAATTCTTGATAGAGCTTAGAGAGGTGGCTTTGAGCACCAATGGTGACGTCCTGATCTGGCCAAAGCAAGTCAATTTGCTCTAAGCTCGCTTGGATGATTTGCTTACCCATACCAAGCCCCCTTGCGACGGGTGCAACGATAACACGCCCCAAACTCGCATCATCGTAACTGAGACCAGCTGGCAATAAGCGCGCATAAGCTAAAAGTGCTTCATCTTTATACCAAAGTAAGTGATAGCAATGCGGATGGATATCTTTGTTATCTATATCTTGATAAATACAGTTTTGTTCAACCACGAATACTTCACTGCGCAGGCGCAATAATTGATAAACCTGCAATGAACTTAATTGCGCAAAAGGTACGCATAACTTATGTGTAATCATACAAAACCTGAGGCTCAAGACTTACTATCTATTATAACTCCGGCAGATAGTAAGTCTTCACGTTAAAGCTGTTTTTCTGCAGCTTCTAATTCGTTGTTTAGGCGTTTTTCTTCATCAGCGCGAGGTTTAGACAAACCCGCAAAAGCATAATAAAGCACGGGGGTTAAAAACAGCGTAAATACCACAGCTAACCCTAAGCCACCAAACACCACCCAACCAATAGCATTGCGGGCCTCTGCGCCAGCACCTGTTGATAAAATCAACGGTAAGCCGCCTAGAATAGTCGACACCAAGGTCATCATAATAGGACGGAGTCTGACTTTACCTGCTTCGATGATCGCTTCTTTGACTTCCATACCAGAATCGCGCAGTTGATTGGCAAACTCTACAAGTAATATTGAGTTTTTAGCTAATAAACCTATCAGCATCACCAAGCCAATTTGCGAATAAATATTTACCGATGTGCCGGTTAAAAAGAGTGCATAAATAGCAGCAGCAATACCAAAAGGAACGGTCAACATAACGACACAAGCGCTATTAAAGCTTTCAAACTGAGCCGCTAATACAAGTAGTACAATTAAAAACGCCAGCACATAAGTCAACATTACCTGTTGATTGGTTTCTTGGTAAGTCTGTGCTTCGCCTAAGAATACAAGACCAATACTGGTAGGAAGATTCTCATTGGCTAAATCACGGATAGCTGTTACCGCCTGCTCTATCGTGACCTCAGCCGGAAGCTCCATATCTAACTCAATAGCTCTGCGTTGAGCAACCCGTTCTAATTCTGCAGCAACTCCCTCTTCTGTCACAAAAGCAACACTTGATAAAGGCACTAAGTTGCCATTTGACGAACTGACATACAAATTAAGTAAGTTTGATGGGTCCAAGCTATTGCGGTTACCCGCTTCTAAAATAATAGGTACTGCCTGATCGCCCACATTTAAGTCAACAATATCATCACCGTTGATGGCCGCACGAAGCGTGCGTGATATATCATTAAATGCGACGCCAAGTTCCTCTGCTCGGCGCCTATCAATATTCACTCTTAACTGTGGCTGCGTGGGTTGATATGATATGTCAACGTTGCCTAAGGCAGGCAGTCGATCTTCTATTAAGGCCGCAAATTCTAGCGCTGCTTCATAAATTTCAAGATAGCTTTCACCTGTAAGCGCCATTTCAAAACCGCCACCTAAGCCCCTAAGGTTTAAGCTATTGCCGCCAAACGCGCGACCAGGGGCTCCCGTAACTTGAGATAGCACCGGTCTTAATTCGCTAATAATTTCTTGTTGTGAGCGCTCTCGTTGGTCCCACTCTACTAAAGGCACAGTGATGAAGAGAATATTTGGATCCCAACGACCTACTACAGTGTAAATCGATTCAATTTCGCCTTGGTTTACATATGGCAACAGAAGCTCTTCTGTTCGTAATGCCTGGCGGTCCATAAAGTTAATGCCGGTGCCATCAGGACCACGAGCAAAAACTCGCACTGAGCCACGATCTTCAGTGGGTAAAAGTTCATTATCTAGGCCATTAAATACAAAATAAGAGCCGCCTGCGATAACTAAACAAACAGCGACAACTAATAATGAATATTTAAGAACGAAGTGCAAAGAACGCTCATAGCCTCGAACGCAAGCATTGCCGAAACGGTCAAGGAGACCAGGCTCTTTTTGTTTGCTTAAATCTATTGCAGGAATTTTGGCCGTTAAAGCAGGTACCAAAGATAAGGCGACAAAAGAAGAAATAATCACCCCGCCAGCAAGCACGCCACCAAACTCTCTAAATAAGCGCCCAGCTGTAGAAGGTAAAAATGCAATTGGAACGAATACCGCTACTAATACTGCCGCGGTAGCAACAACCGCAAAAAACACTTCTCGCGTGCCGATTACCGCTGCGGCGCGCGCTCCCATTCCTGCAGCTCTGCGCCGTTGAATATTCTCGG
>Ga0307978_1000474_pt1 | contig 33521 bp, 21 predicted proteins | sample OrgLakmetage1056_FD_203151 | JGI IMG/M metagenome (GOLD analysis project Ga0307978, IMG submission 203151) | Saline water microbial communities from Organic Lake, Antarctica - #1056 | ecosystem: Environmental > Aquatic > Non-marine Saline and Alkaline > Saline | place: Antarctica: Organic Lake...
GAGTAACGTGTTGAACAGTGGTACGAGCAAGCACAATGCCACTGACTGGAATGACCCAGTAACACATGTCGCTCCCAATTTGATGAGCAACTCCTAGCCAGCGCCCTAGGCGCCTGACAGGTTCCGACGTGTCAGTTCCCGGCTGGTGGTACCAAACAAGGTCCCAAATGTCAAAATCAAGCATTTCAGAAATGTCGGGAGTGTTACCCGTCATTCTTTCGAATCCGGTGCGACCGTCAGGTCCCCGTGCAATATGACTCATAATAGTACTTTCATGTACCAATCCGTAATCCCAGACTCTTCCAGGCACGTTCTTGGCGGACATCTTTGTCTTCCATCGTTTCTTGGTCTCGCCAATCATGCCTTCGGCTTGGTTCTGCCAAGGAGAATGCGGCTCTGTCCTCCGCATCTTGCAGTGAACACGCCTGCAAGTCTTTACGAAGTCACTTTTCGGTCCAACCTGCTCGCCGGCACCGTCACAAACCATTTCATTTGGGATGCCAACGTCTTCGATGAATGCCTGAAGCGCGACTCCAGCCTCTGACTTCGACGCCATCGTGTAAACCCGAATATAGCCCTCACTGCAAAAGAGCTGGGCACACTTGTTACCTTTCAGTGACTTGACTTTGGCAAACAGGCGAACAGTGTGTCAGAGTATAGAGTCGTGTTAAGACAATTGTACAGCAACGACATGTGATCAGTACAATAACGACAATGGATTGGATGCAATGCTTGACGAAGACCAAACTGAGTTGTGGCCTTAAGTGTCAGCTTGGCAGTGTTAATGCCAATCCGCCATTTCTTCGCAAGTTCTTCCGCGGAGACAACAGAATGAGGTCGGTCAGACACAATCGCACTTCCGATTTGACAAGGTTCATCTGTACGATCAGCGTTATGGACGCATGGACGCGCACAGCAGCAACGAGACGAGGATACATCATGGTTTCATCCGTGAGCGCACTAGACACACTTGCCAACAATGCGTCACTTTCTGCAAAAGCACGAGACATACGAACTTGTGGTTCATCTGGAAAAGCCTCGACGTCGACCATTCCACGACGAACAGATGAGATTAAACGCTGGTGATCCACTTCTTCATTCGACCAATCCTATAAGGAAATTTTCGAAGGATCCCACTCAGCGTCAGATGTGAGAACGATGTGATTGCATTAACTGAGTTCGAGCGCGGTCGGTACACGAGATTCGAGGTACGCTGTACTCCCGGACATTTTGAGCGGAATCAACATGCCGCTGTCCATGTCAACAATTCCGAGCAAACGGTTTGGGTTGAACGGGTCATTGCAAACAGAAAAACCGTGCACACGCGTCTGGTTCGGGTTCATTAACGAATGAGGCATCTTGGTACAGAATTATAATCCTTGGTGGACGACGAGAATGTGAGTAATACCTTTGTCTTGGTCGGTCCATGCCGTGGCACCGATCGCAATCTGCACGTTTTCAACCGTGCCATACGAGTCCAAAAAAGGAGAAACGTCACAACTCTGTCCTGTATAACACAAAAGACGGAAATTTGCTCCGAGGCACCAAGTGTCAGCGTGAGTGTCATCTTCAATCCGCGACTGGTGTCCTTCTTTTGTCTGACTTCCGGTGTCTTCCGGACGACTCGCCACTTTGGCAACAGCACGGCGCGCCGAGGATGTAACCTGCAACATTCTTGCCTTCTCAATGATTTTGGTGTATGACCTTGGGCCAAATGCGTTACCTGAGTCATCTTCCGTAACAGCTCCTGTCGTGACATTTCCCGACTCGGTTCCACCACGTACAGCGAGTTCGGTACTTGTCATCAACTTTGTTAAAGCCGCAATCTGGCGCTTAAGATCGGAAGGTTCGTCACCATCCGTTTTCCCTCCGCGAGCCTTATAGATCGCAGCGCGCGTAGCGCCATCGAGTTGTTTATACTCGGATGCGGAGTAGTTCCGAGTCAGGTCGGAAATGTCAACACCACCATTGGTGTAACCTCCTTTGCTGCCTCGGCCACCACGACCGCCCCGGCCGACTGGGCTTCCCCGGCCTCCGCGACCTCCTCCGCGGCCCCCCTTTCCGTCCTTCTCGACGGAAGCAACATGCCGTTTCTTGAACTTGCCTTGCGTGTCCGGGAACACGAGCGAGACAGTTTCGCTAATCGCGTTAGCGGAATCGGTGAAGCTCAACTGCAGCGTCTGAGAGACGCGCACAGCGGCCACCGCAGCCATGACTTGAGAGTTTGTGCACTCAATGTTCTTGAGTAGCGTGTAAACTTGAGCGTTGGCAGTCATGCCCTCCTCACACTCAGTGAGGGTCTCAAACGCCGCCTTGAGCAATGTTACATACTTCTCAAACGAGAATGTATGCTCAGCGAGGTGCTTCGTACCGCTAATGATGGTCTTGGCGCTCTCGAGGCGACAACGAGTCATGCCTGGTCCGTCGTAATGGGTGCGCAAGGCAGTCATCGACTTTCTGGCGCAAGCAGCCCTGTCCAGGTCCTTGATCCAGGCCCAGGCTGGAGTGCTTAGGATCAATCCCTTAAGGATCTGGAAAGCCTTGGCCGAGTCTGCTTTAAAGACTTCGCCAGTCAAAGGTGCAGAGTAAACCAGCTCTTCATTATCAGAAGAGAACGGCGTGTTGTCGACACGATCCTTGCGGATCACGTACGACAAAGGGACGTCGGATACACCCTTGATGGTGGAGAGGAAGTTAGAGACAGACAGGTCGTACTGTCCCCAGCTTGTGGAGTCCTTGTAGGCTCCAGGGCTCACAACGGCGGTTGCATCCGTGTCAGGCCTGTCGAGCCTTTCCTTAAAAACTTCAAGGACTTCGTTGGTGAAGAGGACGGCTTCAACGGCCTGTCCACGACGTTTGACGTCCTTCACCCAGGTCCCAAACGCAACAACATTGAGAGCCGTCATCGCCGGGATCTTGACGCCTCCACGGTTTGCAAGAGTCTTGCCAAGGAGATAGACGATGCCGTCCATTCGCTTGCTCGACATCATCGAAAAATCCGTGGTCTTGGAGTAACCTTCCAAGATGATGGCGTCGGTCATTTGCTGGTTAAGCCCGCAAACTTCGAGACAGTAACGTACTTCGAGAATGCGTGCGGCCGCAATAGCGGCTGCAACTGCAACAGCGTTAGCAGCGGCATCGTCCTGGAGATCGTCCTGGTCGTCCATTTTTTCTTTTTCGGTAAATTAGTTCTGCAATAATAAAAATTAATGAGAACAAGATTTTCCTTTTCGCATGTAACAATGCACGAACTGTCGACAACGCTATGACAAATAGGTTTGACAGACGAAGTGCATAACGGGATGCACTTGTGCCTAAGGATGATCAGTCCTTTCGGCTCGTACGCGAGCTCTCGACGTACGATTTGTCATTGTTCCCTGCTCCAATAAACGGATCGGTAGTCAGAACTGATACTTGCGCAAACGGCCCGTCAAAGGCAGATACTCGATGGTATCAACGTTCGCATTGCAGAGTATCACAAGTCATGCCGGAAACACCGTTTGTTAGGCGGGACATTTTCCGGACTTCGTGAGTAAACAACGCACGAGTTTGCCCTTCGGGCTAGCAGCACTCCTGATCGTCCCAAACATCGGGTTCAGCAGCTGGGTCTGATAAAGTGATTCAATACACACGTGGAACGCTCACAACAATTCCACCATTGCATACATGACAATAACTTACTAGTACGGTGGTAAGATGATAAAGCAGTCAGTCAACAAGATTGTAATCAACTTACTGAGTGAAACTCGTTCTGACGAGTTCCAGCTACAATTAAGGTAGAGAATGACCTCGAGGATGACCTCTAGCCCTCTAGCCACACTGGGATTCGATCACTCGTTTGGACAGTACCTAATACATACGGTACAGTAGACTAGCTACCGCAAGGCAGGTACAGAGTCCAACACTCTGCTAGCATAGTAGCTACTCTAGAACCCCAGACTACAAGAAGTGCGACTACTGGCGCTTCACCTCTAGCTACTAGTAGAGTAGACTATTACGAGTTGAGACCTTCTATTACTATGAATACAATCTAGCCCTGCATCCGTCCTCGGAGATCCTTGGGCGGTCGGAGGATATCGCCCGGCGCATTTTCGTTGTGAAACAAGCGGGCAATAATGGCGTTGGCATTGTGGATCGCCTCCTTTTGACCTGGGGCTTTCTTGGGTCGGCTGGCAATCCCACCTCGATGTCGAAGGGAATGAGCACGCATAATCTCGGTACCATCATCAGCGATATCGTGTATCCAGCCGCGGCCGTCCAAGACACGCAACCACGCCATTTTAGAACCGGCAAGAGACACGCGTTCGTTAATCATGACGGACTCACCACCCAGGAGTACAATACCAGAAGTTTCCGCAGCAAAAGATGGACCCCGACGAATGGCAACCCCCGAATCCGGAATGACATTATAGCGCCACCCTTGCTTGTGACGTTCGATACGAGGGTCGACTGCGCACTCTTCGAGATATAATTCGTCTCGACCAAACACTTGGACCCATTCTGCTTGCGTCGTCAAGCTGGGTAGCTGTCGGAACGCTTCGTGTGCGGAATAGAGTCGAACGTGACGGTTGCGGTACAGCTTGGCAAAACATTCCGTGGGGTCGCCTTCATCGTTGAAAACAGTCATGATTTCTGAAGCTCGGAGAAACTCGCCGCATTCGAAACAGTAGTAGACGCCGTCTTCCGACTTGATGGATGATGCTTTTCGAGAAGGACCCAAGCGTACCTTGATGCCTCTGGCCGACTGGACACGAAACCAGAAAGAGCCAAATCGAAGGTCGGGCTCGAGCACTTTTATCACTGATGGTTTCTTACCAACCCCCATTAGCAGCCAGCCTTGTCCTCCCCGAAGCCTCGCAAACTCCTGGTTTGTGCTATTGTCAACCTGCCACTTTTCTACTTCCACACAAGTACCACAGGCAATTGCGTTGGTCAGCAACTGCTTTTCAATACTCGCGGGATATTTCGTTGGTGGCAACTGCTCTTGGTTTTCCCGTTCCTTCTTTTTCGGGGTACGAAACATTGCATCAAGAAAGGCACTTCCGACAGAAGATGCCACATCAGACTCGTTACCTCCATACCCCGAGCCGTGATTGGAACCACCAATAGCCGAGGAGATCGCTGAAGACCCCCGAGAAGAAGTTGGTGATGTGTCGCCATCATTCATAGGCGCGGCCGGAGGGGGGCACGCCACAGGAAGTCCGGTTCGCGCCGTCACCCGAAGCCATACGGTGGTATGGCCACGTTCCGCATAGTCGCTTCCCAACGCTTCAACAGTAGCGTTACCAACCTCTTCGAACGCTCTGGACGCTTCACCTTCCTTGACGCCTGCTACACCACCATGATAGTTGCGATATTGGTGGTCCAACTCGTCTTGTCGCGGTACAATGGCCCATCCGCTATTATCCGAGAGTTTGATCAGCCCAGCCCCCTGGCTGTATGCTCCGCTACTTTCCATTCGTCGAGAGGCTTCAAACACAACCCCACGCGGTAGCACTCGTGTCCTAGAACTCGAATCAAAGACGGCAGGGTTGCCGGTCTTGCTCGGTCCAGTTGTTGCGTGACGACCCGACATGGTCTGAAAGATGGAATGGTGCGCTTTTGGTGGACCCATGTTGGACTCGAACTGACTAACCATGTGCGAAGATGCAACACCGCCAACGATTCCAGCTTGCTTTCCATGAATCAAATTGTTCACCTGAAATTGAGGCGCATCAAGAATCTTGACGCCACGAGGTGCCGTCACTCTCATCAAAAAGAAAGTTGCCATTGCATTTGAAGCGGAAGTCATACTTCTATTTGTGGAATATGAGATATCAGGAGATGTCGGTACTGTATGCCGACTCATGTTCGGCTCAAGGGAAGAGTCGTCCGATAGAATAGACACATTTGATGATGGAGTCATGGTCTTTTCGTGGTGAACACTTACGTCAGCCAGTGACCTGCCCACTTTGACGGGAGTACTTGTCACCGGGAATTTCCCAGTAATTTGACGTGGAGGTAATGACGTCTTGTCCACCATGTCTTTTGATGCGTCTATTCTTCGTCGTGGTAGCCGGTGCCGCCGGCGAACAGAGGAACAAGGAGTTGCAATAGAAGTCGCCACCGACGTCAAACCAGACAGACTTGCGTCATCGATCGAACTCCCTCCACTACTGACCTCCTTGACTACAGGAACCGATTGCGTAGGCCTTCCTTTCCGAGACGATGTCTTTCTATCCACAATCCAACCTCGGCGGTGACTGAGACGCAAGAAGAGGGTTCCGTCTCCATCTGGATCAACAGAAACTCGCAAAGATGCTTCGTGAATGGTACCAGGCAAAACCATTGCTTTGGTCTTTGGGGCATCCAAAGACGGACCCGTCAGAATAGGCAGTGGTGTTGACGAAATGATCTTGTAGAGAAACTTGCCTTCTTCCGAAGACGGGATCGAATGCAATCGTTCCACAATCAGCAAGTCCTTTTGTTTCGAAAACAGATAGCCGAGACAACCGCCTTCCGTGCGCAACTCACAAGAGTCTCTACCAGTTGTATCGTCGGATGGTCCACCAGCTGCTGTGGCTGTAATATAGTGGGCATTCGAGCGTTTTGGTGTTTGTGCATCAGGCTCTGCCTGAGACCCGTCGGGTGCATCCATGGCGTAGCCTCCCGTTACGACGCGATCGACTCGTATTATAAGTATATTGTCCCTGGCTGTAATATTATCGTGGTCGGGAATCGTCGGAAGAGGTGGTGGCACGGTCGAAGAGACGGTCCTTGTTGGCGACACTGCGTCTTGCCATGATTCTCCCGACGAGCGGCCGCTGTTATCCACTCGCGGGAAAAGTTTGGGAGCAACAGTGGAATCGTCCAGTATCTCGCTCTGTGACGCAAATATTTCTCCGTAACCAAGATAGGAACCACTGCGAGCAGCACTCTTGTCGGGTGCCGACAAGACTGCCACCACGCCACGGTAGACAACGCGATAGTACATCAAAGACTTTTCTGTTGGTGCCGTTGCTGCAACATGCTGAGGTCGATTCGGAGGCGGCAGCATTTCGTGGTTACTCTCTACGTCTTGTGGTGGTGGCCTTCTTCTTCCAATGTCAAGTGAAGACATGTCCGGGTATTGACTTGAACTTGAAGTGTCCACGTTGCTCTGTCTTATTTCATCGTGAGAAAATGGATATTCACCGTAGGCCCTCGGTTTTCTGTCTCCATCGAAGTAACCCTTTCTTTGGTCTTTTGATGGTGGTGTACGTGGTGTGATCTCGTCATAGCTCTCAGTAGTTGCACTTGACGAAGCCCTCGGTATTTCCAGAGACTCGTGCAGTGGACGCAAATCATCTTCTTTCTTTTCGTCACGGCTATGCGACGGGCTAAGACCTGCGATTTTACCCAATCCTCGTCTCTCTAGTGCTGCCCGACGAGTCAAGCCTTCGAACCTTGAGCGACGATAGGGTGAGGGCGCAGATTCCGCTGTGGAAGCCGAAGCTACGGAAAAGGAGGATTGAGCTCCATCATCTTCTGGCTGGTACTCGCTCATGATGACCAATGAACGAGTATCTCCTTTTCTATAAGATTGATTCGATTCCCTTCACCCACACGCCAGAATAACTAGACCAAAAGTGGATTCGTCGTTGAGGGTGGCTAAGGGATGGCAATGCCGTCGTCGACTAGTCAAACTCTTTGCAACCGATTGCTTGCCCGCCATTGTGAGGTTTCAGTCTTCTACACGGTGGCGAAAGCCTTGCTTGCGAATTCGGAACTCTTGAACGGAAAAAACGCTATGTAAGTGATACGATTGCCCGCGCGCCTCGTCCGATTCTGTCTTGTGAACTAACGATCTGTCTGGCCGACGGGCAGATTCTCATCCGAACGCGTTTGTCGAAAACTTTAGTCTCTCTAGTTTAGTTCTCGCCAGCCTTCCAGTCTCTAATAGCTTGCTAGCCCAAGATGGCAAGATCCAGCATATCTAGGTAAGCCCACTTTATGAAACAACAGAGCATGGTGACCACGCAACTACATCTGGCTGCGCGTAGGAGCAGTACCCCAGTCGTCGTCAATGTCGGCCGTCCCCGAAGCACCAGCGTAACCAAAGTTGTCGTCGTCACTGTCATCCAAATTAGGACGATTCGTCTTGCGCGATGTCTTCTTGGCTGGCTTGCGGGAGCTACCCGATGTGGTGGTCTTACGGGGCGCCGCTTTGGCCGTGCGGGACGTAAATTTGTTGGCCGCAGCCTTTTTCTTGGGCGCCACGACAAGATCGTCATCGTGATCGCTGTCATCGACCACATCATTGTCATCGAAACCGTCATCATCAACATCAGCATCGTCTTCGAGTGCATAGTTCTTGGACGGTTTGGACGGTCCTCTCTTGGGACGGGCGGCAGCTCGAGCCTTGGGCTTTGGGATTTCCTCCACCTCCATATCATCATCATCATTGTCGTCGTCGTCCAGCAAATCATCGTCATCTTCATCCAGTTCCGAGAGTTTACGGCGGGAGGTCTTTGCAATCGCACGCGAAGGCTTGCTCGACCAAGAGGTGGACGATCGGGAAGCCGAAGCCTCTTGGTTTTCCTTTTCCAGATCACTTGAAGCTCGCTTCTTGCGTCCAGTGGTGCGCTCTTGACTTTCCTCTTCCTCATTCATGGCAACGTGCGTCTCTTGTTCAAAGATATCACGGACTTGCGCCGTCTTTCCAACAGAATCTTTGCCCTCTCGATTGATCAAGCGCATCTGCTGAGTTTTGAGCATTTCGACTGCGGCGTCAGGGATGGATTGGAGCAAGCTCTTGTCGACATACTCTTCCATGGCCAAACTCAGCGCCTGCTCACTCAAGAGATGAAGCTTTTGTTCGGGCGCAGTCAAGATCTCCTTGACCAAGTCTTCCATGTTAGTCCGTTCCAACTCCTCGGGAGCTATAGGTTTGTTCAAGGCAGCGCGCTTCTTGCTCGCTCCTGCCTGCGCATAAGCGTTCGCTTCCTTTTTGCGATGAAAGAGAAGAATGTCAGACGGATTGGCCACTTCACTGACAAACTTGGCTCCAAAGCGCTGGTTGTTCAAAGTCGTAAAGCCTGAATGCTCAACGCGAATGCGAACTAAGACTTCATTGGGCTTGGCCAGCTTGTATTTAAGCGGGCTGTCTTCGTCGCCGGCATCGTTGCCGGCTACTTTCGCCTCTTGGTGCACTTGCTGCATTTTCTCCTTGGCATGCAACACCATGAGACGGACTTCATCCTCCAAGAGTTTCGTCACTTTTTCGTCAATCTTGGGATCGTCAGCATCCAAATCTTCTCGGTGCTCTCGCAGAGAGACTTCCGTCGTGACAAAGGAGCGCACTTGCGTCAAGGGGATTGCGTGCAATCGAAAGTTCTTGCCTTGAATATCCAAGATGCCCACCTTTTTGCGGACAGCTTCACCGGCCACCAAACTGGTAGCAACCGAGCTCCCTGGTTGCGTGATCCGAAAGGTACCAACCACACTTTCAAAGAATTCGATCAAACACTCGTGTTCATGCCCCCAGACCACGAGATCCATCCATTCCGGAATCATATTTTCCTGAACGCAATTCTTGCTTCCCCGACCCAAATCACGATTCTGGTGAAGCGCAAAGAGATTAAAATAACCGTGACCCCTTTCGTCGTCGTCATCGTCACCCCCATCGTCATCATCTTCTTCGGGACGCGCAAAGCGCACCTTTTGACTCTGCCACATGCGATTCAGGCGTTCGTCTCGCATACTGCCCATGCCGTACAAGGCAACCTGCGTAGTCCCCTTTTGAATCAATACGGGGCGTACTTGAACTTGATCGACTTGTTCTTGACGGCCAAAGTAGTTCACAAGATTCGTCACGGCCAACAGGTCGAGAGCAGCGAGCAATTCTCCACCGTCGCGTGTTGGATCATCGTGATTGCCGTGAATGGCAAAGACGGGCAAGTCGACCGCATGGTATTCCGACAAGTAGTTGACAGTCTTTTGACTGCTTGATAGTGTCGTGGCTGGATCCGATAGAATCTGAATCTTGACGGAACCTGGTCCGAGGCAGTAGTTGCGTAGAATCTCCATGGTCTTGTGGAGGGTACGACGCGAGGGGCGATTGTCGTGAAACAAGTCGCCCGCAATCAAGACCAGGTCGCAGGAGAATCTTTTTGCCAAATAAAGTACCTCTTCAAAGGCGGCAAATGAATCGAGACCTGTGGCGACACCAAGAAAGGAAGAAGAGAGAAGGTGAGAGCGCTGTTGTGGCTGCCGTATATGGTGCGCGGGGATTGAGGTCACACGCGACTGCGCAAGGAGCGTATTGAAAAATAAGTAGGCTACGTACCTCGCACAGGATCGCGTTCATTGTATCCCAAGTGATTGTCTGTCGAAAGCATAATCCGAACAGTGTTTCCGTCGGCATCGTGTATGGGAAGGGCGTTTTGACTGGTGCTGCTGCCGCCGCCGTGGTGTGAAAGAGAGTCGTCGTCCGACATGATCTTGTGGTTGATTTTTGTAGGATCGGTTTCTCTCGTTCTCTTTCAGTCTTTCGTCCAGTAGCGAATAGAAGATTTGAACGCAGGAGATAGGGAGCTAATCCTTGGACAACAATGATGGCAAGGAACCTCGGGCACGATGGAAATGACAAGAGGGTTCTTTCATCGTTTCCTCTCGTTCGTTCCTCATCGGCGGCTGGAGCTGCGAGAAACCGACGGACGAAGACAAATGGCGGGAAAATAACATGACTGCACAATCGTGACTGATTCGCGCTTTCGCGGGCTTTTTTGGCGGGCTATTTCTCTAAAGGGTCATTCTTGCCAATTATGACCATCGCGGAATCTTTCGGTTGAGAAGTTTGTGCTCTCTCACAATGTGCCTCGCTTGTAGAAGACTTTGTCCAAGCCATTACTGTCAGAGACGCTCATCGCCACCATGCCCGAATCAAAAGCAGCCGATGACTATATTCCCAAGAACATTCTTGTTACGGGAGGAGCTGGTAAGTGGCTAAAGTGGTTCTCGAGACGTCCAGAAGCAAGAAATGACCAAGAATCGAAACGGATGAATCGGCATGATGTGCGAGGACATTCAAGATTGGTTGATTGATTGCGTTCTCTTACTTATCCGCTCCTTTCCCTCTCTTTTTTCTTTCTAGGATTTATTGCTAGTCATGTAGCCATCCTCCTCTGCAACAAGTACCCGCAGTACAACATCGTTGTCTACGACAAGCTCGACTACTGTGCCTGTTTGGCCAACTTGGAGGAACTCTTTGACAAGCCGAACTTCAAGTTTGTCAAGGGTGACATCGCCTCGCCCGACTTGGTTTCGTATGTCCTTCGCGAAGAAGAGATTGATACCATTCTTCACTTTGCCGCCCAGACCCACGTCGACAACTCCTTTGGTAACTCGTTCGCCTTTACCCAGACCAACATTTACGGAACTCACGTTTTGCTCGAATCGGCAAAAATGTGCTCCACACTCAAGCGCTTTGTTCACGTATCGACCGATGAAGTCTACGGCGAAGGCGAAGACTTTGAAACCGACCCCATGTCGGAAGGACACGTCTTGGAGCCTACCAACCCGTACGCTGCCACCAAGGCTGGAGCCGAATTCTTGGTCAAGTCCTACTTTCGCTCTTTTCAGCTTCCCTGTCTCATTACTCGAGGCAACAATGTCTACGGCCCGCACCAGTTTCCCGAAAAACTCATTCCAAAGTTTACCAATCAGTTGCTGAATGACCTGCCCCTGACCCTTCACGGAGACGGCAGCAACACGCGCAATTTTTTGTACGTGACGGACGTTGCTTCCGCATTTGATATTATCATGCACAAGGGAACAGCAGGACACGTGTACAATATTGGGGGAAAGAACGAGCTTCCTAATATTGATATAGCCAAGACACTGCTCAAGATCTTCAATAAAGAAGACAGAGAGGACGAGTTGATTACCTTTGTGCCTGACCGAAAATTCAACGACTTGCGTTACACCATCAACTCGGACAAGCTGCACGAGCTTGGGTGGGTGGAGGAAATGGCATGGGAAGAGGGACTTAAGATCACTGTCGATTGGTACAAGAAGTACACTTATAGGTACGGCGATATTGCTGCTGCTTTGGTGGCACACCCGCGCATGTTGAATACCACCAAGGAGATTTTAGAAGAGGAAAGCGCTTACGAATTGAGAAAGGCGCACTCGAAGGAATCTACCAATGGGAAGTAAAGTAAATGGGCAGTCCACATTAAGATACAAAAATGATCTACGCACCAGTTTTATTTAGTTTATACCAAAACTATCGTATTACAGTAGCAGTTGAAAGCCTGCATCCTTGACTTACTGATGTTGGATTAGAGACTTAAATACTAGTACAGCACTCCGTACGTAGCAAAATTATGAATCTAGCCCGGTTCGGCATCATCTATCTGGAATCGTTCGTCATGGCCGTCCGGGTCATCATGGAAACCATTCTCTCCTGAGGAAGGCTCTTCGTCGTCATCGTCCATTGCAGAAGGAACAACAGCTGTTAGCTCCAAGTCGTTTTCATCTTCGTCGTCGCCACCCATTGCCGGGAGTTCCATCGCGTAAGCGTATTCCTTGGCACTGGGGTTCGGTCGCCACAAGATTGCCAGCGCAATAAGAACAAATAAATAGTTGATTTCAGTAGCAGCGTCCACCACCCACTCCTGCTCTTCTCGTACGATACCCTCTTCGTCGTATGTATCCACCAATGAAAAGATGGCCCAGACAACGGCAAACAGAATCGAAAAGAGAAAGATACATCGGAGTCGCAAGTAACGCATCAGCTTGCGGCTTTGATTCATATTTTCCAAAGACTCCATTGTTCCGTTGAGAGCGTCAAGAGTCCACATGATGAAAATGACGTCCAACGCTGCAACAACAAAGGTCAGGATCGTTACAACGTCAAAGAGCTCCTCCTCTTCTTCAAACGACAGAGTCTTCATACTGAGCAGCAGGTAAGGGACAGAAAAACAGTGAGATTGGATGATATAGCGACTCTCACCCACTGGCTCGTCAGGTCCCAACACTTACTCCTCGACGGCAAATACCATCATGAGACTTTGCGCCGCCGACACACCAACATAAACAGCACCAAGAACCACAATCGTGTGCATTGTGGATCCCAAGGAATCGACCACAACTCCCCAACCCAGCGACACCATGACCACCAAACAACGACTAATGCCTCGCTTGACAGCTCCCCCGAATATTCCCAGGTACATGGTCAAGTCCTGACGGTAGCCGTCTTCATTCCAAATCATGTAGTCACCCGTTCGAAAAAACATTTCCAACAAACCCAAGACAATCGTCATAAGAATCCACTTTTCAATGGGGATTCGACTCTCTTCGTTCATACGCATACTAAGTCCGTACCAAAGGAGCAGCACACAGTAGAGAAAAGCCAAGAACAAGTAAAAGTACATGAACCCAAAGAGTTCTCCCGGCAGATATCCTTGCTTGGATTTCCAGACAGTTTCTCCGGAGACAGCAACCTCGCGTCCATTGGGATTGCAATTCGAAAACATGACTACATACTGGCCAGTAACTAGCAATCAGAGGAGAGGAGGGTCAAAGCAAAAAATGAGCAAGCGTACTAAGAGCGGTGATTGTATCGCATCATGGCAGAAGGAACAGCAGCATGGTAGAAGCAACAGCATACATTTCTCCGACAAACGTACCGTGTTCTTCCATTTTACCGTATCGAAGCGCCTTGGTCACGGATCCCGTCGGGGCAATCTCAACAAACCTGTGATTACCATCAAACTTTTCGTCGTCGATAATCAACTTGCCGTAATCGTCACCTCCCGAGCAGAGTCCAAAATCAATGGCATCGTTGGAACAACACCATCTGGTCGTTCCATCTTCCAACTTTCCACCAATACCAAAGTCGGTCCAGTCGCAACCATTGCGAGTACCAGCGCACGATGCTGGCAAGGGAAAGACGGCCACGTCGATAGTCGTGGATCCAACTTCGACGCCGCCTTCGAGATTTCTGTTCAAGATACCATATTGCAGGAGACGGCGACGACGACGCGGGGGCTCACCGGCGATAAAACCGTCATCCAAATCGTCCGGAATACCCAAATCATCGTTTTTATCACCAGCTCCAAAGAACGAGGTATCGTCTTCATCCTGCAAGGCTTCGGTAAGGGCGGTAAACTGAATACCCGACAAGTCAATGTACCCAGGCGCAATGAGATAACCGTCTGTAAAATGCACGTAGGCGTCCGTGGGAGGCATGAGAATGTCAATGGCGCGAATCTCTGCCTTTGCCGCAGTGCCCAAGAGCGCCATACTGACAAGTGCCGTCAGCAGCAACGAGCAGGGACGACTACGCATGGCGGAGGAAGAGGTCATTCTTGCAGGGTGCTGGATTCGTGTTTAAAGCTCGTGCTGTGGTGGTTCAGTCACACTTGGACTTGGAACTATCGGCGTCGTCGAACAAGGTTATATGAGCACCTTCCTTGTTGGTCTTGCGACTGTTATCTTTGCTTGTTGTGGATAGAAACGTGACTTGGTCTTTGCCTTTGTTGTTGTACCTCGCTCGCTTCTTGGCTCTCCCTTTGGCTATCTCCCTTTCGGATCGTTCGTCGGCGTTGTGGTCTTCGCGCGTTTCTCGAGACCGCGCGGATGGATACGCAGTAAATGGGTCTTTTGTCTTTTTGTGACTTTACACTGTACCACACAACAGTACAAATATGAGTCAGTAACGGAAATAAATACTGTCGCAGTACTACGACGGCTCGCGTTTCCCGCTCTTCACAACAATCGATCGATCTGCTTCCGCGACGATGGATGCGACGATCGTCGATCGCATTTATCGATACGGTACCGTACGGTAGCTTTGGTGTCGTCGTTGATATCGTTGTCAACAAGAAGAGACACATCGCAGCTTAACACCATGTCTCCGATCAAACGCGCCTTGTGCGAAGAAACGGATGCCTTTTTGAACAGCCGTCCCAAACGCCTTCGCGGCGGCGGTGGCGACAGCAATACAAATGGCCGAGACGAGGACGAATGGGGGGCACCACCGCCCGAAGAGCTGTTTGACGACGATCTGCAAGACGAAGAACAACCCATTCCGGAAGAAATGCTGCAAGTATCGTCCGCCCATAACAATAACAACATCGTTACCGTCAACATTGACCAGCAGCATCAGCAGCGTTGGAAACGTCCAGCGGTGACCGACACGAGTCGGCAGACGGAACGAAACGTTCAGTGGCTCGACATGGACGTGGTTTCGGGTAAGCCCTTGGATAAAAATCCTAATACGGCCAAGAAAAAAGTGGTGGGTTCGCAGACGGGTCAAGTTCCCGTCCTTCGTTGCTTTGGCGTAGACGACCAGGGCCATTCCATGGCACTCTTCATCCACGGCTTTACTCCCTACTGTTACTTTGCCTTGCCGCAAGGTTACGAGTTTCAACAGGCCCACACGGATTCTGGCTTGGCCGCTATTCGGGATGTCTTGACAGCTCGATTGCAGTCGGCGGCTCGTGGAGCCGCTGCGCAGTGGGCCGCCGTCTTGGGTGTAACGTACGTGACGGACCACAAGAGCATTATGGGCTACGAAACGCCCCACTGCAAGTTTCTCAAGATTTTCGTGTCGTTGCCAGCCTTGGTGCCTACCTTGAAGCGTATCATGGAAGAAGGAATCGAGTTGCCGGGAATTCATGCGGTTGACGCGAGTGCTGCTGCCAACAATATGGGCATGATGCCTGCTTACCAGGGCTTTGAAACTAATGTGCCCTTTGTCCTTCGTTTCATGGTGGATCGAGACATTGGTGGAGCCGGATGGTTGACTCTGCCGGGTGAAACCTATACGATTCGACAGGAAACCAGTAAGGAAACGCATTGTCAGGTATGTTTTGAATTACTATCTATCGGATGGATCTCTCCCTCAAACATTCAAGCCATGAATAGTGACACTCACAATCACTGTTACATTCCAATCCTTTTCTACAGCTCGAAGTCGATATTACCTACGATGACATGATAGCTCGAAAGTCCGAAGGCGAATGGAATAGGATTGCACCTCTTCGCATTCTGTCTTTTGACATTGAATGCCAGGGCCGAAAGGGACACTTTCCGGAGGCCGAGAAGGATCCAGTGATCCAGATTGCCAACTCTGTAACTGTCATGGGGCAAGACAAGCCAATTGTTCAGAACGTATTTACTTTAAAGGGCTGTCTCCCGATTGTTGGAGCTCAAGTCATCACTTCCGAAGAGGAGGAAGAAATGCTCATGAAGTGGCGTGCCTTTTTGGAGGCTGCGGATCCCGACATTATCACTGGCTACAACGTCCAGAACTTTGATATCCCCTACTTGCTCGATCGTGCCGACGCGCTTTCGAAGCAGAACAGCCGCAAGAAGGCTTTCCTGTCTGGTTTTGCTCAATGGGGTCGTATCAGCAACGCCAACGCCAAGATGCGCGACACCATGTTTCAGTCGGCAGCCTACGGTAAAAGAGCCAATGTGGAAACCACCATTGACGGCCGCGTCATCTTTGACATGTTTCCATACATGACGAGAAACCACAAGCTGAGCTCGTACTCTCTTAATTCTGTTTGTGCCGAATTTCTTGGTCAGCAGAAGGAAGACGTACACCACAGTATCATTTCCGATCTGCAGAATGGTAGTGATGAAGATCGTCACCGTCTCGCAGTGTACTGCTTGAAGGATGCATTGCTGCCTCAACGCCTAATGGACAAGTTGAGCGTGTTGGTCAACTACGTTGAAATGGCGCGCGTGACGGGAGTTCCCATGTCGTTCTTGATCTCGCGTGGACAGCAGATCAAGGTATTTTCGATGATTCTCCGCAAGTGTCGCAACGAGAAGCTCTTGGTACCGACTCTTCGAAAGACTGGAAACACGGGAGGGGACGTGGGTTACGAGGGAGCGACAGTGCTCGACCCCATCAAAGACTACTACCAAGTGCCGATCGCAACTCTTGATTTCGCTTCGCTTTACCCTTCCATCATGCAAGCTTACAACTTGTGCTACTCGACTCTGGTCAACCCCGGAGATGTCGGAAACCTGGACCCTTCCATATACAAGAAGAGTGACAACGGTCATGTCTTTGTCCACTCGACAGTCAAAAAGGGCATTCTCCCCACTATTCTCGAAGAACTGCTCACGGCGCGTAAGAGAGCCAAGAAGGATATGAAAAACGCTCCGACCGAGTTCGAACGAGCGGTACAAAACGGTCGCCAGCTTGCTTTGAAGGTTTCGGCCAACTCTGTATACGGCTTCACTGGAGCAACAGTGGGGCAGCTTCCTTGCCTTCCGATCGCGTCATCTACTACGTCGTACGGTCGATTCCTCCTCGAAAGAACCAAGGAGTACGTCGAGACGAACTTCACCAAGGCGAATGGTTACGAGCACGACGCTCAGGTCATCTACGGAGATACCGATTCCGTAATGGTCAAGTTTGGCAATGCTACAGTCACTGAGACGTTCCCTCTTGCTATCGATGCTGCCTCAAAGTGCTCCGATATTTTTCCTAGCCCCATTGAACTGGAGTTCGAGAAGGTCTACTTTCCGTATCTACTCATGTACGTATCTGCCTGTCGCCTTTGCTGTTGTGATCAAACCCATGAATGACGCGTACTCATCTCTCTCTCTCTCTCGTCATTCTCACTTGCAGGAACAAGAAGCGTTACGCTGGTTTGATGTGGACCAAAGTTGAACAGTACGACAAGATGGACACCAAGGGTCTCGAGACCGTTCGTCGTGACAACTGTGCACTCGTTCGAGATGTAATCCAGACCTCTCTGGACAAGATTCTAATCGGCCAAGACGTAAAAGGTGCCATTGACTACGTCAAGTCACAAATTTCTGATCTGCTTCAGAACAAGATGGACATCTCCCAACTAGTAATCACTAAGAGTCTCAACAAGGGAGCTGAGTACGCTCTCGGACTTGGCGGAAAGAAGGAAGACTACAAGGTGAAGCAAGCTCACGTTGAGCTTGCTGCGAGAATGAAGAAACGTGACGCTGGATCGGCACCACAGATGGGAGATCGTGTGCCGTATGTTATCATCACTGGTGCCAAGGGAGCAGCGAACTTTGAAAAGGCCGAAGACCCTATCTACGTCCTCGAGAACAACCTTCCGATTGATTGCAAATGGTACTTGACTAACCAGCTTACCAAACCGTTGGAGCGAGTCTTCGAGCCCATTATCAATGACGTTCAGAAGTCTTTGCTGCAGGGCGACCACACGCGCAAGATTTTCATTCCTACTCCGTCAGCTCGCAAGGGGTCTCTCATGATGTTTGCTGTCAAGACTGCCCAGTGTATCGGCTGTAAGGCTGGACTAGACTCCAATACTAAGACGTATCTGTGTAAGCACTGCTCACCCCGAGAAACAGAGATCTTTTTGGAAAAACTGGAGATCCTTCGCGAGGCTGAACTCCGCTACGCAGACCTTTGGTCTGCCGCCCAGCGTATTCACGGAACGGTGCATTCAGATATCATGTGCACTGGAGATGGGTGTGCTTGCCAGTTTTACCGACGGAAGAAGGTGCAGGCCGATATTCGCCTGGCCCAGGAAACTCTCGACAAGTTCGGTCGCTAAAAGACGTAGGCATACGGTACAGATAATCATATATAGTTATGAAGAATACCTTGTCTACTATATCGGTATCGTCGAAATGGATCCCTGTGTCGCTACTAGGGACGACGTGCATTTATTGGTACATGCGAGTCAACGGGAAAACGCTGTATAGCGCAGATGCCTCTAAAAGCATCTCCGTGCACGGGAACAGTAGCAGTCGCGTTCCATGACTCGCTCAAACAGCAGTAGAGCCCTGCTGATCGATAGAAAAAGAAGAGCCATCGGGATCGTGCCAGCCGGAGTAGGACGAAGTGCCGGCCGCAAAGTTGTCGCAATTCAAGCACTTACAGAGGGCCGTGCAAATGGCTCCAATGGCGTTGCAGTCGCAGTACTTTAGAAGACAGCTGTCACAGATTTGAACAAGACGAGATGAAAAAGATGGACGTGAGTATGACCAACCAAAGACGGTAGACAAGAGTTGACTCTTCAAGACCGACGCGTAGTCCACTTACCGATTCTTCTTGCAGGCGCATCCTTTCCCCGACTTTTTCTTGGCGCGCTGTTCGAAGGCGTCAATACGACGGTGCAGAATCTTCACGATTGCAATAGAACGTGCTCCCTCTGGTAGATTGTGCTGTGCTGTGTTTTGGCACTGCTTGCACTTGCAAAGTTTTTCGTTGCAAAAAGTCCCAGTTTGAAAGCACTTGCAATATAGCTTCAAGCATTTCGAACTCTTGCACTTACACGCCAAGTCCGTGACGGGCACATTCTCCAGCAAACGACGCTTTTGCATCACAACGGCGGCATGTGCGGAATTGCCCACAAAGCTCTGAGAGAGGTTAGTAGCTGCGAGCCGCTTGGAGGGTGAGTTGGCAGACCGGTATCCAATGTCAGCAAACGGAACTCGTCTAGCGAGGACAGCCGGAGTCAAATCCAAGAGCGCCTTGGCAATATTGGACTCGTCCATGTCTTTCACAGTCCATTCCGAGACTGGCGCTGGTTGTTGAACGTTGTTTTCAAGGAGGGAGGCTGTAGTAGTCTTGCCATGAGTCGCACCACCCCCACCAAAAGGCTGATGGTTGCTACTAGCTTGGGGAGGATACGACAACACACCACCCTGGTTGTCTGGCGTATCATAGAATGGGTTAGCATTGAGCTTCTGCGCATGACTGGTGGCAAAGTTGAAGAATGGTGGCGCCGTTGGATCGGTGGCAGTCGCGACTGCTCCAAGAAGAATGCCCCAGCTGCTTGTCGAATGCAACAACGCTGGCATGGGCACGAAATTCTGAGTCGAAGCAACGGACGACATGATTTCCATCAGTGGAGGATGAAATAATCCATCGGACACAACGGGTGGCTCCATGCCACCATGGTACCCATTCTCACTCTCCGACGCGGCAGCAGTAGAAGGCGTGCGAATGGATCCGTTGAAGAGAGTATGCGTCAGCATTGCTGCATGTTGAACCGATTCGAACTGTTCCGCGTCGTCTTCACCGCTCATAGATGGCTCAATAGAGGGTTTCTCGATAGGGATGCGGCGCCGAGGTGCCGTACTCTTGTCCGCCATGGTCAACGTCTACGCTCTTGGGGAAATATGAGAAAAGAGAGGCGCAAGCCGAGAAACGCGAGAAACGGGAGGTATTCGACGGAATCCGTGATCTAAAGGTATCCGAAACAATGGTACTAATTCTACACAAAAAAGCTACGTGATGTAACTCGTGACTTGAACCCTACTCCCTCCGAAGAGTTCGCATTGAGGCAAGCAAAGGAACACGACAGCGACTGGGGTCGGGGATCACAAAGAGAAGAACGTTCATCAATCGTAGTTATCTGGAGTGGATCGTAAAGGTGGAGGAGTTGCTAGGATGGCAGTGGTTAAGGACGCCTTAAAGCTCATCTTTGGTATGCGTGTAGTCTTGAGGAGCTTGAGCGGCGCCGGCGCTTTCGTCCTCGGACATTACTTCCTCTTCATTCCGAGAAACGAGACAGGCTGCCGCGCCTCCCATGACGAGAGCGGCGCCAATCATCGTTCTAAAAGGCTGTTCGACTCGTTCGCCTAGTATGTAACTTGTGACAATGGAAAATACGAGGGAGAGGGCATTACAAACCGGCACGGCCAGAGAAAGATCGGATTGAGACAAGGTAAAGTAATAGAGAAGGGATCCGGCTTGATTTACAAGGTACGGAAGCCAGACACTGATTCTTTGAAAATTGGATAGAGAGGAAAACACTGAATGCGTGTTGTTGTTGTCGCTCGTGAGAGTGCTGGAGGATGCCGTGTCACTCGGGGGGTTTGTCGTCCTCCTCTGCGACGACCCCTTTTTCAATAGCGGGTTCGTGCAACCCCAGAGCGCTCCGACTGTAACCAGTGAAACGATTTCGGCTGCACTTATCATATTGGTGAACTTGGGACCGCGTGGTTATGGTGTAGGGAGTGTTAAAGGTCTTGTGATGGCAAGAGTTTGCCATGGTGTGTGGTGTGTCTTCTTGTGACTTATTGATGGCTTGGATTAGTTTGGATTGGATCGAAACGAACCAGGAATCCGGAACGATGAAAAGGACTTCATCGTGTTAATTGTCTTGTCCGTCAGTCTTCGAAAAACACTCGTTCGCCAGCGTTACGTCAGCAAAAAGACCTGTGTTTTCTCGACGTCTCTCAATCTATTCATTACTACGATTGCCTTTGTTGCCATCTATTATTACTATCACCATGTTATCCCTTGTGAACCGAACTGTTGCCCGCACTGTTGTCTCTCGCGCAGGTGCTCCTGCCTTTCTGCAGACCGCTCGTCGAAGCTACCATGAAAACATTGTGGAACATTACGAGAACCCAAGAAACGTTGGTTCCTTGGACAAGAACGACGAAAGCGTCGGAACTGTAAGTCGTAGAAGCGCTCTGGACGATCGTATTTGATGAAGAGATGAAGATGCTCTTGTGAGAGTGAAGAAAGACTGGAAATCGCTTGTCAAGTTGCTAGCTTGCCATGCACGGTGAACCTTTCTATTTTTGGTGGCAGTTTTGGACGCACGTAGAATTCTACGTGGGTCTGTACCAGAGCTCAAAATTGGGATTCAAAGATTTTCGTACTAACCATTTGCCTCGTCTCTTTGTGTTACGCAGGGTCTCGTCGGTGCTCCCGCGTGTGGCGATGTCATGAAGCTTCAGATTAAGGTTGGACCTGACGGAAAGATCACGGAATCCAAGTTCAAGACGTTTGGCTGTGGATCTGCTATTGCTTCTTCCTCGGTCGCAACGGAATGGGTCAAGGGAAAGAGTGTCGACGATGTGCTTGCCATTAAGAATGGTGACATTGCCTCGCACCTGAAATTGCCTCCCGTGAAGCTTCATTGCAGCATGTTGGCAGAAGACGCCATTAAAGCTGCCGTGCAAGACTGGAAGTCGAAGCAGAGCCGAGGCAAGGGTATCGGACAGGCCATCGAACAGACGATCGCACAGACGATCGCACAGACGGCCTAAATATCATGCATTCCAACGCATCGTTCTCTCTTGACTGCATCTGACGGATTAAACTCTTTATTATTGACCGTGGAAGTTGCGTCGTTGGCGAAAAAACGTACTATATAATTATAAATAAGATCACCAGAATCTGGAGAAAACTGCTATGCTAGACTATGGATCTACTCGTGCGCGCCATGGATCATGTATGGTATCGAGTTTTTTTGAATGCATACAATTCCGCTCTTGCTTGCGCTTCTAGAGTTCCCACTCGTCAGCCTCCTTGTAAGCGACCATGGAATCAATCTTAATAATAATAACTCATGGATTAGTAGTTACTTAAACTACTGGCTGAAAGGCTTTTTCTTCACCTACTGTCCCGACGGTGGGCACCGGCGGAGTAGAACGAATAAACAGTGTGAGGTAAGCGCCGGCCTTGCCACCTGTTGGTTCAATATATATGTGTCGTGTAATATGTAGTTCTCGCCAAACCTTGGAATGAAAGAGCTGTATCCGCCGATGCGATTGTGTATTTTTGTTTCGTATTTTTCCTGTATCTTCATTCCATTCGCGCGAGTAGATTCCTAAGAGAGGTGATGAAGTCCACATGGACCTCATCAATGTTGTTGAAGCCAGGCCGCTATTGCCTGTCGTTCGTGTTGATAACCTTCGCCAGATCGTGTTTGTCGTGCTCTTGCTGCCGAGACGCGCTTGAGCCAAGCATTGCGTACCGCCGGTAGTGAACCGAGAAGGGATTCGATTGGTGTGCGAAAGAAGACGTGCACGTCTTGAGGGAGTGCAAGATAGCCCAGTTGATACTCAGCTCAAATTGCGTTGTCGGTATGTTGCACGATCACGACCGAGTGTAGTATTTCGTTGCGATGTTCCCATTGGTCCCACGGCCGCTACATCCCATGCTTTGCGGATAACTTGCGATAACCAGCGTTTGCCTGTTCAGCAACTTCCGATCCAAGGATAATATCGTTGCTGGGTTTCCGCCCAGCCAATGACCGGGCATCCCTCAAGAAAAGCTTGCCATCCGATGGAGTCTTGGAGCGTAATCACTGCCTCGAGACCTAGAAAGCCTGAATTTTCCGAGAGAACAGGGATCCCGGTTTTCCACGTGATCAATTGTGTGCAGCTAATATTGGTGATACCCGGATGATTTGTTTGGGCGGTCATCTATTCGCGGAGGGTGTTGACCAAATCTTTCCACACTGTAATAGTCTGAGGCTATTTGCAAAGCCAGACATGTGCGGCGTCGACTCCTCGCTCATACTCATCGCACGTGGGACACGCGGCTGAGTCTCATTTTTTCCACTATAACTTCATCTTGCCGCAGCCGCAGCAATGACCGGAGACACTTTTTGTTACCCACTGCCGTCTAGAAGGAGTGGAGTTCTTCATTGCCGATTCGGTAGCTATCCAGTCGATCATGTTGGTGCTTGAGCCTCTTCCAAACCGCTGTTTATTATCCCAACACGCTCGAAGATCCTGCCCTTGCGTAATCTCCTGAATAGTAGGGCGGTAGTTGGTAAATAATTTCTGTCCGCCTATCCAAAGAGCCCATGGTTCGCCATATACCTTGTACTGTAGTAGCCGTAGTGAGTTGAGGTCATCAAAGTCCAAGTGTTCGTGCAAGTGAGATTTAGCTGCAAAATCCATCTCTATTTTCAGTAGAGCCCAGCGATCAAGAACGTGTCGTGGAAGCCAAGAAGTGATCGGAAGAGAGGAGGCGAGCTTGCAAATATCGGATATCAGAGGATCGTAGTGAGGCGCCGTCGGCTCGTACGGGACTTTGTCTGGGTGGAATGACTCCTGGAGGGCGGATAAGCCGTCGCACCTAATTTCGACTTGTCCTGATTTGACGTTGTGTACTTTGCAAATTGCCAATATTGCAGTCACAATGGCATATAACCCTGCTAAATCACTGCGATATACACTCAAATTGTTGGCATGTCCCGGAACGAAGTCCTCATTCGCTTGTAGACTACCCGGCCAGACTTGTTGGGCCCCTCTATCACCATGGAAGACATTCCGTAAGGAAAGTTGAAGGAGCCCCACTTATTGCGGTTGCCTCTCCGTTGCGGATAGCTTCGGCTATGATTGCGCCATTGTCGGCTCAAGTAAAGTTGTGCAACGCCCACTTCATTGAGACGTCATGTTTGTTGATTTCCTCCACAAGTGACATCCCGTCCTGATTAGATGGCGTTCACCCCTATAACTATACTCAAGGAGAATGGCCTGTGAGTGTCAATCGATTGCCGTTGCTATCAATGGTAGAAAGTTCCAGATCGACGGGAAGAACCGAGATGGCGCAAGAAAGTTCTTGGGTAAATTGCCTCATTGCGTTTCGACTGGGTTGCCCCGGTAGGCGTGAATAGTAAGGCCAGCTGGTAGGGTTGGCCTGCTTGCGGTAAAGTCTCTCATCCGCTTGGGAAAAAACCCATGGCCCCGTGCTTGGTTGTCTAGTCCATGGTTTCACGGGATATTTGAGTACTCGAGATCGGGTCGCATGAACTCGGCGGGACTGTAGCGTCTGTCGTCGCCATAAATTCCAATCCCAGTCTGGGGGTTGTTGATGCGTTGGCCACGTAAACGAAGACGGCCTGGATTGATCGACTTGACCATACCATCCATTTGAAATCAATGAGATATCAATGACTTTTCTCTGGCACGATGGCGCCGCCGGTGGCGCAAATGCCTCCCTCCCAATGGTCCAGAGAGCGTTGCATTTGAGTTGTGACTGTCGTTGCATTGGCAAACTGAAAACCGGATGTCTCACACAGGTCAGTAAACGCGTAGCCATCCCATTTTCCCCCCGGAGATGGACGCTCAAAAGTAGGCGCCAAATCATTCTTAGCGGAGCATATTTAACACCGGCATCGATACCACGGCCCAGATTTTGGGACCTGCTGCGCCATTACCTTGTCCGAAAGGTTGCACTGGGACTGTCCACAGTGATTCTCCGCCAAAGCTGAGTGAGGACGAGTTTCCGTAGATAGTTCAAATTACATGTTCCAACTTTTGAATCAGGGTAAACATACAGACAATAGAGGAAGCATCGTACAAATAGATGCGATTGGATGCACGAGGCAATCGAAGCAGTCTTTTGAAATTTGAGCACACTGCCGCCGTTTGCTTGAGTTGTTGTATCAAAAAAAGGTAAGTTGTTTGTTGAGGCACTGGTCGATTGCTGCCATATTGCTCCTTGCTGGCCAGCAATTTTTTATTTCCGCATTTCCCATCATAGCACAGCCTAGAAATTTGTTATTCTGGTTGAAATCCGCTTCATAGAGTAGGATTGCCCTGAGCTTCATTCGAGCACACTGCCGCCTTTCGCTTGAGTTGTTGTATCAGATCGAAGGTAAGTCGTTTGCTCAGGCATTGGTTGATCGCTGCCGTATTGCTCCTTGGCCAGTAATTTTTTATTTCCGCATTTCGCATCATAGCACAGCCCAGAAATTTGTTATTCTAGTTGAAATCCGCTTCATAGAGTAAGATTGCCCTGAGCTTGTCGACCCGGAAATTCCCAGCTTTCTTTTCTAGCATGGTGATATCTGTCCCAAAGTGCCATCGTTGGGGCAAGTAGCCTGTTGCGTAGGGGAAGTTAGTCATGGTGGCCTAAAACTGTTGGTCAACTACGTTAAATGGCGCGCGTGACGGGAGTTCCCATGTCATTCTTGATCTCGCGTGGACAGCAGATCAAGGTATTTTGGATGATTCTCCGCAAGTGTCGCAGAAAAGCTCTTGGTGCCGACACTGCTTCGAAAGACTGGAAACACGGGAGGAGACGTGGGTTACAAGGGAGCGACAGTGCTTGACCCAATCAAAGTCTTTTTACCAAGTGCCGATTGCAACTCTTGATTTCGCTTCGCTGTACCCTTCCATCATGCAAGCTTACAACTTGTGTTACTCGACTTGTCTGGTCAACCCCGAAGATGTCGGAAACCTGGACCCTCTTATCTACAAGAAGAGGACAACGGTCCACTCAACCGTCAAAAAGGCATTCTCCCCACCATTCTAGAAGAACTGCTCACGGCGCGTAAGAGAGCCAAGACGGATATGAAAAACGCTCCGACCGAGTTCGAACGAGCGTGCTTACGGCGCGTCAGGAGAAGGATATGAAAACGGTCCGACCGAGTTCAAACGAGCGGTACAAAACGGTCGCCAGCTTACTTTGAAGGTCTTGGCCAACTCTCTATACGGCTTCACTGCAGCAACAGTGGGGAAGCTACCTTGTCTCGTCTTCAAGGAGGGAGGCTGTAGTAGTCTTGCCATGAGTCGCACCACCCCCACCAAAAGGCTGATGGTTGCTATTAGCTTGGGGAGGATACGACAACACACCACCCTGGTTGTCTGGCGTATCATAGAATGGGTTAGCATTGAGCTTCTGCGCATGACTGGTGGCAAAGTTGAAGAATGGTGGCGCCGTTGGATCGGTGGCAGTCGCGACTGCTCCAAGAAGAATGCCCCAGCTGCTTGTCGAATGCAACAACGCTGGCATGGGCACGAAATTCTGAGTCGAAGCAACGGACGACATGATTTCCATCAGTGGAGGATGAAATAATCCATCGGACACAACGGGTGGCTCCATGCCACCATGGTACCCATTCTCACTCTCCGACGCGGCAGCAGTAGAAGGCGTGCGAATGGATCCGTTGAAGAGAGTATGCGTCAGCATTGCTGCATGTTGAACCGATTCGAACTGTTCCGCGTCGTCTTCACCGCTCATAGATGGCTCAATAGAGGGTTTCTCGATAGGGATGCGGCGCCGAGGTGCCGTACTCTTGTCCGCCATGGTCAACGTCTACGCTCTTGGGGAAATATGAGAAAAGAGAGGCGCAAGCCGAGAAACGCGAGAAACGGGAGGTATTCGACGGAATCCGTGATCTAAAGGTATCCGAAACAATGGTACTAATTCTACACAAAAAAGCTACGTGATGTAACTCGTGACTTGAACCCTACTCCCTCCGAAGAGTTCGCATTGAGGCAAGCAAAGGAACACGACAGCGACTGGGGTCGGGGATCACAAAGAGAAGAACGTTCATCAATCGTAGTTATCTGGAGTGGATCGTAAAGGTGGAGGAGTTGCTAGGATGGCAGTGGTTAAGGACGCCTTAAAGCTCATCTTTGGTATGCGTGTAGTCTTGAGGAGCTTGAGCGGCGCCGGCGCTTTCGTCCTCGGACATTACTTCCTCTTCATTCCGAGAAACGAGACAGGCTGCCGCGCCTCCCATGACGAGAGCGGCGCCAATCATCGTTCTAAAAGGCTGTTCGACTCGTTCGCCTAGTATGTAACTTGTGACAATGGAAAATACGAGGGAGAGGGCATTACAAACCGGCACGGCCAGAGAAAGATCGGATTGAGACAAGGTAAAGTAATAGAGAAGGGATCCGGCTTGATTTACAAGGTACGGAAGCCAGACACTGATTCTTTGAAAATTGGATAGAGAGGAAAACACTGAATGCGTGTTGTTGTTGTCGCTCGTGAGAGTGCTGGAGGATGCCGTGTCACTCGGGGGGTTTGTCGTCCTCCTCTGCGACGACCCCTTTTTCAATAGCGGGTTCGTGCAACCCCAGAGCGCTCCGACTGTAACCAGTGAAACGATTTCGGCTGCACTTATCATATTGGTGAACTTGGGACCGCGTGGTTATGGTGTAGGGAGTGTTAAAGGTCTTGTGATGGCAAGAGTTTGCCATGGTGTGTGGTGTGTCTTCTTGTGACTTATTGATGGCTTGGATTAGTTTGGATTGGATCGAAACGAACCAGGAATCCGGAACGATGAAAAGGACTTCATCGTGTTAATTGTCTTGTCCGTCAGTCTTCGAAAAACACTCGTTCGCCAGCGTTACGTCAGCAAAAAGACCTGTGTTTTCTCGACGTCTCTCAATCTATTCATTACTACGATTGCCTTTGTTGCCATCTATTATTACTATCACCATGTTATCCCTTGTGAACCGAACTGTTGCCCGCACTGTTGTCTCTCGCGCAGGTGCTCCTGCCTTTCTGCAGACCGCTCGTCGAAGCTACCATGAAAACATTGTGGAACATTACGAGAACCCAAGAAACGTTGGTTCCTTGGACAAGAACGACGAAAGCGTCGGAACTGTAAGTCGTAGAAGCGCTCTGGACGATCGTATTTGATGAAGAGATGAAGATGCTCTTGTGAGAGTGAAGAAAGACTGGAAATCGCTTGTCAAGTTGCTAGCTTGCCATGCACGGTGAACCTTTCTATTTTTGGTGGCAGTTTTGGACGCACGTAGAATTCTACGTGGGTCTGTACCAGAGCTCAAAATTGGGATTCAAAGATTTTCGTACTAACCATTTGCCTCGTCTCTTTGTGTTACGCAGGGTCTCGTCGGTGCTCCCGCGTGTGGCGATGTCATGAAGCTTCAGATTAAGGTTGGACCTGACGGAAAGATCACGGAATCCAAGTTCAAGACGTTTGGCTGTGGATCTGCTATTGCTTCTTCCTCGGTCGCAACGGAATGGGTCAAGGGAAAGAGTGTCGACGATGTGCTTGCCATTAAGAATGGTGACATTGCCTCGCACCTGAAATTGCCTCCCGTGAAGCTTCATTGCAGCATGTTGGCAGAAGACGCCATTAAAGCTGCCGTGCAAGACTGGAAGTCGAAGCAGAGCCGAGGCAAGGGTATCGGACAGGCCATCGAACAGACGATCGCACAGACGATCGCACAGACGGCCTAAATATCATGCATTCCAACGCATCGTTCTCTCTTGACTGCATCTGACGGATTAAACTCTTTATTATTGACCGTGGAAGTTGCGTCGTTGGCGAAAAAACGTACTATATAATTATAAATAAGATCACCAGAATCTGGAGAAAACTGCTATGCTAGACTATGGATCTACTCGTGCGCGCCATGGATCATGTATGGTATCGAGTTTTTTTGAATGCATACAATTCCGCTCTTGCTTGCGCTTCTAGAGTTCCCACTCGTCAGCCTCCTTGTAAGCGACCATGGAATCAATCTTGTGCACGGTCGTTGTGAAACTACGAAGCTTGACCTCGGCCGAGTTGAGAATGTAGCACGGGTCTGAATCGGCCCATTGCTCGGGAACGTTCACGTTCTTGTCGGTATACACGAGCAAATCAAAGGTACAGGGCTCTTGCAAGAGCGGCAAAAAGGTGACACTGGCCGTAATCTGTCGAATAATGGCTTGAATCTCATTGTGAATCTCCTTGAGGGACTTTTTGCCACCACCAGCGGCAGTTTTATTGGTGGCGCTGGCGTTGCTGTTGGGCGCTTCGTTTTCCGAGACACCGGTACTCGCCGCAGCAGCCGCCGCATCATCAACAGTCACGTTGAACTGCCATCGTTCCAGAGTCTCCATGGTATCAATACCCTTGACGACAACCACGAGGCGTTGAATGTTTCCCGACAACAACCAGTTCGTCACTTGCTTTTGGACATTGTTCAAGTATCGCAGCAAACCAGCATCCGTTGTGGTGAGAACCGTCAATCCGTACTTGGACTCGCGCTTGAACGTCTCGGGCATGTAGATTCCTGAAAATGTTAGGTTGACGTGGAAGATGCGTGTTAGTATGCGCATGGATTTTGACGTGTTAGACTGCAAGAACGCAACAAAGAGCAAAGCGACACTCACCTCGCTGGTAAAGAATCGAGTTGATGGCCGTAAAGAAAAAGTCGGAGACAATCTCCACGCTTCCCTTGAGCGTAATCTCGGTCTTGCTGGCTGTACTAGTCATTGTTCTTGCTTGTAGTTTGTACTTGTGCGAGTGAGCGGTAGAGACTCCTGAGCAGTGTGTATGTATGTGAGTGTATAGAGAGAAAGAGACGATGGAGATGGAATGAATGAGTCGCTATACCGGTAACTGTCAACTGTCCTGTCGCCAAAGCAACGACATTGACATCGGCGCGAAAGTGATGCACCGGCCGGCTACATCGAACCCGGAAGCAATCCAGAACCGCCGATGACGTCACACGAAGGCTCACCAAAAGTCTCTCCCCAAAGTATTTTTCCACTGAAATCGCCCAACACCATGAAGTATCTTGCTCTTGCACGGACCCTTGCGACAGTTCCCCGGCGGGCACTACACTCCAAGAAGGAGTTCTCGTCGCTATTGAACACTGTCGATGAATTCCCGGGGTAAGTTTCGTTAAGAGTAGGACACACGCCTCGCAATCGGCAGCAGCGAACGGAGCCTTCGCACCCTGTGGCGTCTTGCCACTAACGAACCAAGACAGACGATGCAGGTTTCATATTACTGTATGTATGATCCTGATCCGCCTCCAATATCTCACCATGATGCTCCTGTTCTTGCTACTTCTTGCAGCCTCCCTACCGTGACGCCGCAGCAGTCCAAGGCGACTTCGGCTTCCGTCACGACTCTTCCCAGTGGACTCACCATTGTTTCTGAGAGTGCGAGCACGACATCAACTGTGACCTTGACCTTCCCAAAGGCTGGTTCCGCCAGTGAAATGTTGGACGAAACGGGCGCTGCCTTGTTCAACAAGTGCATGGCCTTCAAGTCCGGCTCCGGTGTCTCCACATTGATGATTAACCGAGCGATCGAAGACGGTGGCGGCGCTCCTTTCTGCTCGGTGGACCGCAATGGAGCCGTCTTGGGATACACTGTCATTCCCGACAAGGCAACTGGATTGCTTGCGTTCTTGGGCACGGACTGCAGCTTTGAAAAGTGGGATATCCGAGACGCCAAGGCTGTCGCTCAGGTCGAAATTGAGACGGCCAACGCTAGTGCGCAGGTTGTCTTGACGGAGGGCTTGTTTGCGGCCGCGTACGGACCCCAGTCTGCCGCGGGACGACCTTTTTTTACCGGAGATGCACCGAGCATGGATGCTGCCATGGCTTTTCGTGCGCGGGGATACGGCTTGAATGGAGCCGTTCTTACTGCCACGGGTGTCACGGATCACTCGGCGTTTTGCCAAGCTGCTGCGGATCTTTTGTCCGGGTCACCCGTGGGTAGCTCGGCTGCGGCTGTTGCTCCGATATACATTGGTGGTGAGAGCCGAGTAGCTGCTCTCTCGTCTGGTTACGCCCACGTTGCGTTAGCCTTTGAAGCACCTGCTTCGTCGGCTCTCGTTGGAACCATCAAGCAGCTTTTCACTGTGCTTGGATCTGGATCTGGTGTTGCTGGTTTCAGCACCAAGGGACTTGTTGGTGTCTACGCTGGCGGTGACGCTCCCGGTGGACTGGTTGACTCTATCTGCTCTGCTTTGACCGCCACCATGTCTCCCGATGTTATCAAGCGTGCCAAGAGCATGGCCAAGGCGGAAGCCCTCTTTGCATTGGATGGTGGAAGCAAGACGTTGGCGGATTTCATGACGGCGACTGTTCTCGAATCGGGAAGCTTTACTAGCCCGGTGGATGTTGCCAAGGCGTACGATGCAGTGACCGAGGCGCAGATCAAGAGTGCCTTGGCGGCCATGCTCAAGAGCACGCCTTGTATGGCCGCGGTCGGGGACATTAGTGCCGTCCCGTACCATGCCACTGTCGCGGCACGACTTTCGTAAAGGATGCTCTCAAATAGTAGATAACAAAAAGTTACTGTGCTTTTGTTGGCGATAAACTACTAATAGCTTGTCCTTGCCATTTTTGTTGACCATTATGGGATGGTTTCCCCAATCTCTCCAGAGCCGTACCAGTCTCGACCGACACGATCGCTAGAGAAAATTGGGAGACGGTTGCGCATGTGCACCATGTCGATTTCCCACAGGATTTCTTCGCTCAAGGGCTCCTTCATAGTAAAGTATTTGAGACTCTCGTCCAATTGTTGCATACTGGTGTGTCCCACTAGTGTAGTGGTAACCAGCGATCGCTGCCGGCACCACCGGAGTGCGAGTTCCGTCAGTGGCATTTTGTTCTTTTCGGCAAGGCGTGCATATTCTTGGATAGCTTGCTGGGCAGCATCGGTACGGTAGCGATACAGTGTTCCACCCCAACCTCGAGTGTCCATGCGACCGCGAGGCTGGCGCAGCATTTCCATGGCGCGATCTCGATTCGCCATGTCGTCCATGGCGGCTGGAACTTCCATGTACTTTCCCGTCAGCATGCCTCCAGCGAGCGCGTTATAAGACATAAAGCCCACATTCTCATTGTACGGGGAGGCGGCTTCCGCTACTCCATTCTCTTCGCTTTTACGGTCAATGAGACTAAAATCGCCCTGTATCGAAGACGGTGGCGTTGTTCCCAGTGCTTTGGCTGTTCGAGTGCAAGCGGTGAGGCCGTACGCGTTGTCATTGCAGAGTCCCCAAGTTCGAATCTTTCCTTCGTCAATCAAGCCTTGCATCGCTTTGCACAAGTCTTCAAACGAGGTTGGACCACCCATTCCTCTCCAGTAGACTTCCGAGTCGTTTTCAATATTGTAGGCAAGAGACTGGCCCCAGTTGGATTGGGGCGAATATCGCTGTGGCCAGTGCAACTGGTATACATCAATGTATTCCGTTCCTAATCGCCTCAAACTTCCTTCACAGTCTGCCTTGATGTTTTTGGGCGTAACGTTGCGACCACCAGTGATTTTGGTGGCAATCACAACCTTGTCGCGAGAGACTTCACGATCTTGCATCCACTTTCCAATTAATCGCTCAGTGGCTCCTTCAGATGTACTGGTTCCATCCGATGGAATGGGATACTGTTCCGCTGTATCAAGCAGGTTGACTCCGTACTCGAGTACGGCCTTGTCCATGAAGCGAAAGCACGTTTCTTGATCGGGGGCGTTGTGGTCGCTCGAGGCCCAACGTTGGGTTCCTAAACCGAGTTCACTGACTAGGATATCGGATCCTCCCAAGCGACGCTGCTTCATTCCTGCTTTACTGATTTTCACCACCTCGTTGGTAGGACCTTTGGCTCCAGCAACATCCGTTGGTCTGGCGGATGCGGCGCCCGCATTCTGGTTGCCACCGAAAAAGCCTCCAAAAAGAGAGCTAGCCGCGAGAACTTTACGTCGGTTGGTGGATAGCTTCATCAATAAATTCGAAGAAGACGGCGTCACAAAGGCGGAAGCCGCTGTGACGATTAGAAAGGCACTCAAGCTCCGCCTGATGGTCATCATGGTGTGATGAATCATGGATATCGTTTGGATCGTTTTTGTGAAGAAGGAAGAGACAACAGAAGTGTGTAAAACAGAGTTGAAGTTGGCGCCTTTTGCGGAACGCGGTCTGTCCATCCGTCGTAGCAGAAGTCCATCAAACGAAGTCCCGTCCGATTGAGGTTTATTGAAGAATAGCCAAGCTGAAGCCAAGCTGAAGCCAAGCTGACGCCATGGAAGATGTCTCAATCTATGTGGAAATCTACAGGTCTTGGTAGCTTCACAATCTTAGGCTGAAGCCATGGAACATGTCATGATCTGTGTTCAATTCTACAGGTACTAGCTGGAATTGTCATGATCATGGAACTAATGGCTTGGTGTCAAAGTGGTTCATTCTCCCATTCATAATAGCTCACAATCTAAGGAATACGATTATTTGTAAAACCTATCGTCTATCACTTTAGAGTTTGTACGAGTAATCCGTCTGTACAACGGGTTATC
>Ga0307978_1000480_pt1 | contig 33346 bp, 33 predicted proteins | sample OrgLakmetage1056_FD_203151 | JGI IMG/M metagenome (GOLD analysis project Ga0307978, IMG submission 203151) | Saline water microbial communities from Organic Lake, Antarctica - #1056 | ecosystem: Environmental > Aquatic > Non-marine Saline and Alkaline > Saline | place: Antarctica: Organic Lake...
CAGTGTGTGTTTTTTTTTTTTTTCTGTTTGTGTGTGTGTGTGTGTGTGTGTGTGTGTGTGTGTGTGTGTGTGTGTGTGTGTGTGTGTGTGTGTGTGTGTGTGCACAGTGTGTGTTAGTGTGTGTGTACACATGGTGTGTGTGTGTGTGTGTGTGTGTGTGTGTGTACAGTGTGTGTTAGTGTGTGTGTACATATGGTGTGTGTGTGTAGGTGGTGTGTGTGTGTGTATACAGATTGTGACATAGTGTGTGTACGTGTGTGTACGTATGTGTGTTTTGGTGTGTTTTGGTGTGTATTCATCTGTATGTTTGTGTTTGTGTTTGTGTTTGTGTTTGTGTTTGTGTTTGTGTACGCACGTGTTCGTTGTGCGTGTGCTGTGTGTGTATAAAAAAATACAATACACACATTTGTGCGTGTGCTGTGTGTGTATAAACAAATACAATACACACATTTGTGTATGTTTGTGTGTGTGTACAATGATTCTTATGTAATTGTTAGTTATTAATTACGATTATTACGATTATTATTTATAATCTGTTGTAAAGTTTTGCTAATTTTCGTAAGAATTTTGTACACATCGACTAATTACATGATTTTTGTAACGATTTGAAGACAGAATAAATGGTATTGTGTGAAATAGTGTATTTATTTCAAAACTACTCTTGTTTAATTGTTTGTTTATTAGTGTATATGTATGTTTTTTTGATTTATTCACATTTGGGTGTTCGCAAAGAAGGTTCGTTGTCGTAATTTAATGTTTTCAGTATAATATTGAAAAAGAAATGTGGTAAATGTACTTGCTTTTATGTAATGATTTTATATGTTTGTACTGATTCGTGTAATAGAAAAATTCTTTATAATCGTATATTATTATGTGTTTGATATTGAAAAAAAAACATATACTACAATTAAAAAAAGAGTATGTTCAAACTTAAACAAAACAACAGTATTACTAATTTTATTGCATCAAAAACCATTTATCCACGCGCTCGAAATGCAGAAGACAAGCTTCAGAAAGATTTTTTGCAACAGACAACCTCTTTGCAGCGTGTAGAACTTTTAAATGATTATGATAGCGAACTGAAATTCATCATAGACAGTGTGAAGCGATTACGCCAATCGAAAGTATTGTCGCGTTTTTCAGCATCAGATTTTGGGATGTTTGCAAGCCCAAAGTTCGAAATGAGAGAATTGAACGAATACACAAAATATTTTTATAATCAACTCATGAGTGGATACGAGTATGTCTCCCGCTTACTTCAAAAATATGTGCGTATCGATTATCCTCTCCAGCGCGCCAACTATCTGGACGTAATCATTGACACATTAATGAATATGCAAGTGGGGCTGCGAGAATTTCGTATTTATCTCAGTGAATCTATTGAAAATGAAAGCAAAGATAAGGCATTAGAAAAGAATATAGACAATAGAGATACAAAAGAACAGAGACTAAGAGATCTATTAGGTGAGACGAGAGATATAGTTTCTGGTATGGATGCGGGTTTGAATGAGAATAAGCCTTCTTCTTTTGATGATCGTCTAATAGACGAAATGGAATCGATTGTGGGTTTGATGAAAAGGGATGCCCGCTTGTTTAAAAGGAATAGGGACAGGGTATTTGACAAGTGGGAACCAGTTTGACTTTCTGATTAGGTCGAAAAATTTGATCAGTGTTTTACTGTTGTAAAAAAAATGCTGAAGAGTTCTTATCCAATTCAGCAAACTCAGCAAACTCAGCACATTTACTAATAAACAACTATATCTATAGTTTACATTTTGATCGGATTGAAAAATTTGATCAGTGATCAAAGTATGCTGAATAGAGTTCTCAGCAAACTCAGCAAACTCAGCACAATTACCTATAAACAAATATATCTATAGTTTACATTTTGATCAGATTGAAAAAATTTGATCAGTGATCAAAGTATGCTGAATAGAGTTCTTAGCAAACTCAGCAAACTCAGAAAACTCAGCACAATTACCTATAAACAACTATATGTATAGTTTACATTTTGATCAGATTGAAAAATTTGATCAGTGATCAAAGTATGCTGAATAGAGTTCTCAGCAAACTCAGCAAACTCAGCAAACTCAGCACAATTACCTATAAAAAAATATATCTATAGTTTACATTTTGATCAGTGATCAAAGTATGCTGAATAGGGTTCTCAGCAAACTCAGCAAACTCAGCAAACTCAGCACAATTACCTATAAAAAAATATATCTATAGTTTACATTTTGATCAGATTGAAAAATTTGATCAGTGATCAAAGTATGCTGAATAGAGTTCTCAGCAAACTCAGCAAACTCAGCAAACTCAGCACAATTACCTATAAACAAATATATCTATAGTTTACATTTTGATCAGATTGAAAAATTTGATCAATGATCACAGTATGCTGAATAGAGTTCTTAGCAAACTCAGCAAACTCAGCACAATTACCTATAAACAACTATATCTATAGTTTACATTTTGATCAGATTGAAAAATTTGATCAGTGATCAAAGTATGCTGAATAGAGTTCTCAGCAAACTCAGCAAACTCAGCAAACTCAGCACAATTACCTATAAAAAAATATACCTATAGTTTATATTTTGATCAGATTGAAAATAAAAAGCAGTGATCAAGTATGCTCAATAGAGAGAGCTCTTAGCAAACTCAGCACAATTAGCACAATTACCTATAAACAACTATATCTATAGTTTACATTTTGATCAGATTGGAAAATCTGATCAGTGATCAAAGTATGCTGAATAGCGTTCTCAGCAAACCCAGCAAACCCAGCAAACTCAGCACAATTACCTATAAACAACTATATCTATAGTTTACATTTGATCAGATTGAAAAATCTGATCAGTGATCAAAGTATGCTGAATAGAGTTCTCAGCAAACCCAGCAAACCCAGCAAACTCATCACAATTACCTATAAAAAACTATATATATATATAGTTTATATTTTGATCAGGTTGAAAAATTTGATCAGTGATCAAGTATGCACAATATAGTTCTTAGCAAACTCAGCAAACTCAGCACAATTACCTATAAAAAAGTATATATAGTTTATATTTTGATCAGGTTAAAAAATTGGATCAGTGATCAAGTATGCTGAATAGAGTTCTTAGCAAACTCTGCAAACTCAGCAAACTTAGCACAATTAACTATAAACAAATATACCTATAGTTTATATTTTATCAGGTCGAAAATAAAAAGCAGTGATCAAGTATGCTCAATAGAGAGAGCTCTTAGCAAACTCAGCACAATTACCTATTAACAAATATATATAGTTTATACTTTGATCGGTTATGACAGTGATCAAGTAGAGCTCTCATCAAACTCATCAAACTCAGCAAACTCAGCAAACTCAGCAAACTCAGCAAACTCAGCAAACTCAGCACGTTTACCTATAAACATATATATATTGATCAACTCGAAAGTTTTGTCGATAGAGCTATTTTGTAACAAGTTTTATATAGAACATGTTCGTAGTCAACCATAATCGTTAATTTTAGTAGGTGTTTTGATTAAGTGTTACCAGCCTTTGTATAGGTCTAAATTGTAGAACAAGCGTTATACTTTTTGTCTTTGAATACCTACAAAAAAGCTCGGTTTGCTAATGAAGCATCTAGTACGAATGGGTTATGTGTACCTTGAAATGCAGCAATTGCGGAATCGCGTGTGATTTCTGCTACATCCACTGGGTCTGAGGTATGCCAAGCAATGGCTGTCATGTCTGCTAAATACTTCGACATTCGAAAGTCGAGTTTGTACTCGTACATTGTAAACATGTACATCATTGCTCGAGCCACATTTCCTTTATGAGTTGTCGCTGGTTCCCAGCGCTTGTCGGAAGATAACTCAGAGTAATGTTCTTGGTTGGTTGTGATCGGATCGGTCACCGTATACGAATTACTTATATACCACTGCTTGACCTCTCCGTTTTCTTCATCAAGTTCTGCGAACGGATAGTTTGAACGGGCGCTATTCAGGTATGGATGTGTGGGGAACAGATGGTGAAGGTCTGAGACCATCGGCAGTTTTTTTCGAAATGACGATTGTGGAAGTGTATGCTCACAATTGATTGGTCCGCTCCCAGGGGTTGATGTGCCGCCGTGCGTAAAGGCGTGCACATATCCGCCATAGACACAAGTGAGAGTCCCGTTAATATTGTCGATATAATTGTACATTTCTTTGCGAGCTGCAGTATAACTGTGTGTAATATGTTTGCCTACATAACATGCAGTACGTAGACACTCTCGTAGCTTTTTACCGTTGCCTACATTGTCGCACATCGTAATATTGCAGCCTGTTTCTATAACGCAGACAGAGGGTTCACCGCTGCAAGTGTATCCTTGTTCCACCTCGCAGATGCTTGAACAGCCATCGCCTGGGACTATATTTCCATCATCACAAGACTCACACTCTCGCACACCGTCCCCACAGTCGTTTTCACAGATCCCAGAGCTTGTATATTGGATGTTCCAATTATCTATATTGACTCGGTTGCCGCCTGAGTTGTCGGTTGATGTGGATTTTAATCGCAATCGACAAGGATCGGACAGTGTCTCTTTACCCGAGATGCGTACTGGAGAATACGATTGTACAGTGATCTCACTTAGTCCAGCATAAGTAGACCATGATATACCTGCATCACAAGATTTTTCTACTCTTAACACTGAATTGCTATCATGTCCATATTTAGCAGTATAGAATTCAATCGAATGAATGTCTGGCGTGTCGAATGTCATTGCAAAAACAGCATGTTTGTTATTACGCAACCGGAGACCTTTTTTTCCGTGAATGTGGTCATTTGGTAGCTTACCGATAACCAATTCAGAGCACTCATAGATTCCGTTTTCAAACAAATGGTACACAGGACCTGCGTAGTTTGTTGGTAATGAAACGCTTTCAAACGTCTCGGTAGCAGCAGATACACTATAGAGCGATGTCATCCCGAGCACTATTTTGAAAATAGACATGGTAACTTACTTTGTGTTAGGGTCGGTGAATATTCCGTTCGCAAGTTAAACGCATTTACAGTCGAGTCTTTAATTAGTTGCAGTATGACTCACTATCTATTTTAAAGTGCGAATGGAAGATAGTCTGGATATGTTTGAACTGAACTACGACTATATGTATTATCTATTATCTTATTTTTCGACATGTATAAACAGGGTACAAATGTCAAATGGCAGTACTACAATCCGTACACCGCGTGCGTCGTGCACAAAACCGCGCGCGTCGGTCACGCGCGCGTTTGCGCGCACGTCTTGAACGCGAGTCAAGATCTACGTCACCCGCACCCGCACCCGCATCCACAGTGTCACAAAAACCGATTATAATGCATTAAATTTGGATACACAGCTCTATCCATATGCAACTTGGATCTCGTTGCTACAGCAGAGATACCCAGTTGCAAAACTTGAGTCGGGGCAGCGAAAACGTCGACTAGATGGTTTTGACACTGGATTTATCAAGGATCAATGCAAGTTCATGTCTGTGGTTGAGAACGATCTGGGGCTCACATATGTCGCAACTCAACTCTTCACAGATGGATGCCGAGAAAATACGACATTGACTAATATTACTGCTAGCTATGTGTAGACAATAAAATACGAACAAAATTAGGAAAAACTTTGCAAGAGTTGATATACTGTTGATCATTTATACAAAAAGTTTTATAGAGTGTTCGTGAATCGCATGAGTGCATGTACGATCCCAATTTCACGATCATGTCACACTTTTCGTCCGTTCTTTTTATTACATCTAAACAACGCATCAAGTATTTTTAATGACAAGTCTTCCGCTGGACGCTGTATTTGTCGGTGGTCATGTACCTGTCAACTGCTTTGTGAGACCACATACTGGTGAAGTAATTGCAACTAGTCAATCGAAAGCTTTGATGTTTGTAAAATTGACATTACCACTTGACGTATTCAACGACAAGGATCCAGATGGTAACGTAGACGCAATTCCTATCGATCATATTCATGGTATGTTTCCGGGAATGCATTGTAGGTTACAGGCTACACTAGATTTGACCACTAGCGAATTGGTCATCTACACACCGGATTCTGATATGCAATTGACCATTTTATACCGTAGAGAGGCTGTCAATCGAGCAAGGAAACTAATACCGTTCGCATGCGCATTATGTATGGACATCGCGAGACCGATTGATGCGCGATGTGAAATCTGTCAGTCTCGTATTTGCAGAGCATGCCACATGATCCAAAGCCAAATATACACTACGGGTGAAGAATATGTCTGTACTAAATGTCAGAGCATGGTTGCGTTTGACAATGAACTTGATCGTATATAGGTTCAAAGTGAACGTCTGTACATAAATTTCACAGGTTTGAAGCATGCATTGATTAATTACTAGGGGGTGGGTGGGTCTTGGGTTCTAATCTCACTGACCTTCGCAAAACTTTTTGACGATTTTTCTGTCTGCACGATAAAATACACATGAACATTTCTCGACTATTTTGTTCCGAAGTCTTTCTCGTGTAAGCGTAAACATTGCGACCAAGTCAATTGAAATGAAGTCAATCACACTCGCTGTACAGTCCACAATTTCACCATCTCTATACAGTACATGAGCTTCAGTTTGGCTTATCTTTTCCTGTAGAATTGGATCATCTTCTCCCAATAATTCATAATCATGCATTACACTCAAATTCAGTACATCTTGCGATTCAAGAATAGAAATAAGATTATCCTGTGATACTTTCGCATCACGTAGCATCAGCTGTGCTGTATCACATCGATAAATACCCGGATTACGACGGTCTGAGAGTAGAGAATCTATTTGGTTATATAAAACGGATAAATCGCGCACTGATTGTAGTGCGTCTGCTAGATCGTCCGAATTGTTACTCAGGTTCTCGGTGACGGAAAGCCACTCCAATTCTCTCTGACCGGTATAAGGAGTTCCGTGTATCTCAATATACCATTCCTCGGCAGACATGGAAATCCGTAGCTTTGCCTCAATACGGTCAAGCGATGTCATCTTTGTCTACACACAAATGAACATTCCATGAAACATGTCGGTCCGAAAATGACCATCATTAGCTATTGAATTGCAACAACTTATAGAGGATCCACGCAATTTCATGATCCTGAGAGATACAAGTAAACATGAATTTTATTTGAGTAATTTTAAGTATGAGCAGCATATTTCAATTTAGACACTTTAGACGAAGATAGGCAGTCACTTAGCATGCGTTTTTATATGAGTAGTCAAAACACACGTGTGGGTGAGTGCTTAATTATGTATGGCACAATACAGGGCTTTTTCAATTCCATTCGCACTTTAAAAGTGATTAGTGGCTAATCATAGTAGGTGTATGTGTTATACTGGGAACACTATATTAAATGTGCAACTTGTCAAAAAAGTATATGAAGGGATTCTAAAAACATAACGTCCAAGATCCTACATATCACGATTATAATAAAATCACAGATCATTACGCTAAAAACAGGAAGCTTTATTCAAAAGCTTTTCAACATAATATATGAATCGCAATTTATTTAATCATACCCAGCTTGCACACAAAAACACTACACAAAAACACTACACAAAAACACTACGCGAAGACAATTCTCAGCACTTCTTGCCAACTCAACATCGTGTGAATACTGACATTTCTGTTACTGTACATGCAGAAAATGCAAACAAATGCGAAGGAGTGGGCCCGAGTGTATGGTAATTTTCATATGTTGAACACGCAAATCGTGATTGACATAGAAAACCAAAAAGAAACAGCTTTTTATTATATGACGTATTCTGTGTAAATCATGTAGGTGTCGACGCAAGCCGGGTCAATGGCATCTGGTTCTATTCGGGTTCAGATGTGCTTAAGTTTCACGCTGAGTACAAAAGTCCATTCGCCAGCCTCAGCAGATACCTGAAACAATTCCCAAACACAAAAATTCTCAGAATCCAGCTCGACAAGGACAGCGAGGTACATCATGTTTGATAGTAATGTATTGTCATGTTGTAACACTCACAATATGACTGCACATACTGATACATATGTTATACTATCAAATCTATTACTGTCAGAGAGCCTCCAATAAAACTGGCGCCAAGGAGAAGATTTTCTTACCATTTAATGAACTGAAGAAGATGCTGACGCATCGCCAACGACCCGGAGCCTTGGCAAAGCTCCAGGGCCAAGATGGTGCTGAACTGCTAACCACCATCCATCTCGGACCAGACCGACACTGGCCATCTATCGAGTGTACGCCTCAACTTGTCATACGCAATCGAAAACGACGGGTGAATTGCATGCACGCACATAATCGCACAAAATAACTAAATAGATGCCTGACAAAAAAAAACCCCTTCGATGATTCATGCATTGCATTACACTCTCAAACACACTTATCGCAGTCAACTGCCCAAGAAAAGTTCGTCAACAGTTTCAATAGCCGCGAGGAAGCTCTTGCTGCATCTCAAGCCGCTGTCGACCTCCGATGGCCTCCGGCTCAACCGCCGTCACCGATTCCCATGACTAATCTCATGCCAGACGAGGATGACCCTAGAATTGGCTTGGCTCCTAGTGACGAGCATGCGCAAGGACCAGATGTCGATGCTAGCTGCAATTTGATGATGCTGTACAGGAGCACAAAGCAGAGACTACAATGACGGGTTCCCACACAGTCGTCATGTTCATTTTTTCGATTTGAAATAAATGTTCAAAATTTTATTCGGATTCATTTTCTGAAACGAAATCAGGTTCATCGCTTGATTCCTCGCCTGTTGGTTCATACTCGTGAATATACTCGGCGTCAGATTCATTCGATGACGAAGACGAAGACGATGGTGACGACGAAGATGATGACGGCCGATGTTTTCTTTGATTTTCTATACTTTTGATCAGTTTTCTTGCATGTTTTGAAAATAATTCGGGATTAATCTGACTTTTGCGAGCTTTGGCTACTATATATAGAAATAATTCAATATCTTCTGCACTGTCCATACGAACGCCTTTGGCGTATCCGTTTACAAATCGTATATATCTTTTATCTTTACTTTTCATCAATGCATATTTTTTCATTTCATTGCAATCTATTTCCAGAACAGTATACTCTTTGCTGCGGCAAACAGGACATCTTGGATTATTCAATTTATTTTCTTGAAAACCCTTCAACATTTTGAAGCATCCGACGCAAATACAATGTGCAATTTGCGGGTTCAAGTGTACTAGAGCATAAATTTTTCTATCCTTTTTTTTCTTCTTCTGAGCTATTTTCAGCATACAAACCATACATGAAGCTGTGCAACAATTTCTTTTCAAAATGTTTGTTAAAGAAATGACTTCCATATTTTTAAGTACTATTTGATTTTATTATATTGATTATAAAATTATACACACCTTCAGAACATGGCCTGTGTCAAAATAGGCAAATTTGACATTAAAAAGCTCTTTTTAACAACAATTGAAGTGTGTCCACAACAGAAATGGAAAGGACAAACCTGTACTAATTTGGTACTTTAGCCATTTTGGTCAATATCAGCGACCTAGCTTGACCCGGGGTTATTTTTGACCATTTATGCGCACTATTTTGACGCTATGTGATATAACAGAAAAATGCATATATATTATACCCACATCGTGTTCTCGAGAATTTGTTGACTGGATGTGATTACAGGCGTCTGATCACTTGTTTTTCTTATCAGGGTAAACAGGTCCTCTGTGATCGCAGTAATACTCATCCGAAGTTTGTTTTTTATACGTCTAGTCAGACAATTGATCAGGCATGTTGTAAAAATGCCGCCTGTTCCTTTTAAGCCGTCGTATGTTCGTTGTCCGAATTTGCATGCTGAAAACAGAACAATATTACTCTTCATTTTTGGTGGGTGGATAGCTGGTAATGGGCGCCGCGCGTCGCGTCTATTGTATGTATATGGTAAACTTCCTGTTGATCCGGAATGACATGAATCTATGATACAGAACACTTTCGTGGATGGATTGAAGGCACTTAGAATCTGATTAAATTCTGGATTCGTAATATTACCATGTTGCAAGTAGTCCAAAGGCATGATTGCTTCATCCTCATGTTTAGGGCCATGACCGGAAAAAAAAATACAGACCCGCTCCAAACTTTTGGCATAAGATTCGATCGCTAGATTCCAAAGAATATTGAGCATATTTCGACCTGTGACCATATCTGGAGTAGTGCTGTCCGTATAAACAGACACACTGTCGTAATTCATTTGCTCAGCAATAAATGTACGCATGTGAACAACATCGGCATAACATCCTTTTAGTTTTGCACAACCTTGTATGTTTTGAATTCCAAACAGCACTGCTTGAGACATCTTAATTAAATATGTCTTGAACCATATTGTGATTTACCAGAATTCATTGGATCTAAATTTTTTGTCTATAGTGTTTATGTGATTCATTCGTGGATCCTAGATCTTTTGTTTGATTGGTGAACTGGAAAAATTGTATGTCTTCAAATCTCAGTGCGCTTGAAAAGCAATGCATCATCATTCTTTTTGTCTTCTTCTGTATACGCATGTTCATTCTTTTTGTATACGCATGTTCGGTTTCAATGTGAGTATACTCAAGAATTATGCAAATTGTCAGAATGTTTTTCGAGACTATTGAGGAGTCGCAGTTGGAGTCCCAACTCAAGTCTCCCCTGAAGCTTCGCTCTGAATCGCGCTCGAAGTCTCGTTCCAAGTCTCCTCCAAAGTTTCGCTCTGAATCGCGCCCCAAGTCCCAACCAAAAGTTCTATCAGAGGTTCGCTCCAAGTCGCGCTCCAAGTCGCGCTCCAACTCGCGCTCCAACTCGCGCTCCAAGTCTTGTACCAAGTCTACCGCAAAGCTGTGCTCTGAATTGCGCCCCGAGTCTCCCTCAAAGTTCCGCTCCGAGTCTCCGTCCAAGTCTTCAACAAGGACAGACATCGACTCTCCGTCCAAGTCTTCAACGAGGACCGACATCGACTCTCCATCCAAGTCTTCAACAAGGACAGACATCGACTCTCTGGGCAAGGCCGACTATAAATCTGGTGTGAAAACTCACCCAAGGTCTCGATCTGAATCTTCGTCTACGGTGCACATGGTGTCTCCCTGTAGCCCGGTTCTCAGGTCCAGTTCCAGGTCCAGGTCCAGGTCCAGGACTAGGTCCAGGTCCAGGTCCAGGACTAGGTCCAGGTCTAAACCGAGGTCTCGGTCAAGTTCGAGTGATTGTAGTCATGTCTCGCGTTCTCGGTCTAGTGAGGTGCGTCTTGGTTATGTGTCTTCGGGTTCACATGCAAGTGACTTCGAGAGCTTGCTACCAGACGCAATGCGCACATCCTCAAAATTGCGTTCCAAATCCGATAGCAACAAACGTAGTTATACTGCCTCAGATGACCGCACGTTTCCTGAAAGTAAACGTGCTCGCCACCAATCCCACCAATCCCACCAATCCCACCAATCCCACCAATCCAACCCATCCAACCCATTCAACCCATTCAACCCATCCAACCCATCCAACCCATCTAACCCATCCAAGCAGTTGCATCAACCCCATAGCACACATAAACAACGCGAAATCACAGACAGCCGGTCACCAAATCGACTGCATCACTCTACCCAATTCCATCACCGATCCCAACAATCCCAACAATCCCAACAATCCCAACAATCCCAACAATCCCAACAATCCCAACAATCCCAACAATTCCAACAATCCCAACAATCCCAACAATTCCATCGAGCCCCTGAACCTCGTCAACCCCATCGAGCCCCTGTGCCCCAACAATACCAACAATCCCAACAATCCCATCTAGCCCCTGAGCCCCATCAATCCCATCGAGCTTCTGTGCCCCATCAATCCCATCAATCCCATCAATCCCATCAATCCCATCAATCCCATCGAGCTTCTGTGCCCCATCAATCCCATCAATCCCATCAATCCCATCAATCCCATCAATCCCAACAATCCTATCGAGCGCCTGAGTCCCAGCAATTCCATCGAGCTCCTGTGCCCCATCAATCCCATCGAGCCCATCGAGCCCATGAGACCCATCAATCTCATCAATCTCATCAATCTCATCAATCTCATCAATCTCATCAATCTCATCAATCTCATCAGATCTGGCCTCCGACGAAAATGTTTGGGGTTATGGAGAATGAGATTACTAAGTATTCTGCCAGTGGGAAATTGCACGAGTTGTCTAAGCTCATCGATGATGTAGATGTTTTGCTTAAGCAGGTTCACACTTCAGATGATTTCTTGGATTTGTTTGGGAAGAAAAAGGCAACAGAATTGATGATTTACCATATCGCTACAAACGGAACTCTCAGAAAACGCTTCAACAATGCCATGCAAGATATGTCGAAACGTGTCCGAGGTGATATTCTTTAGAAAGATTATACCCAAAAAATTTATTTGTATACTAATAAATGTGGAGTTCGATTACACAGAAGTTCAAAAGGTTGAACAAGATTGAGGTTGCAACGATTGTAATCAGCATACTTGCATCTGTGGCTCTACTATGTTTGCTGTATATACCGGAACAAACTGTTCAGTCATCAGTGGATATGGACCCATTTGACACGAACGCAGTTACAGCATCAGAAACAGATGATGAAATCGAAGACGAGCAGACAGAGGAAGAGATAGCAGCCAAAAAGAAAGAAGATGAAGAAAAAGCAGTAGCAGAAGAAGCAGAGAAAAACAAAATGGCTAAGGCAGCAGCGTTAGCAGCAGAAAAAGAAGCTAAAAAGAAAGAGGAGGAAGAAGCAGCGCAAAAGAAAGCGGAGGAAGAATCAGCGAAAAAGAAAGCAGAGGAACAAGCCGCGAAAATTAAAGCTGAAGAAGAAGCAGCAGTGGAAAAGAAAGCCAAGGAAGAAGCAGAGAAGAAAAAAGTGGCGGAGGAAGCAGCGTTAGCAGCAGAAGAAGCGGCAGCGCAGAAGAAAGCGGATGAAGCAGCAGAAAAAAAGAAAGCCGAAGAAGAAGCAGAGATAGGAAACGATGATGATGGTAAACCTTTGCAGGGTGTCGATGCCAGATCATTCTATGCAATAAGTTCTACAGATGGAAAATTAGGTAGAAATAATCATGGAGATTTAATTGATGGTGAAGGAAATGTCGAAGAAGCAGGGATAAGAGATACTAATAATTATTTTCAGACGCTGCCTGTCGGGCATCCGTTTTACGTGTCAAAAACTAGTAGTGGAGAACAAACGTGGGGCATTCTGCAGAAGGGACAAACATGGCGCAAACATTGTAAGAAACACTTTGGTAGATTCGAATATCCGATTGAAAACAATCCTACAGGGGTGCTTGTCGTCGAAAACGGAAAGACTCTTTTGTTGCAATCTAATGTGACCGTAAAGGGGCTTGTAGTTCGAAAAGGAGGTAAAGTGTTTATTTGTTCTCGAGAAGGTAGTACGACAGATGTTACTATTAGATGTGAATTCATACTCATTGAATCCGGGGGGTTGCTTCAAGCTGGAGCCGAGACTGCACCGTTTGACGCAGATACAAGATTGAAGTTTATCATGGTTTCCACTCCTCATGGTCGCGCGAAACAAGGTGTGGTTGCGTCTTCGTACAGTTACAAATGGTATTGTCCAGGAGTTGACCTGGAAGCCGAAACAGAAGGTCAAAAATCCTTTACCGGGTTGTCCGGAGGCCAAATGGAATTCCGGAATATATTTCATGCCAGGGCTGTTGCTGTCGGTTTTGCTGGCACATTAGCTCTATATGGGGCACTATCTGCTGCGGACAAGATTGTATATCAAGGTACATGGGAGGGAACAAAGAATGACGAGAAGCACATTGGACCCGAACATTTCTTGACCGTTGGTGCACCAGATTTACCAACAGAGTATGCCGTGACATGGGCTCCTCTTCTTTCTGGCAAAGACGACGGTGGGAATGCGACACAAAATTTTATAACTCTAGACTTACCAGTTGACGACAACGACTATTTGAGTACATGGCGTCAGGGGTGTAAAGTATGTCTATCGTTTGTCCCTGGAAACTACACCACAGCAGACACACAACCTGGTAATTTGGCTATGCCGCCCATGTGGTACGATTATGATGTAGACACAGCTAATTACACAGCCAATCTAAAAGCTTTGGATATGGAAGGTATCAGGCGTGAAGGTGGTGAGGGTATGGAAATTGCGACTGTCGACAGAGTAGAAAATAACAAGGTATACTTCAAGAATAACTTGGTTTTTAACAGATATGCGAAAGGTTTGAATGGCTGGACGACGATTAAAAAAGGTGAAGACGAACTTTCCGTGCGTACAGTGGCCCACGCAGGGTTGCTGACGCGTAATATTTGTTTTGCTCCAGAATTTACACATGCTCCACTCTCTGGAGGAGCTAATAATCGGCCGTCAACAGCTCCTCAAGTGGACGAAAACGATATCGAATTCGTTTTCAGAGGACCGGGTGACATGAGTAAATGTGTGGGTGACTATGATTTTCAATATGATTCACAGGATCCAGAGTATGAGACAGTCGCGGTAAAAGCTTATGATGAACGCAATGCGTGTTTAAACTTGAGTGATAAAGAAGCAGCAACAGAAAAGTGGCAACAATGCAGGTTGTGGCATAAAACAGGAAATGGTGCGTTGGACGATTCTACTCAGTATACGTACCCGCAAGACATCGAACCAAAAGGGTCATGGGTCGTAGGTACCGAAGGTCTGAAGGGGGCGAATGCGATGTTAGGTGCTCATTGTATGTTTCGTTTAGGATCATACGTTGACTTGAATGGGGTCGAAATGCACAAAATGGGTTTGCCCGGGAATAATGGTCAGGTTGCACAGTATGCCACTCATTGGCATCTGGCCGGTTTTGCTAAACACTTTAGGGCCTATATGCCGAAAGGTATAAAGGACGGTGATGATGAAATGGGGTATTGTCGTCGCGGACGCTTGGCAAATTGTTCTTTTTGGCAAACTCCCTCTCGGGTATTAACCGTGCATGGTACCGCGGAGCTCGAGGTCAGTAACAATGTAACGTGTTGGAACTATGGTTCCACCTGGTTTCTGCAGGAAGGCACTGAGACCGATAATACTTTTGATCACAATCTATCTCTAGCCACTATTCCCTGTAGAAAAAACATGTACGACAACCCGTCGCACTTGTTTAGTTTCGCAGGTTTTGATGCCAACAACCCAAGTACTTTTTGGTTGAAAAACAATCGCAACAGTGTCTCGCGTAATGTTGTGGCGTGTTGCCCGCGTCCCGTGGTTGCCGTATGGCTGGTCAACCAGAAGATCGGTTTATCTGGCGCGGCATCGACAACGATGATAGGTGACGAGATTCGGAAGTTACCTGCTTTTGCATCACAGGAATGTGCTGCTGGTGGGAGCGCTCAGAGGAGTCTTTCAAGCCGGGCACTTGTCAAGGCCCCTAACAAGAAATGTTATACAACGGATGAGTTGGTATACCTAGGATTATCTGAAAGTGCATCAGGGTGTAAGGCTTTCGCAAACACAAATCAAAATGTGGCCGCGTATAATCTAGCAGATAATGTAGTGTATGGGGTCTCTGGTTTCGTCACGAATTACGTTGCCATGGAATCCGTACCCCCACATACAAAAGACCTAGAAACGAAATGGAACAAAACGTGGGGTCTTGCCAGAAAACTGAGAAAAGCAGCGGGTACTTTTCGCGGACCTGACCTCGCTCAGTTTGGTGGAGGGACTGTAGGTCTGCAATCTGAAGGTACAACCCTATCTGATGCTCCAGTGTTTATACCATACTCGGGACCGAACGGAACAAGTGACCGTATCTGTACGGATATATATGGTCAACCTACGTTTCCTACCCGAAGCGAAATGGGATATTCACCTTGGTTGGACAATGATGTGCGACTGTTCGATGGGCAGATCGATGAAGAAGGCAACGAACAGGGTGGCGGGTGTTGTTCATCTCCTAATGGTTGCTCAGTTGGTAATACGCAAGGAATTGAATCTTGTTCTCGATCGATACCGTTCGTTCTTTCATCTAATCTTGTTTTTGCAAATTCTTCGGTTGTGGCCCAAACACATGGTGCTGTTTGGTTGAAAGCCCAGGCTACATGGAGTATCAATAATTGTTTTTTGTCCCGGGGTACTAATCTTGTTCGATTGACATCTGCTGAGGATACACGTACAAGTACTGCGATGACGGCCACAGTAGGCACTGGTTTGTCTGAATATGATCGCGCGTTGATTATTCAACACAACTTTATCTGCGATGGTGGAATCGTACTCCTACCAAATCCTACTGTCTACATGGGTGAGAAAACATTCCTCGCCGATAGTGTCTCGCTTGTACAAGCCGAATACGTCCGAAACAAAGACAATCCAACATTAACCAATGATATATACTGCGATAAAAGTATATTCCCAGAAAGTTGGTTCGCAGAAAATCGTACGAACAATCCAATTATAATTTATGATTCTATTACTAGAAAAAAGACATTGATAACAAAGAATGAGTCTGAAATTGAAAACTGGGAAATTCCTGCTCCCACTCTGAAATCGCCGTTTGTTTGCGAGGTTTTAGATGGCAAGGGACAACTACTACAATACAAACCAGTTTCTGACTCAGAAGCCGAAAAAAGGAATCAGATATATATAGCAAAAAATCCAACCTGGAGTCTGCCTATAGCATCTGTTTGTGGGACATTTACACATAAAAAAGCGATTGATATTGGTAACAACATATCTGAGATAATCGCTTTGACGGTACCTGGTTCTAAAACAGCTAAACGGTAAATAATAACTTCTTGAATTTTCGAAAAAGAAATCAAAATAAACAACCAAATATGTTCAAACTTGATCTCAAAGTTTTATTGGAAGTGCGTAGTATGTGGCATACGTAAAATCCAGTAGCCAATTATCGTCAATCAAGTAAACTTTTGGTGACATTTCGTTTTAGACTCGGAATTTTAGTACGCTTTTATTGTCTGAACACTTTGTGCCAACCCAGGACCTGCCTTGTTCAATGGAGTCAAGGTATGTATCGTGTGCAACCCATTCTGTATTTACGACCAGGCATATTGTATAGACGCACAATCATTGCCATTCCAAATAATTTTAGTACATGAATCCAAGTCTTTAACAACTCATTGACCGAAACATGATCAAACATGATCAAACATGTCCAAACCTAGCTAAAGACACTTGATGTTTCGATGACCATACGCAAACTTGTATATGTAGGTCGATTTGTGCATATATTTGTATGTGCACGTTATGATAAAACAAACAATTATTTTTATAAAACAGATTTCTATAAGCCAGATTTCTATCAATAGTCAGCGTATATTGTAAAACAGAGCAATCATGCACACACGCACATACACACACACGCATACTCATGCAGGATTAATTCTCGCGCATCGACAAGCTCTCCAGACAATCCTCGGGTGGATGGAGAGAACACTTGTGATCAACAACAAACGAAAGCTAGAAGCATGTACGACTGAACAGCAAAAAAAACGGGCGATCTCAAAAGACAAATCGACGATCGCAAGCAAGCCTATTCCGAGCACGAAGTTATCACCGACATCGGCTCCGGTATCAACTACAGACGCAAAGGCCACCAAGGAGTGGTCGACGAAGTTGTGGGAAGTGTGCTTTGCTTCATCAAAAGGTCGGTAGGGCTGGTAACAGTTAATCCAAACACGTACTAATATTAACGATTATGGTTGACTCCGTATACAAATGCCTGACTTGTAGCAATCCTGGACAGGTTCCGATGAAATCAGGCGTATATCCAAGTCTTTGACAGATCTTTTCAATGCTGGTACTGTAATCTGTCGACAGCAGTGAAACAAAGCATACAAGGAATAGGTGCGGTTTATTAAAATAAACGGTTGGTTCATACATTCATTTTTGAAAGACATTATTTTTGTGGTTGCTTACATAGCGACCGTCAGAGTTTTTAGCATGCATTTGTCACGCACTTCAATTTCAGACATGCGACCTGACCAGAAGAACCTATTGAGAAGAAACTCACCAGGACTGAGTTTGTTTTTGTCGTTTGGATACACGATATGACAAAAACGCTCACTAGCTACCCGATCTTTAGAACTAATATGGTCGTGGTCCACCTTGAAGTGAAAGTTAACCCAGTAGCCGACTCGGTAGTCGACGAACAGCTCTTCACCTGCTTCGATGCTTCTCAGCGTCCTGATGTTGCCGTCTTCTTCGAAGGTGATGTTGGCCGCGCCAGCTGTATGATCATCATCCTGCCATCTGTGATTGATTTTTCCCGTCCAGTGATGAGGGGCATCGATCGAGACAGCAACGCCGTTCTTCACGAAATCAAGCATGTATGTAACATCGGTCGTCTTGGAGATAAAGCCTTGGTATGGAGTAGCTTGGGCCCCACCATATTGGCCCAGCGAGGAACCACGCGGAATATGTGCTAGTGCGAAGACGCCTTCCCCAGGCGTACAATCAGACGACAGGCTTTCGAGTGTCGTGCCGCGCACATGTATGAGATGTTCAGGCGAAATGGTCGATGATGACGGTTGTAGTAAGGCGGTGGGCTGTTGTCGTGTGGATGTTTCTGATGAAATCATAGTCGGGTCCAATGATACTGGAGAGCGGTTGAATAGGGAGGTCGGAGTTTGGTGGGTAGGTAATAATAGATTGAGGTCACACAGCGAGGTGGATGAAGAAGAGTCTAATGATTCTGTAGGGTGGTTGAAGAGGGTTGAGGTTGAAAAGGTAGGTACTTCGAATTCGGAGAATGGTAACGAGCTTGATTGCGAATTCATAGTCGATTTGAGTGATGCTGAAGGAAGATTGAGTGATGTTGAAGAGGGATTGAATGAGGTAGTTGATTCTGAAAGAAGGCTCTGAGGTGAATTGGACAAAAACAAATTGTCAGAGTGTGATGAAATCGATGATGAGAATGTAGTAGATGATGTAAATGAGGTGGGTGATGTAGATGATGTAGATGATGTAGATGATGTAAATGAGGTGGGTGATGTAGATGATGTAGATGATGTAGATGATACACTATCAGAGAAGAGGCGAGGTGGTGGTTTTTGTACATATTCACCCTGTCGTACATTCTGTCCATTATGCCCCTTCTGTCTCTTCTGCTTCTCCTGTCCCTCCTGTCCCTGCTTCTTCTGCTTCTTCTGCTTCTTCTGCTTCTTTTGTTCCTCCTGTTCCTCCTGTTCCTCCTGTTCCTCCTGTTCGTCAGGTTTCTTCGAGTCCTTCAACAACTTTCTCGCGTCCCTTCTTTTGGCAACGGTGTCTCTCATCAGCTGAGTCACCAGTGGGCTCTTGTGAGAAACAAGAGTGATTCCACCGTTCCCATCAGAGATTATGTAAGCGAACGCCCTGCCATCGGTTTGGGAGACATAACATTTTCTACATAATGTATAAAAAATATCCTCAAACCACGCACCAGCCCAGTTTGGTCTCTTGTGCCCATTACGGCAATCTGTAATCTTGCAGGCGGCGCATTGTTTGTTGGTAAAGAGTTGAGGAGTGCTGATTGGGTCAGTATTGATTTGAGGAATATTGGGAATATGTAGAGTGCTGGTCATGTTGGTCATGTTGGCCATGTTGGTCATGTTGGTCATGTTGGTCATGTTGGTCATGTTGGTCATGTTGGTCATGTTGGTCATGTTGGTCATGAGTTGAGGAGTGTTGATTGCGTCGGTAGTGATTTGGGGAATATTGGGAATGTATGGTAGCCCAGAAGCTGGAGTGTTGTATAGGTGATTTGGACTCGAAATGCCTTGTTCTTCAAGATCGTCGAGAAGGTACTCTGGGGGGATGTTGTCCATGTCGAGGAAGGCTTCTCCACTGACAGAGAAAGTCGCCGGCGGAGTGTCGAAGATGTGATGATTTGAAGATGATGACGACTGATATGGTTCTTGTAGCACGAAGAGGTCATCCAATGAACCGTCATACATGGTGTATACCTATGAAATGCCAGTGTGTGAAAATGGTTGTGATACGATGGTAGTGTAGATGCTAGCGATGGTGCCATGCTATCGATGGTAAACATAGATTCTAGTGGTCGAGGATCTTTTGGATTTATGGAAAGTCATACGAGATCTGAAAAAGTTCGTACACGAAATCTAGTGAATCACAAAAGATGAATCACGTTACATTGATTTGACTATAGTGTACGATTAACCAGTTAAAAATATACCTACAGTTAAAAATAGACCTGTAGTAGGATCGTAGATCTTATCATTCTCTGTATGTAGGATCATGTTGTAATATGTGACTCACAAACACATATCGCCACACACATCGCCACATATTCTACACACATTCGACAATTTCATTCTGTACTGTGTGACTTACGCGTATTTTTTTATTGATGTGTTCTTGTGCATCAGGATGAATCATCGACAAAGCGCGAATTGTGGCTCTACACAAATGTACAATGTGCACCAAAGACCCAAATTGTCACGAAAGACAAACGGGGCGCGGAATCCAACCAAGTCTGTCAGCTACAACCAACGCTCTGGCCTGAAGGGAAAGTGCGCCAACTGTCATCTTCGTGTCAATAAATCGGGTTACACTTGGTGTGACCCGTGTGATTTCGCTTATCCAGCGCTACTGTCTTGTGCAAAATACTCATGCACCAATTTTCGTTCGAACGACGGTGTGTCTAAGCTTTGCTCCCCGTGCAACACCAAAGTGAACGCAAGGTTAGCGAGTACGACAAAAAAAAACATGCGACCTCTCGTGGAGAAACTTTCGGCGGCCTCATTTTCGTTTACGCCCCCGTCATCTCCCATGTGCAACACTACATCATCAGGGTCATCGATGACATCTAAAATATCGCCAAGTCCTTCGGCCAGCATGCGATCACTTACTCCTACATCGATTCCGGCTTCTAAGTCTCACACACCCATATCATTATCACCAGTAAACCCTGTGGATAGTGACGACGGACACATATGTCCCATTTCCGATCCTACCCCACACAGTGCCACGAACGACCTGAATTCTATTCTCTATTTGGTGAAAGATGTCCCCCCGGAATATTCAGATACCGAGGAGGAATCTTATTTGCGTGATATCATGTGCGACCAACTTTTTTCATTTCTGATGTTTTATGGTCTAATTCAGAACCATGTATTATGTGCAAACGCTCGATTCTTGGTTCGAGAACAATTGGATTTGCAGATTCTCAAATCCCTTGATTCCGAGGACTTTGAGAAATTTCTGAGACCTCATTTGAAACTAGGATTCTTTGTGAAATTGAAGTATTTTTGCTCTCTGTGATACCAAACAAATACGTTCATACGTCCTGTGCAAATTGCTCTGATATACAATGGATTAACCAGAACCACGTGCGACTCCAAGACATCGAGTCATGAAACCCTGAGAGAACATCTCGATTGGTATGATGTCTTCCTGTTCGTTGCATATGAGTAATGCCAATGTGTAAATTAAACTCCCACGTGCTTCAAGCTACAATGTAGCAATTTTCATGCCATGTCTGATTTCTGAATGAAAAGTTCAGATTGATTTGGATGTCTCCATTGGAGCAGATTTTCTGTCAATGGGTTGTATTTTAAATTGAATGTACAGAAAGAATTGTAGTGTTCTCGGGACCATTTCTTAATTAGTTGCAGTATAACCCACCCACCCACTATGATTAGTCACTAATCACTTTGAAACTGTGAATGGAATACTCACTGACCCCTTACTAAGCCTATTTCCTATATATCTCACAGATTTGAATGTCTTGTGATCAATTTATTTCTATCGACGCCCATTTTAGTAGGTATCCCCCTATAAACGTCTGCATATATCACCAATCTTGTTTCGTTAGTCAAATTTCAGGCCTCGTGGCGTATCGTGTCATCCCATATAAAACCCTCTCGATCCTTCCACTTCAACAAGCAGAAAAAATATTGTTTTATTTTTGACTGGTGTGTCCATTTTTGTTCACAATTGTGCTCACTGTTCAGCATGAGCTACAAACCGAATGACTGCAAGCACTGCGAGCACTGCAAGCACTGCAAGAAGTCCATCCCGTTTCCTGAGCTCGACACGGATATTCATGGCGTCAGTATTCACCTTGCCTGCTCCAAAAATCCCATCGTTCATGAGAGATGTGATGGTTGCCATCATATGTTTGCTTCGGAGAAAGATGGATCAGCGAGTCCCGGCATTTGTATTCGCTGCCACGAGAACCGATTGGTCGTGTGCGGTGGTCGTTGCGATGAAGAAATCGATATCTACGCAAGCGATGAAGACGGCTACGAAGTTTCCGTCCAGTGCTGTGCATGTAAGGATTTTTTCCACTATGAGTGCACCAGATTCAGCGAGAATGCATTTGGTCATATCATCTGTCAGAGCTGTTTGCTGAACAAAAACAGTGCAAACCAATGCAATCATTGCAATTTGTCTGGCGGAGATAACATTCACACACAAATGATGGTGATGTGCATCAAATGCGCGGCGGTTCCTTTGCATCCCGAGTGCGCTGTCCACGGATCGTGTCGCGCATGCAGCTCAATTCAATAAATATGATTTTAAAATATTTTGGTCATCCAGTCTTTTGTTCCAATTACCAGAGACGCCGCCTCCGGCGTGCGCGGCGGAAATACTATGATGTAGAAGAGATGGCCAAGCACGTCATTAGGGACTTCCACTATAAGACTGCGCACTACCTTTCAGCGCTTCCGTATTATCGTGCTTCCTCATAAATCCTCTCATACATCCTCTCGTCACTGGGAACGTGTTATTTTCCTTCTCTAAATGTTTGACGAAATCGCGTAAATTTGAGATCGAGGTTTGATCCATTTAAATGATATTAATGCTCTTGACTTACGACGTATTTTGACCTTTTGAACGTGATCCACATAGATAGCATTAGTCGTCGTGTCCTCGCTCTGCCAGCTGAATGTCGTAACTGCTCCGCGAGAACGAGCAACCGGGAAATAGAACCGGACAATGTCAGCCCGTAAGTGGTTTTCATATGTGATAGTGCATGACATGATCGCCGCGATAGTCTCGACGGGTACATCGCAACGTCTCAAATGAACATTGACGTACGCTGCTACGTCGTAAAAATTTCCAGATAGTCTAAGGCTTGGTAAGTACACGTGTCCACGGTTGAATTGCTGGCTCGAAATATTCCAGTAAGTGTCAGCAGCTTCTGTGATGTCATTCTCGGAAAGAGGCTTAAACCCTCCTCTTGGTCTGATACGGACATGGTCATACATGCATTTTTTCTTCAGATCCAAGGAACGTTCTATTATGTACATGACGGATCGTTTATCTTATGTTTGCTTGAGTTGTCGTTCGTCACCTTATTTATGGCGTGGTCGAAAAGATCAATACTATATTTTTAGTCATGTTTGAACATATACCGGGTCTGTGGTACATACGACAAAAAACAACAAAAAAACGCGAAATGACGGTGGCAGACGATGTCAAGCGCATCGGTTCGGGTGATTGCGGCAGCATCGAGAGACAGAGCGGATTTCAGTTTATACGTGTTGAGGGCACACTGTTCCAGGTGTCCGTTCGCTACCTGTTAAAAATCTCGGACGTCTTTGCTACATTTGAAGAACATCCAATAGTGTGGAAGATTAATGGGGTTACAGACCCGGTGGTCTTCATGGCAACACTCTGGAGTTTACATTCGGTCCAAGATAATACTCGGGTTTCGATAGACATCGGGTGGTCGCCAGGCCCGGTTCTTGACTACATTGGTACATCGTGGACCGTAATCATTGAGAATATCAAACGACTACAGACCAAACGGGATTATCAAATGGCGGCGACCTATTTGCATACATTGGATCGAGTACAGCGTACCTGTACTTCGTGGGACCCACTGACGATCACTCATTGGTTGACAACATATGCACCTACCGAAAAAGAAGACGTCGGTGATTGGATCTATATCCACGATGTGGTCAGTGGATTCTGTGGCAGCCGAAAGCTATCTGTACACGAAGAGATCCTGTACAGATTCTTGTTTGTCCAGACCACATCCTCGTACTCACGGGCGCTGGTTGGTGTACTGCGTCGTTGGTCTGTGATTCAGTCTGAGGAGCAGAACAGACGCATTGTGTACCGCATTCTGTCCGACACGTCCTGATCGGGAACGATGACATGATTAAAAGTGATTAATGACTACCTTCCAATTGATTGGAAGGATGCATAATCTAAGATACAAATATTAGGAATGTTGAGACTTTTGATTCGCAGGTTAGAAGTATGTATTGACTAATTAAGAGAGGGGTGGGTGGGTCTTGAATCCTAATTAGTCACTAGTCACTTTGAAACTGTAAATGGAGTACTCACTGATCCCTTACCCATGTTTGACTCTATTCAGTCGGAGTCACATCTTCTAACGAGAGCCCATATAAAGCCAGTTGTTTACTACTCATGGTATAGTACAATTCAGACTTCATGGATTCAAGCGAAGTGTTTGTGATTGCTGTCTGATTTTTGTCACCACACTTGACCTTGACGCTCTGATATTGGGTTTTCTTATCGTTGAAGAACAATGGGTGACAACCGTTCGTCTTGATCGAGTAAGGGTCCATGGCGTATTCATTTAAGCGCAGGAATGCCATAGTGATGAGGTGTTTGGTTTCGACACATGATCGAGCGTTGGGAAGATATCCACAGTACGCACGAAAGATGAATCCTTCGCCAGAGGTTCCGTCCGTGATAGCTTCGTGGTGAAAAGTGCCGGCCCGGAACAAAATCAGCCCACAATTGAGCGTCTGTCCGGCGTCCAGTAGAGCTTGCCTAGCGTCAGGGAATGCGCTCAAATTGAGGGTATGAAACCCACGTTTTGGTGCATCCATAGTGCCTGTGATCTCGCCTAGCAGCAATCGAATTGTGGCAGTATTCGGAATCACATGAATGTGGCGAGCACCCGGTGCTTCATCAACCATGATGCACTGTACTCTTCCATCCTTGCCGGACTTGCTCTCTAGTGCATGGTCGCCATCATAGTGTAGGGGGGTCGCAACGCGCCCAGCTGTCGTCTTGATACCATCTCCACTGACATAAGCAGATACGGGAACAATTCCCGGGGGGAGATGAGACCAGACCACACCTGGTGCGAGAGCTACGACAGGGTTAAACCGCACGACTGCCTCGATGTTCTCATCGTAATACTGGTTGACGACATCTTTGTGAATGGGAATAACAGTAGGCATGCCGCATGAGTGAAGCATGACCTTGTGATTTATGACCTTCTCTTTCTTCCATTCGTTGTTGAATGGTTCGAAATTACCTTGCTTCAGTGAAGACTTGGAACTCAGAGACAGATCGGGAAAAGTTTTAGCTAGCAGAGTACCGATCTCTGTCTTGATGGCAACAATATCAATAACACTAGGATCGATAGGAACCAGAGCTGCACCAAACTTGTCCAAACTAGCCTGGATCGTCGCAGGATTGTGTAGATCAGAGAAAGGAATTGTAGAAGACTTTAGAGAACTTTTGAGTCGATCCAATGCACTTAGTTTTGGTTTTTTGATTGCAGGGTGAAGTTCTTGCTGGTACATGATCTGTGTGTGGTGTAGGTGGTGAACACAAGTTAATAAATAACATTAATTATTGTATATTTAGTATGAAATTAAACGTGAACACGTCACATTAAAACAACTTCTCCCTCACCACCTTAATCAATTTTGATACCAAGTCAATGTCTTTGCTTTTCGAAACCCTTTTCATAATAAAATCATGGAACTCTATCTCTGATAGTCTGGAATCTTCGTCGATATCAAAAATACCCAGAACTCTTTGAGCCCTATTTTGCAACTGCTCATCAGACTCATCGTATCGCTGGTCCTTGAAGAAGCGAACCAGCTCTGTACGACTGACAAACTTATTGCACAATGGTTGGTCAATGTAAAAGAATAGACTACTGATTTGGTCCGACAAGCTAGCGAGTGTCTTAGGATCCACCGGATCCTCTCCATATGTAGGATCCACAGTAGGGGTCACTATGGGAAACACTGTAGGACTAGTTGCAATAGGGGTCTGGGTCTGTGTAACAACAGCCTGGACTTCGGTCTGTGTTGGGGAATGTACAGTGGTACTAGGGTAATATACATTGTATTTTTCCAGCGTTTCCATCAATTTGGACACGATAGTCTCGTAATTTTGTTCGGATTCCTGTGTTGCAAGCAGCAAATTGTCTGCACGTGATTGATTGTTATCTCGAATCGCATCGAAGAAACCAGTAGTCCTCTCTCGTGCACTTCCGAATTTCTGTTCCCCAATCTGACTCCGGCGTTGAACCTCGGTAAACTTGTCAAGTAGAGCAGTCTCGGCGTCTGATATTGCTTTTTCCATTGCTGTTTGCATTCCTGATCTCAAGACGTGTTGAGCTTCCTCTAGGCACTCTTTGATGAGTTGTCCAGATTTTGCCAGTTCTTGAGCACCTCTGTCATTACCACTTTCAATTCTGGAATAATGTTTGTTTGAGACGTCTATTGCTTTGGCCAGTGCATCGCGGCGCACTTTGTTCGTCGTTTGTAAAGATGCCTGTGCAACGCTAGCGAGTTGTAGGATATCTGTAAGCTCTGTCTCGTGATCGACCATTCGTCCCTTCAGGTACATATTCTCGGGTCTCAAGTTTTCGGAAGTCGATGACATCGTGGGTTTATTGTATCTTTTACAATTTTTTTTCAGAGTAAATTTTCGTTGGATTCGACGAATACTTACGGTTCTATATCTTCCACGTTGTTTGATTGGAATTTAAAATGCAACCTGTTCAATTCTCGATTATGGTTGATGACGGTGGCGTTCAGGTTTTCTTCCGTGTATGCAAGGTATTGCGTCAACTTGTGCACTGTCTTGCTTTTGACAGTACCGTTTTGGACATCTCTCGCGAATTCGTGTAGGTTTTTGTATTGTCTGATGAACACTTTAGATGATCGCATAACATCATTTGGATCTCCACAAGTTGTTTTCAACGTCAGATTATCGATTCTCACAGTATGTGTACATCTGATTTTTTTCCATGCAATATTGGACGACGGATCATTTTGATGCTGAGAAATTTGTATACCATATTGTATCCCAAGTGGGAAACTAATGAATTTACACCTGTCTAGGTTTATATTGATCAAATCTGAATACAACGTCGATAGTGTCCCTTGATTTTGAATCTTATGTCTACTGCGTCTATGTTTTTGTCTTTTCTTCGATTTTTTTGATGGGGGCCGTGAATTTTTGTATGGTTCGTACGTGTCATTTTGTTTTAAAATGAAACGCCGGCGAATAGTATCATACGTTGTTCCATTCACAACATCTTGGAGCTGATAATCGTCTGTGACGATGGGTCCTCCCGTCCGAGAAGTGTGTGCATCGTACCCAGAAACAATAGCTGTGATGGTTGCATTGATGATATGTCCCTTCTTATGTGCGTACCAAACGGCATCTCCGGTCTGTACGCGTGCGTTTTGTGTAGACCCCACCTGATGAAAAGTGTCCTGCAGTAACTGGGCGTTTTGTCTATTTGCGAAATAACGACATAAGCTACCATCTTTTGCTCGAGCAACAAATGTTTGGCGCTCATCATTAAACACTTGTCCAAGAATCATTTCTTTATCATGTTTTTGATTTATCGCATAGGACAGTTTGGTGACATATACGTTCGATCCTACTGTATTATGTGTATAAAACCGTATTGCTGACATTCTTTGGCTGTCAGATTGCAATCATCCTTCATCATTTGCATGATTTCCCCCGTTTTCTTTTGAGTGACCTTTTTGTACATTTTGACGAGTCTGTCGTTCAGAACCTGGATATTGGAGAGATCCACTTTCATATCCTGGAATGAACCAGCATACGTCGACGAGCAATTGTGGATCATAAATGACGCGTTTTTGCTCATATATCGCTTTGTTCCAGCGATTGAGAGACACGTTCCTGCAGAACAGACGAATCCCTCGACAAAAGTATGGACGGGTATCGAACAGTTTGAAATAATATCATACCCACATATGCCAGCATATGCATCTCCACCATAACTAAACAGATGTAGATATATCACGGCGGGTGGATCTTCGGCTTCTTCCATCTCCAAGAGAAGTGCACGAAGTTTTCCAACCTCGGCCATCTGTATTTGGGAGTAGAATACGATTCGATTTGTAGAAACTTTTTGAATAGTATCCGTCATATTTTAATATCAATTGAAAATTTTATGCATCAATTTTGATCGAGTCTCCTTCGAACACGAATACAGATTGTTTTTGGAGTTTTTTTTTCGTTTCCAAGTATGCCTTCAGGTCTGTCATGACTTTTTCCATATCTTTTTCTATGATGGAACCTTTTGTAAAAAAGGTGTGAATTGGTAAGATTTGCTCCTTTGTGTATTTTATTTCTGACCAATTCCTGTCTGAAACTGGACCTGGGTGACAAATGCGATTCGCGCGACCGATTGCTTGTAGAAATGTATTGTAGTTACCTTTGTAACCCGATGTATTAATAATAAAATCAACATTCCAGACATTAGTACCTTCTGCGAAGCTGGCTGCATTGTATAACAGTACATTCGATGTTATATAACCGTTGTTATTATTCTCACTGAAATTGATCAGTTGTTTTTGGATGGTTTGTTTAAGGTCTAAGACCGTCGGCACGATTTTAACCATGTTCTCAGTTGTTTTGTATAGATTGAAGAAAGATTCGAATTCCTCGATTCCACTACCTTGCTCACCTAGTATCATAAAACGAGCTGTTTTTTGGTGCGAAAGAATATTTTGCATGAATTCCATGACCTCTACACCTAGTGGGAAAAAATATCTTGCCTTATCTTCATTTTCGAATCTCTGGCCAATTTTTGTTTGTAATATATCTGACTGGTCAGTTTTGAAGGGTTCAAAGCTAAACTTGGTCATCAAACTTTTTTCGAGGCTGCCGATTGACTTATCTGAAAATCTATCTGAATCTTTTTTTGACCACAATAAACATGTCTGTGCCCATGATAAACTTCGTTTGTCTGTCCTTAGTTTCCGCTTATTTGCTGTAGTACAACGGGAGTAAAAAGAGTCTGTAACATTTACTTGGATCGGTTTTCTGATAGAAACCTCTAAGAACCCGTCTGGGGTGTCATAGAGTACAAATTGATAGTTCTGTCCCAATAATTTTGTATACGTCTTGTGGAATGTTATGGCATTTTTGTTTCGTTTTTCGACTATGGTTGGTGTAGCTGAGAACCCAATCCGTGCCAACCACACTTTTTTTTCTATCCACTCCAGTACATCTGGATATCGATATTGCGCATCTTCGGGCTCTTCGAGCAAGTGTATTTCGTCAATGATCATGCAAATGTTGCCTATCTCTTCTTCATTTGTAAACATATTGGAGAAACCGGAGCAGATTTCATTGTTTTTGAATGCCTTTGCGTTCTGTTGTAATTCAGCAAATGTTGCAATTAGTATCCGACCCGAGAATTTTGTGTTGAAAGGATCGGCGTCTTGTTTCTCATTCGTTGGTGTAAATTGCAAGGCGTCAATATTTTTTGACACAAATTCATAAGCCATATGGTTCGGATTCTTTTGTATTTCGGCGTAGAGTTGCGTTTTTAAGACTTGGTTTTTCACTACACAGAACACGTGTTTACTTTTTTCGTAGTATTGTTGCATCAGTTCAATGATCATACGTGTCTTCCCAGATCCTGTGCGTGCAATCGCGAGCATTTGCAACTGGCCTTGTTCTGTTGGTTGTAGTATGTCGAGCAATTGTTTTTGATGATTGAACAATCCAGTGTGTGTAGATATGTCTTTGACTTCATCACAGTTAGTCTTTGTGTAGAAATAATCCATAAAATAATTCAAACTTTTGATGTAAGCGGCATATACAACTTTGCTCGGTTCCTTATAATGAGTATCATTTTTGATTGTGTTCTGCTTCGAATAAATTGTCCATTGCCGTAGTTGTTCTTTATTCCAGGTAAGCAAGTGCGGTATATTGTCGCCGGCTTTATCGACGGTGGTTATGGCGTCTACGGTCACAACGTCTTTGAATTTTCTCATGTTTGTATAGAATTTCTGCGGCTCGATCTGGTTCCGGAAATATAGGTCGTATGTCATGTCTTCGATGATATTGTATTTGATTGAGGCTCCAAAACAGCTCATAATGGCTTTCTCGATTAACGGGTGTACAGAATCCTTGACATATGAACGTGCAACAATGTAAGGGCTGTTTTCATTTTTGCGTTGTTTTTTTTCTATCGCAGTTACGCGTTTTTCCAGTTCTAGTAGGTCTTTATCGAGTATAGTTAAACCTAGTAACCTTTTCGTCGCATCATCAGTCCTAAATTTTTGTAGCTCTACACCGGTGATGTCGTATGTAAGCATGTCCGGATAATTCAACTTATTTCCGGCAAAATCTATAAATTTCTGTAAAAGCTCCATAGTTTGTGGTCGAGAAACACTCAATCCTATTTTTGTCGCAAAATCTAAATCTTCTTTCAATGTATCCATCATGAGCTTGAGTGGTTCTGGAACTTGCTTGTTTGCTTTTTTGGCACGAGATGTAGTATATAAATACATATAATACCCGAGGTAGTTTAGATATTCACGTTGTCCTAAATTTATGGTAGTAGTCGTCAAGTACGACGTAAATAAATCAAGATTTCCGTACTGTATCGGTGTTTTGTTCCTATTTAGAGCAGTTTCGGAAAAAAACGCCCTGGTTTCCCTTCTAAGACGTTCTTTTTCTGCAAACAAATTCAGGGCACTCATACTGTTTTATATAACTTGAATTATAAATTATAAACTACATAACTTGAATTATTAAATTAGGAAGAGGACGAAGAGGACGAAGAGGACGAAGAGGACGAAGAGGGGCGAATCTTTCTTTTTTTGAATGTTACTAATAGTTCTGGACTTAAAAGGGCTTTAGAAAGTTCGTTGTCGATATCAGATAAATACTTTTGAGTAGAAGAAGACGACCTGTCATTTTTGTCGACTGGGTCTATTGCATCCAGAATATCCTGTGTTGTTTTGAGTGGTAGAATTTTGATTCTGTTCCTGATTCTGGTCTTTAATTGTTCTACTAGGTCTGTAGTTTCTTTATCTACAAAATTGGCATCATTTCGTTCGTTGATCTCATCTAGTATTTCTTTCAATTTGTCAGTCGTTATCAGATCTTCTTGCTGATTTCCATACAATTCAAGAATAATGCCATATGGCAAAATAAAATCTTCGTTGTGTCGCCTGCAGAAGTATGCCGGTACATTGATTTTATTCTGTAAATCAACTGTAAATTTTCGCACTAGTTGTTCTGTAGGAGATCTTTTATCCGATTCGACGGATACCATGGTAAGACATCGTGATACGTGACATCCCTGGACTCTGGACAATGCTTCACATTGTACATTTGGCGAGTAACCGTTTTTTGTTGTAATTGATTCTACGAAATTAACAAAATTCGGCGTACAAAACAAAAATTCCTGTTGTAGTACGCGTTTGTTTTGGTCAGTCTGCTTCTTTTTGTCGTTTTGTTCTGTTTTGACAGCGCCTGCTAATTTTACTGTTTTTAATTTGGATCCATCGTCCATTTTTTCATCTTCAACTCCACCTTCAACGTCGAATTCCTCCTCATCTGACATTTGAGATTTATCTCTTTTTATAATTGAATATAAAAATATGCGAATAAACATTTTGAAATGGTTCTGTGTGACTGTGCGTATGAAATATAAATGTCTATACATAAAAAGGATTCGAATGTTTATGTTTTTCCCAAGGCCCTCGTGTAAAATTGCACTGGTTGCTTTGGGTTACACTATACTAGTACTATCTTGTGCGTACCGAGACACGAGTCTCCCGCTACAGAATCGTTCCAGGAATTGGTCGATGTCTCGACGTCTTGTGTATGAGGACGCACCGAACGAAACACTCACTCTTGGTAATTATACACTAATTGGTACACACGGTAGTGCCGCCTATTCTATCGATAGTTCCGTATTGGTCAATAATCGAAACCGTGGATTTTCGATCTCCCCCTTGTTTTCCGGGTTGTTTGATGGAATAATCCAACGTTGGGCCAAGAATCAGCACTATGATTTGTATAGCCAATTGCAGATGGGTGCGCGGTATATTCATCTAGAAGTGTGTGTTCATCAGGGACAATGGGTTACTCTGCACAGGTATCTGGCACGACCGGTGCTGCAGGATATACAACAGGTCAACCTGTTCCTAAAAGGTAGCCGTCGTGCAAACAAAACGAAAGCTTTTGTGTTAATACATCTTGAACGCTTTGGGTTGCTGTGTACAGACGCCAACAATCAAACAATTACACAGTTTGTCTTATCACTTGATAACTCGATCTCGTTAAAACAAGTGTACACTGATACGGTGATTTCTAGTCTGTACGGTAGAGGAGTCATCGTTTCACAGCGTGCTGCCGCCAGCTTTTTCCCCTCGGATTATGTTTCGGATCTAAAAATCTTTCGCAATAATAGACTTGTGAACAAGTTTCCACAACCATCGATAAATAATTCTTTGAATGTTTTTCAATGGATAATGACTCCCAATTTAATAGATATAATGAACAATTTGTTCATACCATATCCTTTTTCAGGTTTACACTTGTTTGAATCTGTAAACGATGGTAGATTCAGGACTGAGTATGTTAGAAGAAATCGTATTCCCCTGAAGGACAGTTTCGAAATTTTTATGGTTGATCATCTTGATCCCTGTATGTCTTCTCAAATTGATTCTATACTCAACACAAATCAAAGCGCTGATTTCGCAGTCGTCTTAGATATTTTACACGATGGTGGTCCTAGACAAGGCCTCATTTAGAGCTGTATTTATTATTTTCAATGAATCAATTTCTTGTGTGCCTCTTGTTGCCAGCTTGATCTGTTCTAGAAGCTCCTGTTTGATTTTTGAAGGCAGGATTTCAATCTTAGCAAGAGCCTCTGTAAGTGATCGGAACTCGTTTTTAGGCGCGTTGGGTGAAGCCATGTTGAGTGTAATATGTATTGGAGGACTTTGTAAAGCTGCGTCCATGGTATTTGCGTGAGTCCTAGTACAAAGGCACTCTGCTTGGTTACATATGCCTCGCATTTCGCAAGTATTACTTACATGTGCTGTACATAGCGCATGTTGTGAATACTCTCGGGGCCGTCGGGGTCGTTGGGGTTCTCGGCGCTCATGAATGTCGCATAATTTATGAGAGTCATGAGAGTCATGAGAGTCATGAGAGTCATGAGAGTCATGAGAGTCATGATAGTCATGACATTTATGACATTTATGAGAGTTGTGAGAGTCGTGAGAGTTGTGAGAGTTGTGAGAGTTGTGAGAGTTGTGAGAGTTGTGAGAGTTGTGAGAGTTGTGAGAGTTGTGAGAGTTGTGAGACTTGTGAGACTTGTGAGACTTGTGAGACTTGTGAGACTT
>Ga0307978_1000488_pt1 | contig 33121 bp, 23 predicted proteins | sample OrgLakmetage1056_FD_203151 | JGI IMG/M metagenome (GOLD analysis project Ga0307978, IMG submission 203151) | Saline water microbial communities from Organic Lake, Antarctica - #1056 | ecosystem: Environmental > Aquatic > Non-marine Saline and Alkaline > Saline | place: Antarctica: Organic Lake...
CAACGCAGTCGCCAATCGTGCCCCTGCTTCTCTTCCACTTTCTCGTGCTTTATCTCAATAATCAGGTTTACAGGCATCAAACCAACAGATAAGGATCGAACATCCTTGATTTTAACTCCTTCACAAATAGGATCTATACCATCTTGCCATAATCACAAAAGGATTCAAAATCTGTCGTAATCGTTGATTGATAAACGGCACACTAAAAAATGACGAAAATCCTGGAAAGTCGAAAATTTGTTTTTTGCCCCTACAGGATTTTGACGAAAAATTGGGTTTGAGTTATCATACCAATGCTCTCCCTGCACAACTCACACTCACCACACCTTCCATACTCCTTGCATCTACATAATATTGCATTCAACCATTAATGAATTCACTTCTGAGGTATACGAATGTACTTATTATCACCGTACGAAAAAAGGTACCTAGGAGTAATTTTGAAATTCGCGCAATGGGCATGGTAGTTTCAAGTTTTCAATCATTACGCAATAGCTCTCTCTCTCTCTCTCTCTCTCTCTCTACTCTAGAGTTACCAATTCGCAATACGGACTAAATGCCGGTTTCTACACATTAGTAAAATGATCTACAATAATTCACTTACGATTGACCGCTTTCTTTCGGCGATGGGATGGCCTAAACAGAAGAATTGAAAATGGAAATAATAGTTTCTAATAGATGTTTTGAACAAATGTATTTATTACAGTCAACCAAATTTTTTCTCATGAACATACTGTATCTTCAGCAGCATGGTAAATAAGAGTCATTGCATCTAACCATTGATTATGAATTTGAGGACGGACCTAACTTCAGTATTTCAAATTTTCATTTGCAATTTGCAGTGTTTGTTGGTCCAGTAGTCTGTCTCTTCCTGTAATTTCGGTAGAAGACAGACAAAGGGATTAATGATACGACATCATGTCAAGAAACAAAATAAGCCTATCGCAAAACCGAGATGACGTGTTTCGATTTGTGATGCAATTAGGTTTCGGTAAATTGAAATATCCCGCACAGTAAATACACTCCTACATGAAATTCAAGAGTTTTAAATCATTTTACTAAACCCTATATCCTTGTCTACCAACACTCCATGTTCACGGTCACCGCTGGCTCGCTGCATGCCATCTGGACTGCATACTGCGCTCGCTGCATTCATTCCTCACCAATCACCATTGACAATACCATAGAACATTGAGAAAGATGGCTCTCCTCGACGACGACAACGACAGCATGACAGCTTCCTATCTAAACTCCACCCCGCTTCATGTGTCATCAATAGATTCAAGGACCGGATTACAAAATGGAAAGAAGAAGGCAAACGGGAAGAAGCCTTCCAAAAAGAAGGCTGTTGATTGCCCAATTTTCTTGCAAAGTGAGTACCTGTCCTTTTGAATTATCCGAATACCCTGCAACGCATCGCACTGGTTTGACATATGCAGTATCATTAGATTAATCTGCACTGTTTTGAGTCTCCTGTGAATTGATCCTCGTTCGCTGTTGGTAATGAAATCAAAGCTAGATTCGATTCAGATCGAGAACTCCCTAGAATTTTGAATTCTTGCCTTTGACCAACACTCATTCATACCCACACTTACGCTAACCTCCTTCACCCTCGTTCCGACAGAAACATACCACATGATAGACTCGTGTGATCAAAATGTTGCCACTTGGTCCGAAGACGGCAACACATTTGTGGTCAAAGATCCAGAATTATTCGCAAAGGATATCATCCCTCAGTTTTTCAAACACAACAATTTCAGTTCATTTGTGCGGCAACTCAATTTTTATGGCTTTCGTAAAATCAAGAATGAACCCATTAAACTCGCAAAAGGGGATGAAGGCCCAGAATCAAAATATTGGAGGTTCCGCCACGAATACTTCCTGAGAGGAAGGCCCGATCTCTTGAGTGAAATTAAGAAAGCAAATCATTCGCAGGGAGCGGATCAGGAAGAAGTCAATGCGCTCAAAAAAGAAGTATCGCAATTGAAAGGGCAGCTGGCAGCCATGCAGGGAAATATGGATAAAGTCACATCTATGATGCAAACGATGTATCAGGAAAAGGGTGAAAGTACTGCTGAACAACCGCAACCGCTGCATCATCCTGCTGAGTCGAGTCCGATGGATTATTCATTTGGTTTACCACCTACACCCACCTCTTCCCCACATCAGGAAAGCAGCCAAAAAAGAATCAAGTTGGAGCCGCAGTATCATATCAATCCACCTCCTTCTACACCTTCATCGCTCGCATTACCAGCTATCGATTTTACCATGCCAAAGGAACCAACAACTGGGGCAGAAAGGCAACTTTCTCGCATGTCTATTGGATCCTTTGATCCATCTGCACTGGATGATCTTCTCAGGGAAGACATGCCTGATGAGGAATTAAACATATTAGAAGAAGTTGTATCGGGAGAATCAGATGCTCCTACTTTGACCGAAAGCGCTCTCGCAATATCGCAAGGGCAGCAAATGCAAATGGACTCAACCGCACAGTCTGAAACAATCTTGGATAGGAATCCCAACCTTCGACAAAAGTTTCAGTATGCGCTATCATGCCTTCCAATGGACTTGCAGCGTTTATTCGTTGAGCGCCTAGTGGGAATGGTATCAAATCCTGAAATACTTCAGAATCACGTTGATGCAGTTACTGCCCTTTCCAAAGCAGCATCGAAGAGATCACAACCAAATGATGCTGATTCCAGGAATGGGGCTCCGGATGTGCAGCTTAAGATTGCAGTGGCGGCACTGGGATCGTTTCTAACTCAATACGCCAATGCGAAGAATAAGGGTGATCCGAACAGAAAAGCAGGGGCGAAGCGCCCATTTTATTATCCTCAATTGGAGGGATGAATGGAGTCTACATACATAAACTACATATATTAGGCCGCAACGCTTTAACATTGATAAGCGTTTTATAACAATACTAAATATACTGTTCTTGTTGAGCCCGGTACTGTTGCAATCGTGAACAGCCGAGTTATCTTTGATTTCCATACCATCATATGTACTGCCCTTTGCTGTCCAATAGCAGTAAGTCTTTGTCACCCCCGTGCAACTCTACTGCAACTACATAGTCTGAAAAGTATGTGCTAGTTAATGCACGCAAGAAAGCTTTCATGAATGATGTCCGAGGATTGTGAGATCTGTAACGCATTTACTCTGATTTCTTGAACCACTTTCCGAAAGTCATTCCAAACGGCATCATGCAGGTGACTGCACCTCCGACGATATTTCCAAGGGTCACAGGAATAAGGTTCTTGATCATCATCTGGGCGAAAGTTACCTCAGCACCACGCATGATTCCAAGAGGAATTATGAACATGTTAGCAACAGAGTGGTCAAGACCAAGAGCAACGAAAGCGGAAATGGGGAACCATACAGCAGTCATCTTTCCAATCATGGTAGAGCATCCAGATGCCATGTAAACAGCCATACATACGAGCCAGTTACACAAGATTCCACGAGTGAAAGCAACCTCAAAAGGCAAATTACATTTTGCAGTAGCAATAGCAACGGAAGCAGGAGCATTTCCAAGTGTTTGCGATGTGAATGCAAGATATGCCAAGAGAAGGGACCCGACGAAATTTCCTGTATAGGAAGCAATCCAGTTTTTCATCAAAGACTTTCCATCAGTTTTTCCTTCTTTCCACGCTGCAGTGACTAGAGCAGTATTTCCAGTGAAGAGCTCTCCTCCAGTGATCAAGGTCATGATGAGACCAAAAGGCAAGCCGAATGCTCCAAAAATGATCTGCCATGAAGTTCTGTGAGAAAATGTGTACCTTTGTTCTACTTGGTGGTCTCATCTACGATATTATAATTATACAATACTGATTTATTCCTTACCTTCTGAAGACCGGGGTTGGAAGCGGCAATTCCAGGGCAAGCCCCTCCGACAGTGATTGCAAGATAAGATCCAAAACCAATATGTGCACCTGAAACAATCCCAAGTTTGAAGATATCACCCCAAGACTTGGAGGCCTTTGCCGCTCCTGCAGCTACAGCTCCTTCGTAGAGGGCAGCAGGTGCCTAATAATTAGAGTACATACGTGAGAAATGTCGTACGACGTCATGATTGCAGATCTTTCTCATGAGATTCAGTAATTTACCTTAAGATCAGGCACAACACTTCCTCCAGACATTCTCAATGCAGATTCAGAATTGTGCTTCTGGGTGAAAGCAGCAGGAGCCTGTCCATTGAAAGCTCCGACAGATGATGCCAAAAGAGCAGCTGCAAAAATCTTCTTGAACATTTTGACTAAAGCATTGGATCGGCGGAAAGGAGGGAATAAAATGTCAGTCAAGCGTGCCAAATATTTTGTTATAAAAATGCTTGCCCTTCCTTTCATGCAGGAACAATTCCAACGTAGTGGAGATGCGTTACACGCAGATGGGCTGCAGTTGCATTCCAGATACTCACATTTGGTATAACTTTGAATGAAAGCTTTGGACAAGAAAGTGTGATGATTGAGATTGAGATGTGAGATGTGTGGCAAGAAAAGTTGGAAGCTTTGCCTCAAAAGCCGGAAGTTTGAATTCAGACCAAACCCGAGTTGTAGCGGTTTATTATAAATGACCCATTGGAATAAAATGTGATATATTAGATAATAGCTGATAATAGTACTAAAAAAGACACAAAACGCCACAAGAGTTTGGCAGTTTGGCGATCATTAACCAGAATCATCTTTTTCTTTTTTTATTGTACTCGTATTCCGTATTCAAAACTCTCTCTACAGGTCAGGTCAAGTCAAGTAATCAATCAAATGAATCCAATGATGGAAACAGATTCCTCAATCTTGGGGACAAAGAAAGAAGGAATTTTTGTCAAAAGGTTCAAGTCTATGCTCTCAGTGAAGGATAAGGAAGATCCAGAGGGTAGAGGCGATGAAGACAACTTGCGTGAAACTGACAGGAACACAACAAGAAGTAGTTCATCCTTGTCAATTCGTACTAATTCAACATACAACCCGAGACAATATTTTGGATTGTCGCCAGAGAGGAAATCGAGCGATAGTAATAACAATAGCGATTTTGACGTCTTTATGGAGGCTGACGACGATAATGGAAAGTTACCCACCTTTGCCAAGAACATCAAACTGAAAAAGCCGTTGCCCCCAGATGACAAAATTATTGCATCAGCTCTCTCCTCGGCATTAGGATGTATAGCAGATAAAAATTATGACAGATTTCTGCAAATTGTAAAGAATAACCCAAGCGTCCTTCGCTTGGAAGTTGTCAAATCCAGTTCAAAAGTCAAAGGATGTAATGGTGGTACTCTACTCCATGTCCTTGTTTCTCAGCAACCAAAAATAAAGAAGAAGGCAAGGGGCTTCCCCCAGAAATCCACTGAGATTCAAGTGTACCCATCAGTACCTGAACGCGTTGTAATCTCAGTGATCAAACAATTTTCACAGGCACTGGAAATGATAGATAACGAGGGAAGGCTACCTATCCACTGCGCATGTTATGCATTGGCAATGCATATCGAGAAGGTTTCCAAATTGTACAGGAATGCCAATAAATCCTACGACGAGCAAGGAATTAATTTTAAGGTGATGGAGAGCAACTTGGTTTGTTTGCTTTTAAGATATAACAAAACGTGTGCCCAAGTTGCGGACGCTGAGGGCTACTTACCACTTCATTACGCAGCCGCAATGGCTCCCGATTACATCGGAAATGCGACTACTACGATGCACAAAAGTGTCAAATTTGGCGAACCGTCTGCTCTTTACACAATGCAGAAGCTTCTCCTTGCGCACCCCAATGGAATCAACGCCGCGAATAAAAAAGGAACACACCCTCTCCATCTAGCCATACTCATGGCAACACCAGTAAACCTCGCCTGCTCGAAATTACTGATTCAGCAGCACCTCGCATTGGAGCACCCTCTAACAGACAGAGACAATAACGGAGATTCGCCCTTGTTCATTGCTTTGAAAAATGATGCCCCACAAGAAGTTATTTTGTGTTTTATAGATTCGAAAGGCAAGTCGGCAAATCTTTTTATTCAGAGAGATAGTGAGAACAATAATGCACTCCATATCGTTCTCCAGGCAAAGTATCCAAATATAGAACTGATAAAGACAATTTTGGACATAGCACCATTCACAGCTGCTTCGCCAAATTCTGTAGGCACCATGCCTATAAGAGATGCTATAAAACTTAGGTTAGATGCCAAAGTCATTTGTGACATGCTCGCAAGGGATATGCCTATCGACATAGGAGTTGAGACGTCTTCAACTGCGATGCCTCTTCAATACAAAAGAATCTCTTCTTTGAAAAACAAAATTAAGCGGAGATTCGATGGGCGCATTGTAAGGCGTAGTCACCATCATTCTTGGTGGTTCGTCCTCGTAAATTGCAAAGATTATTACTCGGAGATGGTGTACAAATTTTTATCCGAGGAGGCAACACATTTCCAGATTGTTGCTCTAGCGAGGCAAATTGGACCCGATGGCAAATCAATCTTGATCAATTGCGTGAGCGAGAAATGTAGACTTATGTTCCATGCGCTTTTAAGATTTTATGATCGATATGAGATTCTGCTCTCCACGAATGAAATGAGACTTTGTTACGAGGATCGCAGTAAAGGTGTTGAGACTTTTCTTGCCCTGGATCACGGTCCCATGGTTCCATTGAGTGAGGGGTCCTTCTCAGATGCGATAATAAATGCCTCAAGTCATGGCAGCGCTGTCAAGGTACAACATAATTCCTGTACTTCGTTCGATGTCGAAGTTTCTATGCTACCCAAGGACAAAAGCAAAGTGCTTCTTAGGACCTATTCCTTCGAGGAAGCATTTTATGCTGAACTCAAAGTAAGAGAAAATTACTTCTTTGATCCCGCCTTGTTCGAAGAAGTCTACAATCATCACAAGGATGAGAATTTCACTCATTTAATGCTATCGAAGACAGACAAATTGTGTTGCATCACATTTGAAAGACCAGATCACACCCTTGCAGATGTTTTCTCCAGCTTATCTGGCGGGGGAACACGGAGTGCGAAATGGGCGGAGAAGAGTTGGGTCGTCTTGAAACAAATAGCAAAAGCGATCCAGGCACTTCACGATAACAACCTTGTTCATGGGCATCTCGACCCAGTGAATATATGCAAATATGGTAATACTTGGAAAATTGCGAAACTTGGCACAGTGCAAAAGGTTGGTGTGTTCATGCGGGGATCATTTCGAGCGAGTGTACCTCCAGAAGCTATCAAAATAACAAAATCAAAGCAGAAATGGACTCTACGAGTATCACAAAACGCAAATAAGGAGACAAACAAAAGTAAATCGTCAAGGGTCCAATTTTCTCCTAGAGTCTTGACTGCAGGAAAAGAACGACGATCGAAACGTAGCACTATAGTATCATCCTCACCTTCCAGCTATTCAGATATCCATTCAAATATTTTCGAAAGTGCGTGCTTTACCTGTGATACAAACAGAGGGACTTTTTCTGAGGAATTACAGGAAGAGGAAAGAACGCCTGCTGATCAGAATCCAACGTCAACTTTTTGTCCAGGAGCCGTGCAGGCTTCTGTGGCATGGGACATGTGGGGATTTGGTTTGATTATGACTCACATCTTGTTAGGTCGATGCCTTCACTTGACCAATTTTGAGACACCAAAAGACGCTGTAATGAAAAAACTACAACTCTACGACGATAACGTTCTTCAAGCCATCTGTGATCAACTGTGTGGGACTGTTGGAAAGGAAGCTACTGACATAGTCTACCTATTGCTACAAAAAGACCCCGCAAAACGACCGAAGTCAATGCAGGAGATTCTAAAGTATCCATACTTTGAGAAATTGAATATTTATGTCTAAAGAAGTAACGAATTATCATTTACTCTTCCAGCAAGGCGGCGTTGCATCTATGCACTTGTAAATGATTAATGGGTGACAAACATTTACTTCTTGACTTTCTTGTCTGACGACTTCTGTTCGGTATCTACCTTCCTCTTCCCCCCCAACGGAGTTGACGGTTCTATAATTTCGACAACGCTACTATCGTCGCTGCTGTAGGCATCTTTTTTTGGTACGAAGAAAGCATCAATGCCAACTTGGGTACTATATGCTGTCCCACTATTTACTCTGCCCATATGAGAATTCTGCTTCCTACTGTTTATGAGACGCAGCGATTCTGCAGTGTCATCTATGGCACTCAATTCTCTTGTGAGACAATCAAGTCTAGCTTGCGCAGATAATCTATCGAAGCGAACATCACCTTCAGCTTCTAGTTCATAGTCGAGAAATCTTTCATCCAAACTCACCATTTCGTCGAAACCACCGTATCCGTACTGCAGAATTCCACAAATCAGATTCTCATCATCTTTCGTTGGCATATCTGGTTCATTGCACCACCAAGATGGACGATCTTCCCAGTCACTTTCATTTGCATCACACTTCTTTGCTGCTTTCGCAAGCATCTTGCTAAATAAATCCCCCTCGTACTTCAAGTATACCGTTCGTAGACGAGACTGTTGGACAATTTGGGAATAGATGGCTGCGCACCCTTTCTCATCCACGAGCGCAATTGGCACTATTGCTGGGCGGTTAGCGATGACGGAATTCGGAATAATTCTCCCGTCAAGGAAAACACCTAGGACTTGTCCCCACCTGATCATGTGATTTGAACTCCATTGCAATGTACGCATGCCTAGTCTAATGTCTTTCTTGTTCGATCCTTTTAGCTTGTTCCCTGAGTCAAGACGTAGAGCTTCAACAAGCATTATCGCTTTCTTTGCAAGGTCCGTTGGACACTGTCGAAGCTTTGATGCTTCAGAATAGACCAATTGTCTACATTGCAGCTCCCGTTGAAGTTGTATCGATACCTCATTACCTTTCTGACGTGCACGTTTAATACGATTGTCTGTCATGCTGAACCAGGTTTCAGCAGCTGCCTCCAGTACACTCCCCGTTTGATACCAACTAAGAGCATAAGTCTCGTTGTCGTCAAAATCAGAATTGATAGCTGTTTGCCAATTTTCGTCACAGATTGGCATTCCTTGGGAGCATAGCACACTAAGCAAGAGGGTTTCAATTGAAGCCAACCTAAAAAAGTTCTCAGGAGGAATAGGAATATTGCGTTCCAAATATTTTCCAATAGAGAGTGCCTTATTAATCGCTGCATCGCCAGCAGTATTCTCGAGCCCTCTCGACTTCTTCTTCTTCTTTGTTTTGCTTTTTTTGGCAGGGGCTGCTCTCTCAGTTTTATTCTTTGAAGGCACAGTAGAGCTTACCGGGGGATTTTTCCCAACTGATACCTTGGCAATTGCCATAGGTTTCCGTTCTACCACAAACGCGATCTCATTTGATTTCCTAGAATGGTGCACTTCCATACCTAATATTGCGCGAAGTACATTCTTGGCAGGGCGGATGAAGGGTGTCGAATTCTGCTTTGCTAGCAATATGTGTCCGGCTATTTTTTGAACTTCTTTTGATTCGTTTGATTCACGAGGATACTCCGAGGCCCGGATCCTCGCTTCTGCATGTGCAGTCGATAGGAGCTTACTGATCCATTTCTGCTGTTTTTGACCAACCTTGATGGATTCCCTTAATAGCTCTGCAAGAAAAATATTACTCACATCGCTTTGATCAAGAACACTGAATTTATGAGCAACAGCAACTTCTTGTTGGCCCTTGTCACTCGTACCAGATGACAGTGGTTTTGAAAGCAAGAGTTTGGCTCTGCGCAAAAGGTCTTTACGAGTGGGCAGTCCTACTACAGAAAAGTCTTCTTCTTTAGCAATATTCTCTTTGTCGTCAGCGTTACGATCTTCAGAACCGGTCTCAAGCTCCTCATAGTCTACTTCCCACCTCGATGTAGAATCTTCTTCATTGCTTTGAGCGGATACAACGCAGTAGGAGTTTAGGACTAAGTTCAAGTTGAATCCCTTGCACGATTTCACTGCATCGTCCTCGTCATTGAAAAATGCTGCAACCCTATCTGCGACAAGACGAATTGTTTGTATACCCCCTGGAACAGGGATTATAAACTTATTATCAGGCTTGTCTTCTAAATTGGAACGGCATATATCAACGGCAATTGAAGATTTATCAAAAGGCACTCCCCATTTAATTTCGTCGTCTTTGATTATTGCACGACAATGACTATCGCGATCGATCCAGCCATGCTTGGATATAGCTGTGACAAGAATAGCGTCATGAATTGGTTTCCATTGTGGATGAGGCAACGACGCCTTCGGATTAGAGTTGAGAATTCCAGCCAACTTAAAATACTGAGTTGACTGAGAGCCTCCGTCTTCCTTCGCTTTGTTGACTAGGATATGGGCACTGCGGACATATGATAAATTACTTAAAAGTCTTTGAGGAGCCAGATGTATCTTCCTTGATTGTTCTCTGTCCATAATAAGCTGGCATGTGCCGTAACACTTCAACAAAGATGATAATTTCTCTACATTCATCCCTTCTACTGTGATCAGCTTGTCAATGGAGGGGTCGATGTTTGGGCTAGTCGTTTCATCATCCCCAATTTTGTCTACAAGATCAGTAATTATGCTGTATACGGAACCTTTTAGTTCAGGATGCAACGACGGCAAACGATCCAATATTTCGACAATCGAAGAATACTGATAAAAAGGGACCATGTTAGATTTTGATTTGAACGCAAACGACTTTGCAGAAACACGCATGAACTTACTATTGAACCGTCTGCTCCGACCATTAATATCTTCTTCTTGCTGTTAGCTGATGGCGTCTGCTCTACCCATCCCCTGTTCTTCAGCGCGGGAAGAATGCTATCCTCAAAGGCATTTCGCAACGACGACAGCTGCAATTCATTTGAATCCTCTTTCGACAACATTTTTGGATCCCTCGGGCTGCTGACCTTCGCGAATTCTTCAAAATCAAGGAGAGCAGATTTGGCCCAATGACAGGAAGACCAGTATTTATCAAAAGAACGTGAAAGTTGATTCTTTTTCCATTCCTCAGAATCTACTGTAGAAGATGTCGTGTCAGGGACAGCACTAGACGATTGGATGACACTATTTGCCAGCTCTTCATGATGCTTCTTAGCATCGCGGTCTATCCGCCTGGCGACATCTGTAGCATGATCCTGTGCGGCTTCTCGAACTATCACAAAGCAAAGAGACCAGCACATTCGCTTTATCTGCAAAACATGTGTTTAGTACGAAGTTATATGAGCAAGGTGTTCGAATTATGAACATTGCTGGGAATTCTCACCTCAATATCATCGTATTCTTTTGACGCGCTCTCCTTGAATACGGAATAAAATGAGCCCCAATCGATATTTCCGTACCCATATCTGAGGAGGTGCTTGACCAGCACTTCAGCATCTTCCTTGACCCATTGATAACCGAACTTCCCCCCCCATCGCTTTCTTTCAAACTTTTGAACCTCTTCACTCCTCCTTTTCATAAGCTTTCGCAAATTTTCGTTTTGAATGTCTTGCGTGAAGTCAAAATCATCAAACTGTGCAGAGGATTTTTTTTCTTGCTCCGAATCTGTGTCACTTTCGTCGGTATCAGAAGATGATGATGCATCACTATAAGTCATGCCTTCGTCAGGTCCGTCTTCGAAATGCGCCTCCGTATAGGTCACTGCATTGCTTCTTGATCGCTTCATGTCACTTTGGAGGATAGCATTGTTCTCAAACTTGGCTTCGCCGACAATCTTTTTCCAAAAATCTGGATCGTCAATATCAACATCTGCTGATGAAGGTACACTTGCATCTTTTGCCTCGGATCCACCGAGAGCCTTAAAGCTTGCTTTCGAGAATTTCCCTCCAGCTGCACTGCTCTTACTACCTGTGTTTTCATGGACTACAGTCTTGGCTCTTCGTTCCAAAATTGTGTCAATGTCTTGTTCCATGAATGCGTTGGACTCCTTTTCAGCAGTTCCATCATTATCCTCTTGAAACATATCATACGCTCCATGGCGCAGGAGTTTTTCCACTTCTTCCTTTGTCATATTCTGTTTCACGCACACAACGGTGTGAGGTAAATTGAGAAAAATAGAGATGAAGAAATATAGACACGAGTGCAACTTACAGATCCATCATTACCAGAACCTGTGTTCTCGATGCCTTGAAGCACTGCTTGATCCAATCCCATTTTCAATGAACTCATATGAAACATTTGCATTTCGTAAGTCTTCCGTGTCAGAAGGCGGTACACTTTGACACTTTTTGTTTGTCCGATACGATGACAACGAGCCTGGGCTTGTAGGTCATTCTGAGGATTCCAATCACTGTCAAAAATGATACATGTATCTGCCGCAGTCAGATTAATGCCTATAATCAAGCAAGATTGGTTGAGTGAGAAATAATGAGAATAGCGAGTCATTGCTAAGCGCGGCCTTCCACTTACCAACACCTCCAGCTCGAGTAGATAGAAGCATGACGAATGGTGCAGTACTCAAACTTTTGGACTGGAACCGATCGATCGCCATTTGTCGTTTCTTTCCTGTGATGGATCCATCAATGCGCTCTTGCTTGAATTCGCGGAGGCTGAGATAATCTTCAATGATATCAAGCATAATTTTGAATTGAGAGAAGATCAACACTCGGTGACCGCCGTCCTGGAGCTTTGGAAGCAATTTATCAAGGAGGACCAGCTTTCCGGATGCTTTCGCTAAAAAATCTGCTTCATCCTTAAGAGTCTTGAATTGTTGGCCTTGCTTGGCCTTTTCCTCAACACCCTTCAATAAAAATGGATGGTTGCAGCACTTTCGCAACTGCATTGATAAATTGTTCAGACTGGGTCCATCAAGAGCTCTTTTCACATCACGATGCAGAAATTGAACATTTTTTTCATACAATGCACGATAGTATTGCTTCTGCAGGACTGTCAATTCTACTTCAATGAGTGTCTCTTCTTTCGGAGGGACACTTTTTTCGACATCTTCTTTCAGCCGTCTTAGCATATACGGACGAATAACGTCATGTAACTCATCGACCCTCTCCTTACTCTGCATATTATCATAACGTTCCATGAATGATTCGCAGTCGTCGAACTCATTTGGATCAATGACATTCATGAGTGCCCACAATTCGTTCATATTGTTTTGAATCGGAGTTCCAGTTAGTAGCAGAGTATGATTAAACACGAAACGATCATCGCGTAAATTGACAGCCAATTTGGAAGTATGACTCTTCAGTCGATGTGCCTCATCTACGACAAGTAATTCCCACTCAACTACAGTGAGCTCATTGAAATCATCTGTCACAAGCATCTCAGGGGTTGTAATCACCACTTGTGTCATCCATATGCGTTCTGCTTTTGTCGACTTTCGATTATGACATTTTTTGAGAAATCTTTGGTTGATTCCAACACCCCCCTGTGGACGGTCACACTCGAAGGCAAACTCAAATTCACGAATCACATTTCTATCATCTTGAGAGCCATGGTAAATAATTGTATTTAGGTTCGTCCATCCTTGGAACTCACGTTGCCAATGTGGTATAGTTGAAAGCGGGGCCACTATCAAAAATGGTCCTCTGGATTGAAGCCCCGTACATATCATCTCGATGTAAGCTGCTGTTTGAATCTGCGAGAGAAATATGAGCTAAAAGATAAAGAGAAACGTCTACGAGATTAAGCAGAGCGTGACAACAAACTCACAGTTTTTCCTAATCCCATTTCATCTGCCAAAATTGCAGAACGTTTGTTCACGTGATTAGATAGAAGCCAGGAGACCCCCTCTGCTTGATAATCTCGAAGTTCACCTGAATTTCGAAACTCATAATTCTCTAATTTCTTCTTATATTCATCAATACGTTTCTCTTTATCTTTGCCATCCTTCACCCGGTCACCAAAGATCTTGTACAAACGGCGTCTCTCATCCTCTTGAGCAGCAAAAGTCTTTTTCATTGCAGCCTTGGTCGGTTTTCGGCTCCTTGTCTCAAATTCCTCAAGATGAGATTCATATTCAATATCCATTAAAATTAAATCTCTTTCGTATTCGTATGTTGCATCGCTGTAAGAGGTGTTCCCCCACTTGATCAGAAATGATCGACCAGTACCATTTTCGTAGTTGGGGTGGTCAACATCGTGTATAATTCCCCATTTTGCATTGCCAACCTTGGCATTCTTTCCCCCTTTGGTCTTCTTCTCAACCCAATCATCTGGAGGTGTGACTTCCAAAATCCTGTCAATTTGGACAAAACTGGGATCAAAGTATTCTCCATCCATCCGTTCATCTGCATCATAGAAGAATCCATTCTGGTTCTTTTTGAAGAAAGTTGTCAAATAGCTTTTGGCATTTTCAGCTTGTTCCAACATATCAGCCTTCCTTTCCCAGGAGCAATGCAAGAAACTCAAATCAGCCCACTTGACAAGGAATCTTTCTTCAAATTTATCAAGATCATCTTTACTGGTCTCCTTCTGAAACCAACGACTACCATCATCAATTTCTGACGTGTTCATATCCTTACTAATCTCCATCCACTCCCTTCTCGATTCCATTCTTACTGCAATAATTCGCTGAAATTTGATATCGGTCTGTTCGTCAGACTCGACAGAGGAAGCATCGGATTCATCCCCGGAATCCCCTTCGCTGTCGGTCTCCACTTTTTCTTCAAGCCTAATCATCTTCCGGGCACTAGAATGTCTCACTGCAGGTGATTTGGGCCCTGTAGTACCTTGCCGAGAGCGCGTTTTCTTGGCAAGCGGCGTGCCCAGGACCGAGGACTGTTGACTGTTGGCACGAGTGCTTTTGGTCCGGCTGCTGGTGCGCCTAACGACACTCTTCCCCTCAAATTCACTGTCTGATCCAAAGTCTGAGGTATTACTCGTATTATCTTCTCTGGTAAGCAGTTTTTTCGATTTCTGGTTCTTCGATTTGGGCAATGTTTCCGAGAGGCCATCGAGAAGATCTTTGATGGAATTCTCTGGTTCTTTGAGGCTCGATGAAAATTTCGTAGAGCGACTGGATCGTCGGGCGTTGCTTGGGCTGATACTATCGTCCGCATCTACTGGATCATCCGTAGGACTGCGCTTGCGTGACGATCTACGTGGCATTTTGTTCTGTTGATTCTGCAGATGGTGGCATTTTAGCTCATTGTCAAAAATTAATTCAAATTCAGATTTCAGTGGAATTTCATTTATTCATTCATTCATTCTACAGGAGTCACGATTGATCCGAAACAAAATAGTCTGTCGCGATCACAGTAGTGCTAACTGCAAGCATGTTTGCTTCGATAGCGGCACAGTAAACGACGAGCTCAGACCTACAATGATTCGTACTTCACGCTTCGTTGCCGCCGCCGCATGATTGAATTTTGGATGTCAAGGGGAACCTCCGATCGCAAAACTTACCGATTTTTCCTACTCGTGAATGTCTTTCTGATTTCAGTAAATGTAATGATAGCCTCAGCAGATTAGATATGAGCTGCAGACGCTATTGATCGGAGCGGTGATATTGTGATTTCAAAAGAGTGAGTGTGATCAGAAGCACGCATGCATACGATAGAGCATAGAATACGATAGTAGAGAACTTGATTTCAAAAATGGCCTGTTGTGAAATATTAGTGCCGCGCCTGCTTTTTGGCGCTCTTTAAATTTTGTGGTCTGCCACTATTATGGCGCAATAATTTCAATTATCGTAGATATAAATAACTCAAAGATTAAAGATTAGAGTGTCATTGGAATAGAATGCTCTTCTGATGTAAATAATGCGTATCATCCATCATTAGTGATTAAGCTTGGATTCCTCATCACAGGATATACCTTGGCCGTTAGTACTACCAGTAATACTCCCACCTGTAGAATCAAAGAAATCTAATAATTCATTAATGTTCCGGCTTCCTCCTCCTCCTCTTGTTGAAGACGAAGAAGCAACATTGTTGTCACAGAAATTTAAGTTGTTGCTACTCATGCACGCGGATTTTTGTGGCAGCAAGGCTAATGGAATAGCAAACAACTCGTGGTTGCTGGACTTCAGTTCCAACATCTTCAATGACTCTTCCATCCTCACAATGTAGAGCGATGACACCACCACTTCTTCCGCCTCTTTGCCACAGAAGACGACTTCTTTTAGCAACTCCCAAAACCCATACCTCGCATATGTATGCTTACGGCGAAGACCCCACATTTTGTGCTGCACAAAGATAAGGAGATTGAACAGCCCTCGAGATGGACGGAAAATACTCTGTAGAATTTGCAAAACTGAGCTCGTAGTAGTGTAACAAGGGTCAACTGTAGACGTTTCTTCACTTGATGTGAGATCAAAGGAGGCAGCATTTACGAAAGGAAAAAAATTTACCGCGACAAAGGCGAGAATATAATAGAGCGCCTGCTTCATAATGCTCTTGGTGATCAAGAGATCTTTGCGGTATGCCTTTATTCTCACGAAAGTTCTCTCATCTACCACAGAAGTCACTTCCTTGATGCTTTCCCGAAATCTTCGCTCTCTCCTATAAACAGAGAAGACGACGGCAAGGAGGGAAAGAAAGGCAGTTGCAAAGACAACACCATAATAGATAGTAGCGCCCTTTTGCAGAGCAAGAACGATCTGGTTAGAATCAAAACCCTCGTCGTGTAGACAATTACCTTCATCAGTGCTGCACCAGAAAGGATACTTGAAAAGGCCACAGTGTGTCGCTAAGGGTGACGGGTGAAGCCCATCAAGCTTGAAACTAAGAAAAGAACTCGTCATAGCGACACCAAATGGGGTAATATGAAAAGCTAGCTCACAATATTTTTTGATTTTGTCCTCTTTCATTTGGAAATGAAAAACAAAAAGGTAATACCAGCACAGGATTGCATTATAGGCAGTTGCTGCAGGAGATCCAAATTGAAAAAGGAAGCCTTGGGCTGTACAGGTATTTTCTGTGCCAACAATCAATCCCTCAAACTGCTCATAAATCATATCTTTCGGCATTGGTATCGTTGTTAATGCCATTGCCAATGACTCTATTATGTCGTAGAAACTCATTCCAAATAGAATGCGGTGATAAATTGATCCCAGCTTAGTAGTCGAACGAAAGATGATAAATATCAATAGCATGGATGTGAGAGCTGACAAAGAAGCGGTTACAGTTGTGAGCCAGATACCAGTCAAGCTTGTGTAAACCGTCTTAATAGACAGTCGAGAGTCATCTAGAGTCATGTTGTAAATGGCACTGCTGTTGTCATGGTCATGCTGATCAAAGCTGCGTTCTTGTTGCAACATATTGGTGCTTTAGTACTTCAAACTTTAAGTCATTGCTAGTGCTCTCAAGTAGCGTGAGTTTAGTAGTAAGTAGACACTAGAGTCGTACATCGTACATTCGAATTCGCTAATTCTGTGTTCTGCGCGTGCTGTGTGCTGTTTTGGTGCAAATGTCTAAAAGGCGGATTGACGTCACGACGATCCTGGATTGAATATTTAATCCAGGATCGTGACATCTGGTGCGGGGGGGGGGGGGTGACACGCACGGGCGCTCGCCCGCGGCTGCTGCTCGTCGATGGCACAACAGACGGCAGCACGTTACATTTTCTAATAGAGCTAAATTACTATAAAATCTAAGAAATAATAAACAATCTATTTCTGAGAAGGTTCATTCGTGTCATAATGATATCTGAGATAACTAATGTTCAACCTGATACCTGATTATAACTTGAACTGATTATTATAAGGCCGAACAAGAAAAGCAAAACTCCGATCCAACGGAGTAATAAAAAGAGTAGCACATCACACTACATCACAGCACATCACAGCACATCACAGCACATCAGAGCACATTCGTACATAAAAGTACTGCTTGTCGCTTGCTATCGCAGCTACTATTAGCTACGTAGCTTCTTGTAGCTTGCTGCTTTGTGTCTCGCAACACTGCTATTGGATATTTCCATACTTCAATATGAAATCACGATTACAAATTGGGATCAATAAGACATTATCAAGATTGCTGCATCAGTTTGATATTGTGTTATTGTTACATCAGTTATATTATTCTTGAAACTCTATGCTGCTGGTGCACACTGAATGAGTTTCAGCTTTGACATGAAGTAGTAGTCAACTACAGGAAAATCAATGAGATTCTCCGCATCTTCGATTCCAGCATCGCGATTCGCCCTCATTCCATCGCAGAAGGCAGCCATTGCCTCTTTCTGCTGGTTAAGAGCGAAATGACACTTACTCAGAAGGCAAAGGAAGATGGACAGCTGTGCCTTGATAGCATTGCCATCGTTTGTTTTACAAATTTCCACGCCTTTGTTGAAGCATTTGAGAGCTGCTTTGACCTCATCTCGCTTGAAGTAAACATGACCCAGACACTTTAGAGTCTTGAAGATGTTAATCAACTCGGCCTCCAGATTGATACATTCTGTAAAGCATTTGATCGCTTTGCCTGATTGTCCAATATCTACGTGGACAGAACCAAGATTGAAGAGGACAGTGGCTATATCATCATTGCTTGAATCCTTCGATCCTCCACGGATAGAGAGGCATTCCTCGAAGCATTTGACCGCAGCTTCGACCAAACCTTGCTTGTAGTAAATGACGCCCATGGCATTCAAGGTGGTGGATACATCAAAATGACAGCTTCCAAGGTGTTCCGTCCTTAGAACAAGAACCTTTTCATATGCTAGGATGGCAGCATCGTATGATCCAGAGTCGTCGAGGAGGAGACCAATAGTGGAGAGAGTGCATGCCAACCGCAATGCTTCTGGCTCTCCAAGCGCATGCTGGATCTGAGCTGCTTCTTTATAGTAAGCAAGAGCGTCGGATGAACTTTCCTGAGTTTTGTATACAAGGGCGATGTTGAGTAGTGTAGTTGCAACACTTCTGTTGGGCTCGTCGTAGATGTGAAGCTCAATCTCAAGGCCCTTTTGATAAGCATCGATAGCGTCGACCAAATTGCTCTGCTCGTAATAGATGCTTCCGAGCTTGTTAAGAATACTGGAAACTTCAAACAACACAGAAACATCATCGGTAGCGACATCCTGGTACAAACTGACTGCTTGTTTGTAGCACAGTGCGGCGTCCTGAAGGTTACCAGCATCCTCATGAACCTCAGCCATGTTACTCACCGTGGCAGCAATGTCAATGTGTTTCATTCCTAGCTTTTCAGTAGCAATATCAAGGTAATCCTCATAAAGGCCGAGTGCACGTTTGGAGTGCTTCATCATGCTGCTCGCTTGAGCCATATTGTTCAACGTAGCAGCAACATCAAGATGGTTGGATACAAGCACCTTTTGTCTAATATTGTAGCTCAGGCTATGGCATGCATATGCCGTTTCATAGTCCCCGGTAATGAACTTAGCCCGACCTATATTATTCAGTACAGTAGCAGTGTGTCTGTCTTCGTCGTGGCCTAGAATAGCGTTTCGTATGGCGTGAGCTTCGGTAAAGAAGGCAAGCGTCACATCAACTTCCTTTGGGTCTATAGAAGGGAGACTGTGAATCCTCAGGACACCGATGGAATTCAAGGCGGCAGCGATATCAAGGTGGTAGTAGCTATGGCAATCCCGTGTAATTTCAACAACCTCTTTGTAACTGGCTAGGGCTTCGTCGTATTTACCAGTTCTGAAATGGATGTGCCCGATATTGCTTAGGATTGCAACCATAGAAGCTCCCTTGCATAGCGATGGATTAGGCTTTGCCTTCTTGCCAGCCCTTTGGTGTAGATCGATCAAGATTGAAAAGTAATTAAAGGCTTCTTCGTCGTCACCCAGATGCATGTGAGCGATTCCAAGGTTGTAGAGAACAGTAGAGCGAACAGTTTCTTCAGGGGGATTCTTTGCGGCGTAGATGAACAGGGGATCGTGGTATGTATGCATTCCCTCGTCGTACTCAAGGACAAAGGCATCATATTTCATAGTTTTACCGAAATCATCATAGGGTGGTGTGCTATCATCATCGCCGAGGCAACAACTGCTGAATTTCGGTGCTACAGGTCTCTGTTTGCTGAAGTTTCGAGTCAAGTTATGGGTGTTCAGGAGAGAGTGATGCAGGCACTGTATTGCCTTTTCCGGTTCGTGAGAAATGATCAGGGCAGCTGCCTTGTTGTTGAGTTGGATGATACACATCATCAAGTGTTTTGTGTTGGTTTTTTATAACAATAAAAGAAGCTTTGGTCAAAGTTCTGTACGAATCAATGGAGGATTGCAGTTTTACTTTATTATTGTTCAAGTTGAAGCTGCAGTTGCAGTTCGCCAAACGGAGGCACCTTCCCCTATAGTAATATGAAATAGGTTATAGATCTACAACAAGCTTTTCCTTTTCCATTTTTTGACTTGTTACTCTCGTAGCTTTTTTGCAGCTGGTGTAGCTTCGCATGCACATCCACACAAAACCCAAAATAAACATACCACAACAGGCACCGCACAGTTACCCGCAACTGCATAGTGCACATCATCCTGCTAGAATAAAAAAAATCAAACGCACCATACCGAGCGAATCCAACTACTTGCACGCGCCACGAAATCAGCTGCTAGTCAGATTAGCTATTAGACGAAGGTTGTACAATGGCAAGCGTTTCAATGAAGGAAATTCCACCAGCAACGCTGAAACTCATGTCAGAGATTGTATCCTACCCTGTTCTCCTAGAACATGAAGAGTCACTCACAAAAACAAATCAAGAATCCATCATGTACGATGTTTTATCTTGGATGATATATCTTTCCCAAATTGACGACATTCTCCTATCTTTTCAAGACGCGATCACTGCATCTTCACAGCAGAAGCGCAACAAAGGAAATTTCTCCACGACAACCATCGGAGGAAGATCGATTAATGTGCAGGAACTAGGAAAGTTTCATCATCTGCTCCATAACGCGCGAAACCTCGTCTCTGAACGAGCTCTTGCGCTCTTGCCAGGATCCTACAAACTATGGTATGACTACCTTTCGTTTCGCTCCAAAGTTTACATTCCGCCCACCTACTTGATTAGATCATCTGCACAATGCACTAGGTATAAATCCACTATATCGGCATATGAACGCTCTCTTGTTAGAATGAACAAATATCCTCGGATATGGCTGAGCTATATTTCATTTGTGATTCATAATGATCCATGTTGCAGTGTGACAAACATCAGACGTCTTTTCAATAGAGCGCTTTTGGCTCTTCCAGCGACACAACATGAATTGATTTGGAGCGAATATTTAACATTCATTCTCAACGAGGCACCTCCCAAGGGGTTATTCATTGTAAACGGAAAGGAGAAGGGACCAGTCTTGCTCTCTATTCAAAATGGGACGATGGAGCAACAGGACTGTCCTTGGGATATACCGCATGAGACTATTTTGAGAGTTTTACGACGTTATGCGCACTATTATAATCCTGCAGCAAGAGAACTACTGGCTAATGTTGCACTGGAGCATGGAAGGTATGGGGAAGCTGCATCAGTCTACTGCGAGGTTCTGAACGACACCGACTTTCTTAGTGCAAACGGCACAACAAGGCATGAACTCTGGATTCAATTTACTGATGTATGCACGGAACATCCAGAAGAGACTCGGAATAGCGGTGTTGCATTTGAAGGGATTGTCAGGGGGGTGTTGAAACCGGAAGAAAATGGAGGACACAAATGGAAGGTATTTGATGAGACGAGGAGGGGTGATGAAGAGGGTGGAAAAGATGAATTGAACCGACAAGAAAAGATCAAGGAGCAACAGGCTCAACTCCAAGCTTCTTTGGGAGAATTAGAAGGAACGCTTTGGAATAAGCTGGCGCTTTATCACATTCGTAGCGGGGAATTTGAGCTTGCAAGGAGTATCTACGAAGAAGCAATGGAGAGCGTTTCCAGAGTCCGTGATTTCAGTTTAATTTTTGACGCGTATGTGAAGTTTGAGGAAAATGTGATTGAAGTCTTGATGGAAAGGATGAATGAAGAGGAAGAAGACAATGATGCGGAGACTGCAAATCATCAACATGAAGCTATCGACGACGAAGACTTGGACATTTTGTTGGGTAAAACAAGCGCAAAACCCTCTGCAGATGAGGACGAAGAGAATCTCAATGCTGATATTGAACTTGCTCTTGTCCGTGCAGAAAATCTCATGAATCGACGCCCTCTACTTCTAAACTATGTCTTACTTCAACAGAATCCTCAAAATATTGCAGAGTGGTTAAAACGGTCGGAGCTATATTTGAAGTCGAACCAGCCATCTCAGTCCATTGCATCTCTAGAGGAGGCAGTGAAGAAAGTTTCGTCATGGCAGGCTATGAATGGTTCTCCAGCAGACTTATACAAGGCTCTGGCTAGTCTCTATGAAAAGGAAATGACAGATATTAAAAAGGCGCGTTCTGTGTTCGAGCGCGTATGTGTTCCCAAACCAGAATATCGCTTTCGGGACGCTGACGACTTGGCCCAATGCTATGCTGAATGGGTTGAACTGGAGTTACGGGTGGAAAACTGGGATCAAGCATTATCCGTTGCTCGGAGATCTATTGCACGTCCTCCAAGCGGTACTGCCAAGGTTGTAAGAGGACTTGTACGCTCCATGCGACTCTGGAATTTGTTGTTGGATCTCGAAGAATCTCTTGGCACTTTGCAGACAACGAAAGATGCGTACAATAGGTTGCTGGAACTTAAGGTTGCAACACCAACGCAAGTCTTGAACTTTGCAAAGTATCTATCCGAGAAAAAATATTTTGAAGAAAGCTTTACAGCGTTTGAACGTGGTTTGGACATGTTTCCATTTCCTCATCCTGGCGGAAATGTATTGTGGAAAGAATATCTACAAGCATTTGAAGCAAGATACGAAGGAACTAAAATTCACAGAATGCGTGAGTTATTTGATAGATGCCTCGACTCTTGCCCGGCTGAATGTAGTTGTGAATTCTTTCTCGTGTATGGTAAATTTGAAGAGCAGTTTGGCCTCACAAAACGAGCATTGGGTGTGTACGAAAGGATGTGTACCATTGTTCCTGCGGAAGAGAAATATAGTGCTTATCAGCTTTATATTGCAAAAACTGTGAAATACATCGGCATTACTGCTACCCGAACGATTTATGAACGAGCAATTCCGGCGTTAGAGGATAAGCCAGCTGCCAAAATGTGTGTCATATATGCCAAAATGGAAGCTTCACTTCATGAAATTGATCGTGCTCGTGCTGCTTATACTTTTGGCGCTCAGCTTGCCGATCCTAGAACGAACCCTGAGTATTGGGGAGAATGGCACGAATTCGAAGTTGCGCATGGAAACGAGGAAACGTTCAGGGAAATGCTCCGCATTAAACGTGGGGTCCAAACTGCTTTTTCTACTGTAAACTACAACACTGCTGATACAGATATTTCCTCAAAGGCAGATGCGCCACTTTCACACGAAGATGCGATAGCCATGTTAGCTGCTCAAGAAGGCGAAGGCCTAGAAGGCATTGAGAATGAGAGAATAAGCGGATTCGTAAAAGCGAAGCGGCCTGCAGAGGTCAAGGATCTTGACGAGGTGGAGAGAAGGGCTGCAAAGTTGAGGAAGGTAACTGCTAGCTTAGTTGCTTCAACCCAGGCACGTGTGAATGATAATGATGAGGAAATTGATATTGATGATTAGCGGACTTGGTGATTGGATATGTCAGCTAATTATTACTTTGATGATTCTTCATTTTCTTTTTCTTTCTTTAAGTTTTGAAATTGGCCAGGAAACACTGATGTCGAGTAGACGCAGTGCGGCTTCCTGCTGACACTATGAAGCGTCAAATAATGAGGATCATTAAACATATCCATTATTTGAAAGATCAAGACAGCCTATGTAATACTCGTTCACTCAGCCGATACTGGTATATGGAAGTACGAGTCGCAGTATCATTCGCTGTGATACTTGGTGGTCAATAACCTATATTTAATAAGCATTCTATTGCTTCGTACAGGTAGACTAATAGTAATATGCAGACTCTTTTGACAATCTTCCTGAAGTTCTTTTTTAATTAAAATATTAAAAAGTCGACGTAAAAGGAGATTCGGTTAAACATGCCACAAATAAATGATTGCTCATAAAGGATTTTTAGCTCTTCATTTTCTTCATAGGGGGCTCTGTTGATTCATCTTCAGTCACCTCATCGTCGTCATCGTCATCATCATCTGGACATTTCCCATCCAAAAGATCCTGGGACGTACCAGTTGTTGCAATACTTGACTCTTCGGCTTGAGAAGAAATTGTTATGTCCATCATGTCTTTCATGTTTTTATCTTTCTTTGCTTTTTCTTCTTTCGCTTTTCTTTTTTCTTCTTTGTAAATAACTTCATCTTCCTTTGCGTATCGTTCCCAATCCTCAGGCCTTTCCTCTTTTGCCAAAAGATGGTAAAATATTGGTCGAAGGTAAAAAATGAACGCACGGCCCTTTCCCTTTGGCTTTTCAGATTTTGGAACGCATTCTGGACGATCTTTGGTAGTAATGTCAGCAAATTTGAAGGTCACTTGACGAATACTGACCGCGGGATGCGCTTTAGAATATTCCTGAATAACTTGCATTCTTTTTCTGGTTCCGTCAGCTGTAATCCGCTTACAAAGATCTGGAAGCAGTTCTTCGGGCACTGCCATTTTCTTATTTCCAAGTGGATTACCCGGTGGTGAAATTTTCCTCTTGAAGACTGACGAGCCTTTGTCCTTCCCAGCTATAGGTTTGGCACTGAACGCATCACTTCCGCGCTTTCTTGGCCAGTATTGACGATTGCCATCCTTGCGATCTTTCTCTAAAGTCTTAGTACGCTTGGAACCATTTTTGACCCACTCGCGAAGCTTCAGGTCAAATTCCTTTATCTTCTCTTCTCTTACTACATGTCTCTTTGCACACAATGCCTGATCTGTACGGTCGATGCAACGCTGGCATTCACCACATTCAGGAACAGCAAGAACAGCTTGGTTTACGTATGCTTCCATATCAACACCATCCAGGTCGGTTAGAGTTCCATTCTCTGTGATATGCAGCCCTCCAGCTTTCAGAGTGATATTACTATAATTCACATATTGATCTCCTCTCATAATGCCTTTGTGAGTTGTCGCTTCGATATCTCTACAACCCCTAAGCTGAATCTCGATCTCCCTAAAACGCTCAATGACAACCTGGCGGTCTCGTAAACGTTCTTCCATACATGTTTTAACCTCTTCAGAGCTGAACTGAAACAGAGGTAGCACGGCACCTTTTAGCTCATCAGCAAATGCATTCGACTCCCACGAGTCCATCTCTTTAATCCCCTTAATAGCTTCTTCAGCAGCAGCTACTTGGGGAGGCTTGACTGTATTCATCCTTTTCTCTCGTGCTTCTAACTCTTTGACCATTTGTCGCATTCTATAAGCAACACGTTTGGTGATAGCGTCATTGCTCATACTCTGAGTAGGATGCTGGAAGAGTAAGGCGTCATCGTTGAGTATCGTCTCCCGGACCTCATCTAGATTTTCGGTTCCGAACTTATCCACTGCGCAAAGCAGAGCTCTATCTTGTTCAGACGCAAAATGCACTGTTCCCTTGTTTGCGAATGACATTTCTGTTCGTGGGTTGTCAAAGGTGCTTACAAACTGCTGGAGGAGCGTACGCTGGTGACGCTGTTTTGCGATTTTCTGAAAGAAGGCGACAAAAGAGGTTGGTAAGCTTGACAAAGATAACATCACACAAGATTCAGCGTCATAAGAGAAAACTTACTTCTTCTCCCTTTGTGATACTATTCAAAGCTCTTTCCCATTCTTCTTCCTTAAGCTCAGTAGCGCCATATGCCCAAAATGCTTGACTGTATGCATCGATACTCTCGACAGGAAGATCTATGTCGGCAGCGATACTCACAATGTCTGTGCGGCCAAATTTAGTGGCCGCTTTAACAAAATTAAAGTACTGACTTTTCGTCCAATTTTCAAAACCTTCTGCAAGAAGTTCTAGTTTCTCCTGTGCGAGCTCATCAGGTAACACAGACTGCTTGCTTTCATAATCCTCCCGCGGAGGCAACCCACCATTCTGCTTCAGAGTAGCAAAGGTCTGGAATTCAATCTTACTTATCTCTAGCAGACGATCCCTGTTGTAGAATTGATGATCTTCCATACGAGGCAATCGAAGTATCTTCGGAAGCTTGATTTTACGATTATTCACCACCATGGATTTTTTGGGCTCGACCACAGGATTATAGTTTGTCGGTGGTGCTCTTCTTTCTCTCTTACCGATTGAATCTGCGGCCATAAGCTTCAGTTGGTTGCGCAGTTCGCGGTCGCTATAATCTATACCCTCAAATGTTTGAGCGCTAATGCCTCCATCGAGACGGAAGTCAAGCAAATCACCCTTCTCGGCCTTAGTGATTTTGTCTAGAAGGTCTTTTGTCTTCGCCGCACCACGTTCCAAGATCACGTCAATATCTTCGTCAGTAATAGTACTTTCCTCTGATCGGAAGACAGTATCAGCGCCAAATCGGACTGCGGCCATGATCTCTTGCTTTGTAACTTTGTCTTTTTCCTTGAGGCGTCCTTGTTGAACGACCATTGCATCAAGCTTGAGTTTCTGCTGGGCACGTTCAACGATCTTTTCTTCCACAGTGTTCTCACTCACAAGGCGATACACACTCACAGGTTTTTTCTGACCTAACCGATGGCAGCGGTCCTGTGCTTGCAAATCCGCTTGAGGGTTCCAATCGGAATCATAAAGAATACAGATATCTGCAGTTTGGAGATTAATTCCTAGACCTCCAGCACGTGTTGATAGAATGAAACAGAATTTCTCGCTGTTTGGGGCATTGAAGTCATCAATCGAAGACTCTCGTATATTGTAGTCAGTGTTACCATCAATACGACAGTATTGATAGCCTCTCATAACCATGTAATCCTCGAGAATATCAAGAACACGAGTCATTTGAGTAAAGATTAGAACACGACTTCCTTTCTCCTTAAGTCTCTTGAGTAACTTGTCCACCATGAAAAGCTTTCCACAATTCTCGACGAGATGCTCCCCCAGCGGATCCATTTTTCTATCTTCAACTCCTTCAAAGAGATATGGATGACCACAGCATTTACGAAGTTGCATGACAATATTAAGAACTGCCGTGTGGTTTTTATTATTACTGGAAGTAATACTTTCAATATCACGAAGGAGTAGTTGTTTATACAGTTGTTTCTGCATTTTACTCATTCCAACCATGATGAGTGTCTCGGTCTTGGGGGGAAGACCCTTCGCCACGTCTGCTTTTAGACGACGAAGCATGAATGGACGAAGAACTTTGTGAAGCTGAGCGATCATTTCTTTCTTAGCATCAGCATCATCAGTCTCGAGATCGAACCATTCATCGAATTGTTCAGAGGAGGAAAATATGTCCGGGAGGAGAAAGTTTAGTAGCGCCCAGAGTTCATGCAGATTATTTTGAAGGGGAGTTCCGGTCAAGAGTAGCCTATGCATAGTGCTAAAGTTACGAACGGTGTTACTAAACAACGATGTTTCGTTCTTTAATCGATGAGCCTCGTCAATAACCAAATACTAATAATGCATAGCAATGTGAGCTTTCTTTGCAATAGGAAAAGATAATAATGTGTTCATGTCACACATCAATCTCACTTACTTTCCACCCAAACTTCGATAAGGCTTGTTTCTCGGTATTACAGACTTCGTAAGTTGTGACACAGACATCCCAAGCCCTTGGATTATCCGAATTGTCATCGATCAATTCCCCGGTTTCAGGATCGATTACTTGCGTATCTGGTCTCTTTCCATCATGTGTAGCTGCTTCGTTTGTGAAATAATTATGAACCATGTCCGCCCTTTCTTCTTTTATGCCGTGAAATTTAATGACACGGAGGCATGGGCACCATCTCTTCAGCTCATTCATCCAGTTGGATAAGGTAGATTTTGGAACACAAATGAGATGTGGGCCTTGAATCTTTAGACATTCGTAGTGATACGCAAGGATACTGATACTTTGCAAGGTTTTACCTAACCCCATTTCCTACGATGAAGATATCAAGTGAGCACAAAGTTACACTATTTTCAGATGTGTTCCAATTCATCATTTCAGTACTTACATCTGCAAGAATTCCATTCAAACCCTTTTCCGCCAGGTGAATCATCCAATTCAATCCTTCCAACTGGTATGCTTTCATTTGACCAAACTTGATAGAATCAGGCTGTTTCGTTAGAAAGACATAATTCTCGTCAGCCTCGTCATCACCTTCTCCCTCAGGGACAGGTTCTTCCTTTTTCTTTTTCGATTTCGATTTCCCCACCGCCATTTCATCTTGGTCTCCCCGATGATGAGGAACATAATCTCCACCCTTGGAATCATCCTTGGCACTTCCTTTTCCGCTCTTGAGTTTTCCGAAAATAGAACTTTGCTGGAGTAAATACTCCAACCTCTTCGCTTTCTTCTTTTGCTGATCCTTGTCCAACTTATTATGCCTCGCCTTCAGCTTATCCTCTTCCTCTTCCCGGATCCTCTGTCTTTCCCTCGCTTCAGCCTTTTTCTGCATCTTCACCCTCCTCCGTTCCGCCAATATTTCCGGATCAGTCTCAGCTTCTAGCCTATCTTTCCTTCTCTGTCTCTCATCTTCCGCCTGCTCCCTCCCCATGGCGATCTTCCTCCTTTCTCCTCTCATCCCGACCCCTTCCCCGTCCTTGGCAACAAGATTTTGTCTCCTCTTGTCTTGCTCCAAGGTGGCTTCCGCGTCAGCAATTGCTGATTCTTGCTGGAAGCGGGCACGATCATCGGCTTCCATTTGAAAAAACTCTTGTTTGTCGTCTTTGGAGAGTGCTTTCCATCGCGTGGAGAGTTCTTTCATGGCGTCTCCCATGGACAGTGAGAGTGCATTTTTAATTATGCCAAGGTTTTGGGCTTGGTAGAATCCGAATGCTGATTTAGTTTTGGAAATGGGTGCCATTATGGGATTATTGCCTGTTGTCTGTTTTCTGTATTCTATTGCGTCTGAAAAAAGGGGGAGACAAAAATGATGAGGACTGATCGATAGATTTTTGAATAATGGTACTATCAATTAGTAATACAGCGTTCCACGGCACGAGGAGCCCGTAAGAAACCGTGGTGCTGCTCGAGAGGAGTAGTATGGTACCAAATCCAATCGATAATTGTTCTCAATATTCGAGGAAACTCCCTTCAATCGATTGATCTATTATGGTATATTATACTATTATATAACATAACAATGCTCTCACTGTACTATACAATATAATAGCAAGTGCGTAGGTAATCTTCCTAAGATTCGATTTTCTAGCTGCGGAACTCACCGTTTTCGACTCGATTCAGCTCAAGGCTTGGATCTACTTTCTATCGCAACTACTGATTGTGTACTAACTATGGTATATGGTATGATACCGGTATGTTGTTGTAGGAGGTGTGAGGTGTAATGTAGGAGGAATTACTGGGTGGTTGAGCTCAGTCAGCAGAGTTTGTTTGGCCTTTAAGTTTGGAGTAGATAATAGATAATAATGCACCAATCCGTATTATGGATTCCAAATTCTTGACATCAGCTAGCAAGAGTAAGTTAAAAGTACCTATTCCGAGGATTGAACCAAGGCCTGTGACGCTCCGCTCGTTGGATGGATGGGTCGGTCGTCATTCCCTTTTGTTGAGTACTGGTAGCTAGAAAGGTTGACATTTTTATTTATCGTGTTGTTCCTACTACTGTTGTGGCGCGTGGCTTTTTCAATAATGAAGTTAGCGGGAAGATTTGTAGTATCATGACAGGTTGTGAGCTTTAAAAAGATACAAAATGTTCGTGGAAACGCAGGCAAAGGAGAAACAAAGATTTAGGTTGTTTCAAGTCTCAAGACGTGGGTAAATAATAAGTGATGCAATAATTTGTGGTTATATGATAATTGATAACTAAGACTGATATGATGCAATAGAAGAGGTAAAAAAATTTCAGCAAAGAGTTACAAACAATGCATTGTTCTCGATAGATACACAGTACTTTTCGTTCTATATGGAGTCCAGAGTATATTATAGTATTCATTAGAAAACTTGTGTGTCTGCATATGATGTGCGTATTCGTGTATCATTCCGTAACTGACTTGATAGAATTGATGAACGCTGCAAAAGGATGGCCCACATATATGGCACATAGTATTGTATTCATCTCATGCATGTCCTTGATAACATCATTGAGCTCATTACATTAGTTCAAATTATTCTGCTTCTTGAGGGTATGGAACTTATCAGGCTCGGCCTTTCCAAGAGGACTCGATCTTGCCCACTCTTGAATTCGTTCCACTACTCCATTCCCATCCTCCTTCCTCATGCTTTCCGGCACATCAGTCCTAAGGGTGATGATGTTGTAGATGTCAATCGTCTCAATATTCACAAAATCTTCAAATTGGTTCAGTTCATCTAAACTGAGCAAATGGACGTTCTCAATGGCCCACGTACCAAGCAATACATCTACTTCGAGCCTTTGGATTAATTGGAAATGAAGATGGATAAAATGAGATGTGCGAGTTTCGGAATTATGGTATGGTACGAATGGATGGATGCGTGACATAATATGACACGACACACGATATATACTCACCATCCCCTCTGTTTCGCCCTGTACACCAACCTCTTCTTCCTCACTTCGAGCTCAAGCTCCTGCAAGGTATAATCTCCCTCCTTCATATCAAGAGGAAGGGAAGCTTTGGGAATCTCTTCCAATTTTGGCATTCTCACATGCCTCGCTTGAATACTTTTGAACTTCGGTTCTGCAATGTTTGAAAGCATTGCTTCCCGCTTAAGGTGTTGGTCTTCTGTAGGATTAGCTGTTACTTGAGAGCGATGTTTCATTTCCCCGCTGTCACCGCGATAGGTTCGGATGAATTTCAATTGGAATGCAGAAGGTTTGCTTCTTGTGATTGATTGTAAGGAACGGATTGATTGACGGAGAGCCATTGTTAATTATTACTGAATATGGTTGCACTTGTGAAGGTTTATTTGATAAATTAGGTATTGTATGTGATACAATGTCTTTGTGATTTTTTGTATTTGCAAGAGTAACAGCACAACTTTAGGGTGATGCAAAAACTAGAGTGATGAGTGTTCTTTGAAAATGATGACGAGGAACAATAATAATTGATCGCAACAAGCTACAAGAAGCAATCGGCAATCGCAACAAAGTCTCGATGATGATGATGATGATGATTCAGATTTTCAGAATAAAGCTTTCCTCTTGTTCTTCCCCATTTTTATTTTATTTATTCAAAATTCATCGCCAAAATACTCACAAGAAGAGCGGAGAAACATGACAGATAGTCACAAAGCGCCTTATATCCACTTATGCATCGACCCCGGACCGGAAGGAGGGAACAAGGAACAAGGAAGTGAGTTACCACCTTACAAGACCTGAACCAGATAACTTTACAGAAACCCATTGCTCAACGTCCGTCCAATAACAAAACTTCTGCGCCATCAACAGCCATCAACGCTTTTGTCTCTACTAGAATCCAGAGATTCTCGTAAGTATCGGCAATTAAAGGCAGGACGCATTACAATATTATTACAACACAACAGGCAACAGAAAACAATCAATACGATACACAAAACACTGCTGCAACTTAGGTAGATTTCAATATTATGCTACGATTGAATCAAATGGAATCTGATCTTGCAACCGCCGCCCATGAACTGCAAGAATTGCAACAATGGGAAATGGAGCAGAAGGCCACTGCAAAACCCAATACTAAACATCGTCGATTTCCTCCATCTTGTCTTGGCTTACTGAGAGGAATTGCTGGTAATTTGAGATGTATAGATTGTGATGCTACCAATCCGCAGTGGGCTACTGTTTCTTTTGGAGGTTTATTATGCATTGATTGCTCAGGCAGTCATAGACAATTAGGTGTTCAGGTACGTCTACTCACTGATGCAGAACTTACAAACAACTGTTGTGCAGCTTAGGCCGAGGCTCTACGCCAGGCTAGACTAAACTAGACTAGGCTAGACTGCACTGCTCTAGGATAATTGGGAACTCCATGACCGCACTCTGTCAGTTCTTTCCATTGGATTTTCATGAGATTAATCATGAGATTTCCAAATTCATCGCCATTTCTCACCTCTCTCATGCGTCTCGCACCGCTCATGCTGCAGGTATCAATTGTGCGATCCATTAGCATGGACTCATGGTCACACTCGGAAATCCTCTCCATGCTCGAAGGAGGAAATAAGCAGCTCAATGACTTTTTCCAACGACATGACCTGCCAGCAAGTCATGATACAGAATCCGATTATAACGATGCCTGCGCTTTCACCTATCCTATTTGTATATCTCCTGAACAGGGAGCGCGGAATAGGTACAAAACTAACGCTGCAGAGTTTTACAGAAATAATTTAGCACAGCACGTCATGAGAATACAAGAAAAAGGAATGTACAATGGTAGAGAGAGTTTCAGAAAAGAAAAGAGGAACTCACTTCGCAAAGGGAAGAAGAGGACTGGTGGAAATGGAAGGGGAGAGGAGACCAGGGCAAGGACTTTTGCGGTAGAATGTGGTGGACAGGGTCCAGAAACGAATACCACTGGTGATGCTTACCGGTAAATACAGCATTTGGTCTCAACTCTCAACGCTTGAATAGACAAAATGAATGGTGTGTACGGACACGATTCAAGCAGAATGAATTGTATTGAAAATGCTACGCACCCACACCACTCTATTGAAAAAAAGATGCTAAATATAGATATTTGTGTGAATATAAGGTTGTTGGAATGCGATGATTATGATAGATAGTATTAGCTAGTATTCTATTGCTCGCTCCGGGCAAGCCTTGCCCTATGGTTGGCAGCTCGCAAGTTTGTCAACAGCTGCTCGTAGTTATTACTATGATTCGCTTCCAGATAATTTTCTCTACAAAGAGGGCATTCGTCATTTTCCATCAGCCAATCCATCATGCTAATAATAAACAACAAAAGACTTTTTGTAAGATACAGAAATCACAAATCACAAATCGTGTTGCAAATGAAGTGCGCAAATCCTATTGCACACCAAACTATTCATAATGTAAACTTACCAGTCGAGATGATAAGCATGATGGCAAGCCTCATTAGCACTCCAGCAAATAGTTTCGTTTACTTTGTAGATTTCCAAACAAATTGCGCAAGTCTTTGGCGAATACAATGTTTCGCTCTGGTCCACCGTGTCCGTGGCAGGTCTCCTACTTGAACGCCAGCTCGCAAATTCATCAAAATGAGCATATATATCTTCCTTTATCGGCCTATCTTGAGCCTCCTCATCATCGTCGGTGACTAAGCTTCTATCTGACTGTAGTGTTTCATGTGGTAGT